>ERZ791615.445-NODE-445-length-18540-cov-3.02764_pt1 | contig 18540 bp, 17 predicted proteins | sample MGYA00510273_ERZ791615 | MGnify/ENA primary metagenome ERZ791615 (study PRJEB30046, sample SAMN00715185) | human gut metagenome | study: EMG produced TPA metagenomics assembly of the A metagenome-wide association study of gut microbiota in type 2...
TACCGCATACCCTCAGCGGCGGTTATCGGATTTTCAAGCGTTCCGTCCTCGCCGACCGTGATTCTTTCCCAATGCGCGGCGACATTTTCCGGCTGCCATGTCGGGTTAGCCGATATAGCGTTATAGCACCGATACAGACCGCTCGGTCTGCGGACTATACTGCCGACCGCATAATCGACATACCCGCTCCAAAGCGGATAAAGCTCTGCATACTCCAAAGCTTCTGCGTCCGTCGTGACCTTCTTCAACACGCCATCTATCTTGTTACGATAAGCGTTTGCTTCTGCTCGCGTCATATATCTGCACCTCCTGTGATTATTTTCAGTGCTTCAGAATCGGATATTTCGCTGTCAATGTCGGTTTCTGTGTAGCTGTACCTCGCTGAGGCGAGGTCGATGGCTACATCGTAAAATTCATCCGTACCGACCTTTTGGATTTTCTTACCGACATCGCTGTAAGTGTAGATCAGTCCATCTGTACGTGTCTTTGTTTTTATCATGTGCTCGCCTCCAACGCCGAAATCGGCTTAATTTGATTTGCAAGAGCAACCCAGTTTGTCGCCGCCTTGTAGCTGTCAACAAGGTTGTCTGGCACATAAATATACCCCGTGCCCGCTGCTATCTTGCTTCCACGCAACGCAATCGAAATGTCGGAAATCACACAAATAGACGGAGTGCGGATAATGAGCGTTTCAAGGGATGTACAGTCGGTAAACGCCGTTCGGTTTATATTTGTTACCGCCGAAAAATCGGCTGTTTGAATTGCCGAAAGGCGAAAAGAGTCAATCGGTAAACTGGTAACAAGTGGTAGATTTGCAGATATCAGATGCTTTGCGGTGTAAAAACAGTTGTCTCCTATTGTTGTCACCAAAGGAAAATTTGCTTGTTGTATTGCAGAATTTGTAAAAACACCTCTGTCAAGCGCGGTGACTTTGGGAAGATTTATTGTCGACAGCCGAACGCACGATTCAAAAGCGTTGCGATTAACTTGGGTGACATTAGGCAAATCAATCGCTGTAAGAGCCTGACATCCTAAAAATGCGCACGCTCCGACCGTCGTTATACGGTCATTTGAATATGTGCCCGATATGGTGCGCTGGATTATTACATCCTCGTCTGAACCGGCTATAGCGTCAACTGCGTCGCCAAAACCTTTGGTGGAGTCCCATGCTATCTGGTCTGTACCACCTGTCTTGTTGCGGATGCGACCAGCTGTATAAGTCATAGCTGCGTCAAGCATAGCGGAGTCAACTACCTTATCATATGCCATTAGTAACTACCTCCTGTCCATGTCGGCAGAGCGGCGAGCGTGTCCGCTACTATTTCCTCTTTGTCTGCCGTCGTCCAGTAGTCTGTACCTTTGACAGGCGTTTTGCCGTCTTTGCCGTCCGCACCTTTATCACCTTCGAGTCCGACATCGGAGCCGTTGTATTGGAGTTTGCCGTTCGAGACAGAGAGCTTGTCGAGTGTGTCTTTGTTATCGTGGCTGTGAGATTTGGGAACAAGCTCGTCGAGTACCATCTCAACATTTTTGACATTCGGCAACTGCGTGTTGGTATAACTGACGTTTTCAGCGGTTGACGCCCCGCCGGTACCACCGCTACCAATAGCTATGCCGTCATAGGTCGGCTTGCCGTCTTTTGACTCAGCAAACTTATCCAAGACAGCCTTATTGCTGTGGCTGTGTTTAGCCGCCATCAGTTGTTCAACTTTTGTCGAGATATCTGTGGGGGTATTAGAAGCTACTTCAGTAGAATCCAGCAAGCTACTTCCAATATAAGCCTCTACTATTGGGGATTTAATAATGTTCTCTCCGTTGTTTCCTATAACCTGAATACCCATAACGGACTCTATTATAGGCATTAGTGTGATGTCCTGCGGAATGGCATAGTTAATTACGCCGTTACTTGCAATTACTGTGTTTGACGCGATTACCTTTCCGCAGGTACTAAACTCTATCTTGTAAGAGGTTGCGTCTTTGAGATCGGGCGATAAAGCAATTATAAGCTTGGTGGCTTTATGCTCGCCAATATATCCTATGTTTACTTTAACAGGACGCTGTAAATCTATATATACTTCTCTCAGATTAAGTCACCATCCTTACTTTTAATTATTAAAGTCAAGACGGGTGTCTTGACTACTTGTTCATTTGCAACGAGTAGAACGCTATCAGTTGCAACCCACTCCACCCCGTACTTAGCTTCTACGACATATGCTCCGTCATTAATCTTAAATTTGAGCGTCCATATATCATAATTTTCAAACTCGTCAACAGATAGAACCCTTGAGTCATTTTTCGCCAAAGTGATAGTTTGCGAGCCTACCACAAGTCTGATTTTCTCTGCTGACTTAGGGGCTTTTACTTTATACACACCCGTCGTCGCCGTCTTAGGGCTAACTCCGACGACCTGTACTTTCAGTCGTCCGCCAACAGCTAAACTTTTTGTAAGCAACACAGAACACACGCCGTCGGTTGCCGTCGCACCAACAGATGACTCTTTGTTGAAGGCGTCTTTAAAATGAATCGTGTAATTGAATTTCTCCCCGACCATAAAATCGGGGAGTTTTATTTTTAGGTCTGCACTATTGTTTTCGCCATCGTACCCCCACACCACTTCTTGCGTGTTGGGATATTCGGCGTTTATGTAGATTTCACGCAAATAGCATCAATCCTCTTCAATAAAGTCATAGATCGCGGCTATGTCGTCGGGGGAGAGCTCAACGTTATCAAGCTCCGACAAATAAATCTTTGTGTCGGGCGTAGTAGCCTCTATCCCACTAAGCTCTTTAATAGCAGCAGCACACTCATCCGTCTTATCTTCTTGGATTTTGTAGCCGTTACCACTTATGACGGGTTCGCCATTTTCGTCTTTTTCTCCGTACTGTTCAATTATCTGAGAGAGACGCTCTGTGTAAAAATTCGCGTCGTCCTTCAAGAAGTTAGACAGCTTTGAGATTTTGTATGCCGTTTTGGCGGGCATAGCACTATGACTTATTTTATTAAGAGCCGCACGGGCTCTGTAAGCATTTTCTATTGTCATTTATATAAGCTCCTTTTATTCGTGTTGGGTTATACACCTATAATCTTGCGCAGAACAAACTTTTGGGGTGTAGACTGTATGCCGCCAATAGTGGCGTTGGCAGTATTTAGCGAGATTCCCAAAACCTCGTTATCCCAAACATATATATATTTAAGCGCTACATATTTAAAGCTTGCACTTCCAGCAAGAAATACCGACACGCCATCTCCATTTCGATTTTTAACGTGTTCTTTAGGAATGAAAGTGTAATTCCAGCAATAATCTTCTGCTTTGTCTGTATACGCACTCCACACAAGAACAATCCCGTTAGGCATAGCTGAAACATTTTGGGCTAAGGAAGCTCTTTGGTCTCCGCCCATAAATGATCCAGAACTCGTCCAAAGCTCAGGGTACGAACCTATTTCTACCCCCTTAACATAAACACCCGATGTCGCTTTCAGAACCCCCGTTTTGATAGCGGGGTTAATCTCCCAAAAGGCATTAATTTTATTATAATTAATTTTTCCTGTATTGGCTGTGGTTTCGCCTTCGCAAGTTACATTAAAACCGTTAGGACAAGAAATTGTTACCCTTCCACCCTTTGCGGTTTTATTACTCGTAAATCCGAGAGATTGAATTACTATATTATTTGTCGCCTGTATACTTAAATAACCTGTACTCTGTAATAATAGATTATTAGCATAATTGCTATCGCTGCTTGTTGCGCCGATTACTATTGTTTCCCCGGCTATAGCTACGCAAGTATCTCCGGAGGTATCTTCATAAAGGACAACTCTGCCATTAGTATCTGAACCATCTGTCTTGGTTAAATAAAGACCAACCTCTGTTTCTCCATCTGCCGTTTCACTCTTCAGCCACACGTCGTAATTGTTGCCCTTGACTCTAACCGTACCCGTGAGCTGCGCATCGCCAGTGTCGAGGTTAATATAAGTCTCGCCGTCTTTTGATTTAAGCAGACCCGCAGTTATTTCACCCGCAGAAGCTCTACGAACCTCAAGGTTGTTAACTGCGTACCAACCCGCAGTAACATCAGTCTTAGTAGAAGTGTCTTTGACAAATGTAGCTATGGCAATAGAGAAATTTACCGGAGTAAGCGAAGTGCTCCCGAGACTTTTAGTGTCGATAGTGACGGTGCTGTTGAGCGTCGTATAGCCACCGTTTGAAAGCGGTACTTTATCGGAATATATGTTTTTCTTACTCTCTACGCCTTGGGCGTTACGCACGGTAACAACAAGAGCAATCTTAACATCCAACGAATTATTGTGATACGCTCGGCTATACACGTTACCTGTAATTCTGAATGAGTCGCCAATCTTACACGGATATGATTTACTGATATAAGTGAAGTACGGCGAAGTGGTAGGGTAGGAGATAGGAGTAAGCCAGCGCTCATTTATGTACGCCTTATGAGCTGCTTGGGCGGCGTACTCAGCGGCTGATTTGAATCCGTACACATCAGCAGTTTCTTCGCTGAGGTTGACATAGTTTGTGTAGTCGCCGACCGCAATAGAGTCTATAGACAAACTGCCAGTAGCTACAATACTGCCATCCAAATACATCTGCCCGTCTTCCACGCCGAACACTTTCTTGCCGTTCGGGTCTTTAATAAGAATATCACCGTTGTTAATCGCAAGTCCTTTATCATCTATAGTTACACTGTAGTCTCCGTTTTCTTCAGAACCACCAGCTATAATGAGGTTGTTACCGGCTATAATCTTACCTATAATAACATCTCCGGCTACGCCGTACTTGTAAACATCATTGCCGCTTTTATCTTTCCCGAGATACAGTTTGCCGACAGCTGTTTTAGCCGTCTCCCACCCATCGTCAGTAAAGACTATGCAATTGTTAACAATGCGGAGCTGTTCGCCGTCGTATATAGGATTACCCTGTGAATCCGTAAGAAAGATAGGGTTGCCGTCGGCGTCGAGAGCATCCATACCCTGCGCGTCCTTTTGTGTTTTACGCAAGCGACCGAGATATCCGCCGTCGTCTATGATAACTTCTTGATTTTTAGCCGAGAGAGCTTTGTCTTTTGTAAGTATCAGAGCCTCGTCAATCCACTTGGAAGCATCGCTGACCTGCTTAGACATATCTTCGACTATGCCTGTGACATACTGCAAGGCAGCCTTTGACTTTGATACATCGCCGAACACATCATCAAACAACGACCTCGGGTCATACTGATTGTATTTGTTACCAAAGGTTAGAGATATGGTTTTGGACTCAAAATCTATGTCTATAGTGAGCAAGTGCAGTTGCTCAAATTGGTCGTCGTCTACTTCTGCGGTCACTATACAGCCGCTCTCAAGTTGCGAAGTAAATGAGGCAAATTGCTGTGAAAAAATAAACGAACGAGTTGTGACTTCAAACTTTCTGTTGGGTGTTGAAATTTTAGAAAGCTGAGTTTTGGCTCGTTTCATAAGCTCAACACACCAGTCAAATATTTCATCCTGAGACATAATATCCGTCTTAGTGATATTGTCGTCGGTGTAGTCGGCTTGCTTTATATAGGCAGATAACTCACGAAGAAGCTCGTCCGTAAATATAACTTTGCCGTTGATGTCTCTTGCGGTCGTAGACAAGCTACACGCCGCCTGAATGGCATCTATCTGAGCTTTAGTTGCGTCTGCTTGTGATTTTTGAGAATTATATAGCGTCTGCTTCTGTGCCTTAGCTATAGATAATTCTGCAATTTTGGCATTAACAGTTGCAAGAGCGACGGGCACAGCATCCGTAGTCGCGTCGTCGCCAACCGCACCACTCTTTTTGAGCTGGCTAAGCAGTGATGTCTTCTTTGAGCTTATCGTACCGGAAAGAATACAATCACGACAGGTGTAATAGATATCAATCTGAGTATTCAGCTTGTCTATATCCATCTGCGTTTCGCTCATAGCGAGATACTGGTTGTAATACTCTCTGTTGAGGGCTACATAACTTTCTTCCACAGAGTCAATTTTTGCTTCCCAGCGCGTAACTGCGTCCTGTAACTCAGGAGACATCCAATGTTTATGGTATGTAAAGTCGTAAATAACGGTTGTACCGATAGGGTTAACTCGGCGAATACTCATATTCTCGTCGCCTGTAACACTCAGTGCGGTATAGAGGTCGTCGTAGTCCTGAGAGATATCAAGCCCCTCGATAATATTATTCCTTGCAAGATGAATACTTGTAAGGTGTTGGTCGGCGTAGGCGGCTCTGTCGTACACAGATATTTTGCGGTTGATTATGTCATAGCAGAACACACAATCGAACTTGTCCTGCAAGTCATTCATAAAGAATTCGTATATACTCGTAGACTCTGCGATCTCAAAATATCTATTGCGAGCTTTAACCTTGTCGTCTATATGGTCGAGAGACCACGACGGACATTTAGCTATAGCAAGGGTTAACACGCCGTCTTTGGTATCATTAGATATCAGCGGATAAACACCCGCCTTGTAGAACGGCGCTTCAAGCTCCTCAAGCTCACGCTCAACGGACACACAGGATATCTCTTTTACTCGCCCCTCTTGGGAGAACGAGTCTTCAACACTGTCTATTATGAAATATCCAATATCCGAGGCGTATATATATCTTCCCGTTTCGAGGTCACTATAGGTATTACGCACCTTTTCGTCGATAAGCGGAAGAGTAAAGGCTAACTCAGAGAGAGAGCCAAAATTGAGGGTAGCATCTATATCTTTGGCATACGGCAACGCGCACACCGAATTGGTGAGTAAATTATCTGAAGTCACATAACTGCCGGGGTTGCACACCGCGAGCAGGGGAGTCTCGAAGCGTTTGAATTTGTCAAACCTTGCTATCACGTCATCCACCTCGCATTATTCCAAGTAAACTTTACCGACGACACACCGCCGGTAACAGAGATGCCGGTAACAGAGATGATATTCTCGCCCGGAACAAGCCTCAAGAAATGCTGATTGACAAGCTTGTTGTAATACTCGGCGTTGGCGTCGTTCACAATCGTTCCTATAGCACAATCGGCGTACAACACAGCCTTTGCTGTCGCATCTTTAATCTGCATAGCACGGTTGTTATCGCTTTTGTTCGTTATAGTCACATCCGCTTTTGTGTTGCCGCAGGTAATAACAAGATACGGATAGACGTAATCCTGTATGTCCGTATCAACATTAAGCGTTATATCCGAGCTAAAAGAGGTAGCTGTGACCTCCGCTTTTTCCTGTATAGCCATTGTGGATGAACACATACAAGTACAACGCCAGCCGACAGTACCCTCGGCGTATTCAATTTTCTCAGGGTTACAGAATACGCACTCAAGATATTGTCTTTTTATTGTACCGCTCACATACTCGGCTTCTTTGTCGTCCTCGGGGTCTATATAGAACTCTTTGAAGGTAGGGGAGTTGAAGAGCCAATTCTTTATAGCTCGCTCATGTACAGAGCAATACCCCTCTTCGCCGATTATCTCGACCTCGAACTCAAGCGGAGCGCTCTCGCGGGAGACTCCTGTAATATATCTTTTATTCTGTGCAGGAAAGAACGACGACGAGTATTCCACAGAACCCTCCGCCGAAGTAAGCCCGTCTGTGTCAATTCGCAGAATTGAAAGATTATAACGCGACGAGTTAACTCCGTCATAAATGAACCTATTTCCTAACAGATAAATATTGACTCGCCCCTTTCTAAAATAATAAAATCCGCACACAGTTTTGATTATTTGTGTGCAGATTTTTGTATTATATAAAAAGACCGTCGTTGCCATAACGACGGGCCTATTTATTCACTAATTGATTTATTTTGCATTACTTACAAGATTTGTATTGTACTCAGACTGCCTTTCTAAAACGAGCGAATAAAGGTCTGGGTATTCGGTTTTTAGATTGTTAATCTTTCTAACAACAGCAACTTGATGAACCTATCACATTTATACAAAAATGACAACCGCATAATAAACGGGAAAATATTTATAGAAATATCTCCCCGTTATATGCTTGACATTGTTTTAGAGTATGATATAATCAGCTTATAGAAAATTATTTTTTCATTTTCTTAAACTCATTAAGAATATCTGTAACGATTTGCTTGTGAGCTCTACGCAGCTCGCCAACCGTCTTCTCGTCAGCCGATCCATTAATAACAACGTCGCCGACTGTAATATTACACGGAGACGCTATAGACACGGATGACGCAGCAGACAGAGACTTAATCATTGAGCTGAGCACCTCACCGGGCTGATTAGCCCACTTGTAAAGAAACTCGCTTGCCTTGGCGTTAAACACCTTGTCGCCGTCATTGAGGAACTTGTAGCGACCCTTGTCGGGGGAGCCGAGTATAAGCTCAAGACCCTTTTCGTCAATGTTGGCTATACCGCCTTTGGCATAGGGAGTACCCGTAGCATAACCTTGAATATCAGACTTCCACACCCAACCGGTATACGCGCCGTTAACGCCTATGAGGACTTGGTTGCCCTTAACCTGATAGACGGTATACTTGCCTCCGGGGACATGAGATGCCATTTTTGCGTTGCCGCTTTGAGAAGAGAAGTGCGTTGCCGACTTCTTGATAGTCACCTTATCGCCACGGTTGGGTCCAGACTTCCGACTTGTATTAGAAGAACCGCTGGACTTGCCCGCATTTTTAGCGATGGTTTGCGCCGCATCTTTTGCACTCGTTCTCTGGGTCGCCCTCTCGCGAGCCTCACGCTCGGCGGCGGTCTCATACTTACCCTTGTTGTAGCCCGTCATATTGTCGAGCTTCATGCCGTAGTTGTCGTCGAGCAGACTATTGTAACGGTTAAGAGCCTCGTATGCGGCTTCCCACTTGGCAGTGACATCCGCATCGATGGTCGATCCGTAAGACCGATTGTACTCAATCATCTCCTGATACAGTTGAGCATTACCGTTCTGCAAGTCTTTGATGGCTTGCTGACGAAGCTCATAGGCGTTGTCAAGGTAGTCCTCGATAGCTTCTATTTGCTTCTCGTAATACTGCGTCTGCATCTCTTCGAGGTCGTCGTACATCTTCTCAGCCTTGTCGAGTTCCTCATCGCGCTCAAAGTCGTTTAAGTCTTTCTTAGCGTCGGAGAGACTCTCTTCAAGTTCGAGACGGCGCTTTTGCGCTTCAACGGAGTCGTCTGCTTCGAGTTCAAGCAATTCCGCCTGTATATCTGTAACCTTCTTACGCTTCTCGCGACGCTCTTCCTTTTACATTATCTTGACGCTCTTTGAGAACATCTTTCTCGTTGTTCTTCTCCTGCTTGAGCATATCAACGCGAAGGTCGATAAGGTCTTCAAGGGCGTCCTGTGAGTCCTTAGCCTGTTGTTCCTCAAACTTGTGGATAGCCTCTTCGTTTTTACGCCACTCTTCGGCGTATTTAGTCTTATCGTTGAGGTATTTCTTGTAGTTCGCCGCGAGCCATGCGTAATACTCGCCCTCATCGATTTTGCCCATTTCGAGCTCATGCTTCTTGAGGTCAACAGCTTCATTCCAGTCGTCGAGACGTTTCTGCTTCTTCCACTTGTAGATTTCCTCTTCATACTTGCGCCACTCTTCAGCATACTTCTTTTGGTTATTAAGTTGCTTCTTGTAGTTAGCTTCAAGCCAAGCGTAGTATTGCTCTTCGGTAATCTGATCCATTTCGAGTTGGTGCTTCTTAACAGCCAACATCTCGTTCCACGCTTTAAGGCGTGGGTCGTTAGACGAGGAAGAAGATGACGAAGATGAGGAAGACGAGGACTTAGATTTAGAAGACCCACCGCTGTAGTAGGTGTCAAAGTCGCCGACGTTTTGAATACGTCCGACATTTGCCTTGTATTTTTCGAGCTGACTTATCTCCGACCGAAGATTCTTTACGTTATCAGCGTATTTGTTATTATAATCGGAAGAGCTCTGAGTTCATAGTAGTGAACTTACCGGCTTTTATTTGAGCGAGAGCTTGCTTAAGGACATTAAGTACGGCGGCAAATTTAATGCTCGGTTTTATCGCGTCATCGAATATAGCCTGAGACAAAACCGCTAATGTGCCTCTGAATTTGTACATCGCTAACTGGCTTTGCTTTAAATTTATCTCTTCTTGAATACTCGTTTGAATGGCTTGGATTTGTGTCATAACCATTTTTTTGCGAGCATCAGTAGCTAAGTGTATCGCGCCAGTCTCATCAATTTCCAAAACCTCTGCATATTTAGAGTTCTTTTCAATAAGAGACAGATATGTTTGTAGCGATATTTCGCCCGTATTGTTTTGTTCTTCCATAGCCGCAGTTAAATCATCGTAAGTGGCTTTAACCGCAGTCATGGCGGTAGACAACTCTTTAGCTGAGTCTATGTTGCCCGACACGCCGTCCAAACTCTTACCAAAAGAGGTTGACAAGTTATCGGCTGCTTTTGAATAGCTTTCCGAAACTCTCTCGCTTTCATTAACGAACTCTTGGGCTATCTCACCAATTGAACCAAAGAACTCAAAAATTTGAGAAGAGTCTATACCGTCAATCTGGAAAACCGAAGACAGGAAGTCCTGTACTTCATCTGAAAGACCACCAAATTTATCTTCAAACTGAGAGCGGAACTCATCGCCCGTGAGAGATAAGAACTTATTTATAGACTCTTTTGCTTCATCGGAGGCGTCCTCCCAGTTACCGAAAATTTTACTGAGGTCTGCAAGGTCTTGCATCTCACTAACGGTTTGAGCGTATTCATCAGTAGCCGCCGTGGAGTTGCCAAAGCTTGCGGCAAGGGCATCTATACCACCCGCAAATTCAACAAAAGCATCGTACTCTTCTTTATCCGGGATAGCTTTATGCAAAGCCTTTTCAAAGTCTTCCATGCTCTTTGAGCTCTTGTCGTCACCCACATAGCGAGCGACTCGCTCAAGTTCAGATACTGCACTGTCGTTAACGGCAATACTTGAGAGCTTTGTATGAAGAGCCTCAGCCTTTTGGTCTGCATCGAGAAGCGCAAACTTCATTTTTTCAGCAAACTCAATCGCTTCAGGATTTTGATATTTTTCGACCTTTGTAACAGATTTTGAAAGAGAGGCTTCAAGATCTGCGATTTCTTTCTCAAGACGTGTTTTCTCCGAAGAGAGTGTCTCTAAATCATAACCTTGTTTATAGAGGTTGTTGTATTCCTCTTTTGCCTTATTGAGCTGCTTCAGGGTCGCTAAATCTTTATCATAGCTTGACTCGCCAAAAAGGCTGTATTCAGATTTAAAATAAGTTCGCCGTGCGCTGTTTTCGTCTTTATAATGAGTATACCAGCCCCACGCCTTTTCGTCGTCCTCACGCGCTTGCTTTTCGTCGATTTCTTGCTTTTTCTTATAATACTCAATCTGAAGCGACAGCTCTTCGTTTTGTTTTTTAAGCTCTTCAGTCTCAGCCTTATCCGCCAACGACGGATTCTTTATCGCTTCAAGCTCGACGAGGCGATCCTTTACTTTCTTTAATGCCTCTTCCTGATTATTTAACTCTTCAGTCGTTTCTTTGTATTGAGCACGAGACGCTTCAGCTTTTTCATCAAGCTTATCCTGCATATGGATAAGATAGTCAAGCCCCTCAATCAGCTTCTGAATAGCGAACTGAGCAACAACAGTGACAAGCATACCCGCAGCGGCTTTGAAGATATTGAGTCCGACGGCGGCGAGTTTTGATTCAACGCCGGTGACTTTCAGTTGAGAGCCCATCTTCTTCTGGTACTCTACAAAGCCTTCCCAAGTTGCTTCTCCACCCTTGCAGGAATCAACGTAATCCTGCGCAGACTTACTCATTTTATCATAAAGCTCAATAGTCTGCTCAGGAGTTTTAGCATTTGCGAATGCAAGGATGTCATTCTTATTCTTTTTCCCGGCATCAGTCTCTAAATCAATAGACTCGCTTATCATTGCGGCGAGTTCTTTTCGAGTCTCTTTAGCGCTATTTTTTACCTTACTTATCTCTTGACGCACAGCGGAGCCCCAAGATGCAGCGTGAGTAATACCGCTCTTAAATGTACCATCCCAGTTAATACCGGCTGTCATCTCTTGATATTTTTTCTTTATATCGTCAAGCTGGGCTCCAAAAATAGCTAAATCACCAAATGAAGTACCGCTACCCTTAGTAGTGAATATCTTTCATATTATACTGCTTTGGGGATAAGCAAAATAATATTATAACAAAGGGAGTAGATACAAATGGCGAAAGTATTTTTTTGCCCACATTGCGGAAACGATTTAGATTTGTCGTGTAGTAGCGATCTTATGCAGTACAAAAATGGTGTGTGTAAGTATTGCGGGTATTTAGGAGACTTTTTAGATGTTGGATTAAACTATGATGAGTTTATCAGCCAACTCGGAAATTATTTGACAAAAATGAATCAAAGCGATACGTTTGAAAACATGTGGCGCGCTCGAATAGAAATGGTCGGGATAGACAAAGACCCGCGTTTTGACTGGGACGCCTCCCTAAAATCAATGAAAGACAGAAATAGAGAGGCTACCGAAGCACACTTGCAGTTTAAAGCCCAACAAAATGCTAAGAAAGCCGCACATCAAAAAACTCGACGTCGTTGACCGCGCAGTATCTGTGGGGTTCTTCGGTATCTTTTCTAATAAGATAAACAAGAGCTTTAAGTGCAAGGACTGCGGGTGTACTTGGTAATTAGCATTTGATGGCAAAAACTATAATAGCCGCCAGCAATATTGACGAACTAATTAATGATACTGGCGGCTATTTGTTTTTTGTTTTTTTTAATTATGTGTTTGAGTTATATTCACGGGATTTGCTTTCAAGAAATTTGAAATCGACGCACCGACACGAAACTTTATCATTCGGGTAATTAAGCTTTAATTGATAAAGCCGAAAAGCCTTTTTCTCAATACCTAATTCGTTAATCTTAGATATCTCTTTCTTCAATAAGTCTATGTATTTTCCTTTTTCGGCAGAGGATGGAAATGTCCGATACTGGTCGATATCGCCATAATCTAAAGTTTTAAGCATCGTTTTTGGCAAAGGGAACATATAGTTTAAGTTAACAACAGCAATCAACCGATCCGGAGCTCCTGAAGAGCCGCCCGGGAGGTAAATTTTTTGAAAATCTAAGGCGTCGCGCATACTATGATGACGAGACTTGGGGTGAGATACCTGTGTAACATACACCAGCTCATCCATCTCAAAGAGAGTACCAAAGAACGGCTTAAATTTAGTCTCGCCATAATCTGAGTGTGGGATTCTGGGCTCAAATCCTCGAAGGTAGTTCAAATAATCCTCGCTAATAATTACCCAATTTTGCATTTTCGCTCCTATAAAAAATGGTCACATTTTAAATGCGACCATTAATACGATTTTGGTAGGATTCGTAACCTCTATTAATACGATTTTGGTAGGATTCGTAACCTCTATTAATAGTATACATAAAAGGATCGAAAATGTCAACTCAAAAAAATAATAAATTTTAGCCAGTCGCGTCCTCTTATTTCCCTTGATTATTATTGTCTCTTTCACAAAAGGATAAGCTACACGCAGATTTGCTGTAGAAATAAGACTTCCTGAATTAGAAACATTAGCTCTAACCTTGGCGTTTGCCGATTCTATAAGATTTTTGTCCCTGTTACGAACAGGTGTAGAACGTTTTAAAACACCACCCATAAGCCTTTTCAACCTTTCAAACAATTTTCTCCACCTCTATTATATAATGAAACAATGCAACAGCCAAGAATAATCGCGCCTTATACGAAATATTGTTCTCAATCTTTTATTAATCGTAGTCACATTAAACTCCTCTTTTTCCAAATAATTTTAGCCTACAACGACCGCCGCAAACCAGCTAATTATTATGTCTATAAGAAATATTGCCTTTGCGCTGATTCGCACTCGGTTGCTCTTCCCGAGAGGATATCTTATTATCTCTACAAGAAGAGAGCCGCCGAATACAGCAAAGACTATTATGGAGTATATTCCCATAGGTGTAGTACCGGCAATCTTCACTGTTGCGGCTATTAAGAAGACCACCACCAGCACCACTAATATTGATGCGGCGAAGGATAGGTATATCTTATCGTAGTGAGAAGGGGTCATTTCTTACATTCCTTTCGTTCTAAATAGCAAAACAGTGCCCTACAAAAAATAGGGCACTGTTTTATTATGCCTTTTATTGACTTTTGCTTTTGATAATAATATAATAGATGATAGTGGATCCACCGTTGTAATTGTTTAACGGTTTCACGGTTAAAAAGACGGTTGCTGATATCCCGCGAGGAGCGGAGTGCAGCAAGCATACCACCTCGTGGGGAAATCTTTTTTCTCAAGAGAGGTGATGTGTATAACTTTACTCTTTAATGTGATAGGGGCAGTAGCTTCTATTACGACAATAATTATGTTTGTGATATATATATACGAACATATAAAGAAAAAGTAAGCCGTCTATAGCGAGTGGACGACTTACTAATTCGAGAATGTAAATTCTCACTTATAAAGTTGATACTACAGCAACCGTCTGGATGCACTACTGGGGAGATGTTTGTTCACAGCAAACGTCTCCTTAGTTATTATTATATCGATGTCTTCAAATTAAGTCAATAAGTTTAAAAAATTTTACATTTTTTGAAACAATCTCTAAAAATTTTGAAGATACACTTATCTTTTTTGTTAATCTTTATCTTTGTCTATCTTATGAACCACCACAGGGCTCTCATCGTCGTCAACACCAACGGCAATAGGTGATATCCATTTTAATATAAGCTTGCGAGTAGATGGTTCTTTCATAGAACCAGTCCAGAAATTATGCCAATGCCCGCGTCTGATATGAGGGCGGGGAGAAGCATGGGTTCCGGTGGACGCCGAAGACTGTTTATACTGCACTCGCTTGTATTGCCTAAAAGACGCACCGACACGAACTCCGACATCCCACTTGCGAATCTCGCCGTACTTATCCTTGATGCGGCTTGGCGATCTACGGGTTATTGTTTTCTGCTCAGGATTCTCTTCTATATCAGCATTTGACGCGCAGATATAAAGAACAACCTGTAACATCTTGCTCATAAACGAGACAAGAGTATCGGCAATATCCATATCCAACATAAACTTTTGAGCCTTGTCGTATTGCCCCGACTCGTAAAGATATTTATATCCCTCTTGACGAGTATATTCAAAATTATCATAAAGGTTCTCTTGATTCAGATGTATCGGAAACGCATACGGCATATTATTTTTATTTAAACACAAGAAGCGTAGCTCTCTGTCCTGTGTGTCCGTGTCATACTCCATATGTACAAAGGTTCCGATAACCTTATCGTCGCCGAAGTAAAGGTTATTGAACTGTATATAAAAACATTGATAGGGGAGGTGCGACAAAACTTCGCTCGGTATATCGAGACAATCTTCTTGCGCGAATAGCACCTCTTCCATCTCGGGGTCAAGGACAAATACTTCTTTGCTGAGTCTCCACGGTGCAAGAGCGGCGAGTGTAGCTCCGACACGAGACACATCCGACTCATTTTTAAAGTCAGTCTCGCTCTCTACAACAGCCTTCGCCGCCGCTATAGGCACATAGCAATCACTATCCCAACGCGGCAGACCGCCTTGTCCGTTATGTGAATGAATATCGGACAGCAAGTCCCACGCTTTAGGACATAACTCAGTTGCTTGCTTTAACAAGTCTAACGGCGGGTAGTCTTTGACCTTTCCCATTAATTACACCTCTGCTATATTTCTTAGATATATTATAGCAGAAGCCAAGAAATTTTCAATCATTTTTGCGCCTATCCCCAACGGCAGCGCGTACCGACCTACTGCGAACAACGAACAGGTTATCCGTTGATAATATAAGGGATTGTTCGCTCATCCCCGGAGTCGAGCACACCATGTTGATCCGTAGACCAACCGACCATTGTGCTCTGTGAACATTCTCGTTGCTTTTACAACGAGCTTTGCTGCGGACTTTCCTATCTCAGCCTTATTACCATACCGACTCGCTTTCACGGTCGCCGCCATAATATTACTACTATGGGTTGGTAGCCTTGCATACGGATTACCCCGTGCCACATTATCAAGCAGCAATGCGCTTCTTACATGCACCAGTATCAGTCGTTTTTCTTAACACTCTCTTGTCATTGTCAAGCAATGACTCGTTCAGCGTCACCGCCAGAGCGTTTCGTGGGTATATTCCTCCGATAATTGATAAGCCCACGTTTTTGATGGATGTAACAACGCCGACTATTGCAGGAAGCAACAGTTTGCACTTGGCGAGTGCATCCGCGAATTGGAGTGCGCCGTTTGTCAACTTTACAAAAGTAACAACGGCATCACTGTTAAGAAGATTTGTAGACAAAGACTCAGAAGAAGCCTTTGCTCTTGCGATATTTGCCTCAATACCCTGCGAGTAAGCATCGTACTTCTCCATAGCCGTTCCGGCGGAATCAGCACTTATACCCGCATACTCCATAGCCTTACCATAGTTCTCCATGAGGGTAAGAACGTTTTCTTTCTGTCTCGTAGCACCAAGCGCAGTCGCAATAGCACTCTGTTCAACTTCAGTCAGTGACGACCATTTAGCCTGTACGTCGTCAAGAACGTCTGTGAAGTCTCTGAACTCACCCAAGTTGTCGCGAAGACGTATACCGACTCTTGTCAACACACGCTCGTAATCGTTCAGCGACTCGCCGTCGTCATCAACAAGCTTATTAAGCTTAACATTTGAGTAGCGAGCGAACATAGTCTTGAACGCATTACCAATAGACGCCATGTCCTGCTGAGTAACTTCGCCAACAGCAGCAAGGTAGCCAAGGAGCGTGTCCATTTCAACACCGGCAAGACGTGCCGAGTTTGCGGTCTTACTCATACCCTCAGCAAGACCACCAACGCTGACAGCGGCAGCCATATCAACAGCGGAGAGCTTATCTGCTACAGACATCGCGTCGCCAATCTCAACTTTGTAGCCCTTAATCGCCGAGGTGAGGTACTGAGTTGCCTCAGCTGAATCAATCAGACCTATCTTAGAAAGAACGGTACTTGTCTTGATAAGCTCGTTGGTGTCCTCAAGAGAATAACCCTGTCTAAGCCAATCGTCGGCGGCGGCGGCTACTTCGGAAGTGACAGCACCAAGCTCCTGAGCCATTTCAGAATAACTCGCCACGAGCTCTTTAGTGCGATCACGGTTGTAACCTGTAACCATAGAAAGGTTGACAACAGCCGAGTCAAGCTTAACAACGTTATCGTAGACCTCTTTAAGCTGTTGCACCGAAAAACCAGCTATAGCTGTTACTGCCTTTTGCTTAATATTTGTCTTTAATGCACTGCCAAGCTTATCAAAGACATTTGTTGTTTCGACGCCAGCCTTAATGGCATCGAGCTTTAAATCGTTAAATGTATCTTGGAACTGTTTTGCGGTTATATTTCCACTATCCAAGGCACTTTGAAGTCCTTTAAAGCCGCCCATAAGACCAGATTTTTCAAGCTTATCGCCATATTTGTCCATGTACTTGTAGAGTTGGTTATAAGCTCGTAAAAACTTGCCGGAGTCTTGGGTTATTGACTTGGTGATTTTCTTATTAGTGGACTGAACCTCTTTCTCTATACTATCTGTATCAAGAGAGAACTTGAGTTTCGTAACTCCGCTTTTATTAATCTCTTTGGCTATACTCTGGATGTCTTGCAGTATCTGTCGTCCGGATTCGCCGCTTATTTTGCCGCCACCAGATACGCCAAATTTTAATTCAATTACGTTTTTGTTATCGGACATAAATGCCTCCCATATAAATAGCCGCACTCAAACGAGCACGGCTACCTTTACAATATTCCGCTATCCATACCGCCCCACAAGCGGGGATAGTCTACTTTTACGCCCGGATGTTGCATCTCAAAGTCATTGATTGTATCGGAAATAAATGAGTTCGGGGAACGAACCCTTTTGTTGCTGATAGGCAATCTGCTATTTCGCCCTTCCCAAACACCGACCACAGAGTGAATCTTCGGATAACCCTGAGTTATCAGCCCGAATATGTCGTATACACCACTTCCAGTAGGGACACCACCAGCCCCAGTCAGCGAATCTCGTTTTAACAAATCACCCGGAAACACAACATCAACGACCCATTCACCCGAGCGTTTATCAATCTTTGATATACCGACGTGAATTTTACCTACGCCCATTTTGCGAGCATAAACTGAGGTCGCCTGATTATACGCATCAACAATCTTGTTACGCAGCTCCTTAGCAAGCTCGGTCAGCTGATTCTTGTAGTCGGGGTATTTTTCTTTAACTATTCTTTCGCCGTTTTTGCTTGAGATAAACTGTTGAAGTTTTTGTATAATATATTCTTCAGAAATCACTTAGCATCACCATAAATAACACACACGGGTTCTGTTACGGCTCGTACCACTACAACAGGTTCACTGATAACTCTGATATAAACTACATCAAACATTTCAGCCTCCGTTATTCGCACTTATCTGCGGAATTGAACAATGTCGGCGAAACGAGAAGCTCGACTATGGGTGTTGCGGGGATTTTTTCGTCAGCCATAACAACTCGTGTGTCCATAAAGATAATACCTTCAGGCAGACGACCGG
>ERZ791615.503-NODE-503-length-17098-cov-5.98363_pt1 | contig 17098 bp, 17 predicted proteins | sample MGYA00510273_ERZ791615 | MGnify/ENA primary metagenome ERZ791615 (study PRJEB30046, sample SAMN00715185) | human gut metagenome | study: EMG produced TPA metagenomics assembly of the A metagenome-wide association study of gut microbiota in type 2...
TTCTGTTTTTTATCCCAACTGGCTTATAATTCGGAAATTTTATCTAAATTTGCATAGTCATATTTATTTGCATAGTCATATTTAAAGATATAATGTAACGTTATGGCAGACAATATAACAAAGAAAGAACATGGAGGTGCAAGGCTTGGAGCAGGAAGACCTCGTGCCAAGGAGCAAAGCCGCTTATACACGTTCAGAGCTTCGGGCGAGATGGCACGTTTTATTGATGACCACGAGCCAAAGACCGAATTTATAAAAAAATGCATAGCACAAGAAATGGCTGGAGCTGAGCAAGAGCCTTCAGACTTGGAGCAAGGAGATGCAGGCTTGGGACAAGAGCCTTCGGGTTTGGAGCAAGAACGGTCTGTCTTTGAGCAAACGTCTCTTTCAAAGCTTGGTGCCGTCTATCCCGCCACCATGGTTAAGACCATGAACATCAACGTGTTCGATATAGGCATTGTGGCAGGCTTTCCTGTGCCCCTCGACAACGACGAGAAGGCGCAAAGCATAGAACTTCTACAGATGCTTTGCCCCTGTCCTGAAGCCTCTTACCTCATACGCGTGGAGGGCAACTCCATGATTGATGCCGGCATCTGTTCTGGCGACATCGTCATCGTTGACAAGAGCAATCGCAACCCCTTGCCAAGCGAGGTGGCTGTGTGTGAGCTGAACGGCGAGTACACCTTGAAGCGTTTCGAGATGCGCGACGGCACGGGATGGCTCATACCTGCCAATCCCGATTATCCTGAGATAAAAGTGACCGCCGACGATTCCTTCAGCATCTGGGGAACCGTCAGTTATATCATACACAAACCTCATTAGAGAACCTCTATCAGGGATAAGCCTGGTTAATAAAGATCCATCGGATTCCTTTTATCAATAAGAATTGGATTCCTTTTATCAATAAAAATTGGATTCCTTTTATCAATAAGAATCGGATTCCTTTTATCAATAAAAAATGTATTCACTTGTCGACTGCAACTCGTTCTTCTGCTCCGTAGAGAAGGTCTTTCACCCGGGGCTTGAAGGCAAGCCTGTCTGTGTGCTCTCCAGCAACGACGGCTGCATAGTGGCGCTCACACCCGAAGCCAAGGCGTGTGGGCTTCATCGTGGCGACCCCATTTTCAAGGTTCAGCACATTGTGCGCCGTTACAACGTTCAGCTCTTTTCCACCAACATGCAGCTCTATGCAGCCATGAGCAAGCGCGTTATAAGCTTGTTGCGCAAGAGCGTTCAGCATGTCGAAAACTACAGTATAGACGAGTCGTTTCTTGACCTCAGCGGCTACGAACGCCACCACGACCTCGTGGCGTTCATGCGTGGTGTGCGTGACCGCATAAAGCTCTGTACCGACATTCCCGTGAGCGTAGGCATTGCTCCCTCAAAGACTCTTGCAAAGATGGGCAGCAAGTTTGCTAAACAATATAAAGGCTACAACGGCGTGTGCATGATCGACACCGATGCCAAGCGTCGCAAGGCCCTTGAGCTATTCGACCTTGCCGACGTGTGGGGCATAGGGCGCCGCACCCTTGAGAAGCTTCAATGTCTCGGCATCTGCACCCCTTTACAGTTTGCCGACAAGAGCGAGGCGTGGGTGAAAGCGCGTTTTCACAAGCCTGGCCATCAAACCTGGTTAGAGCTTAACGGCGTTCCGTGCATCGACACCAGCGAGGTGCTCCGCCGACAGACTATCTGCACCAGTCGCAGCTTCGGCAACATGATAAGCGAGATGGCTGACCTTAAGTCGTCAGTGGCCTCCTTTGCCGCGAGCTGTGCCAACAAGCTGCGGGCCCAGAGCTGCGTTTGCAAGACCATAACCGTGTTCGTGAGCAGCAACCGCTTTCGCGAGGACTTGCAGCAGTATGGCAACGCCGCCACATCAACCCTTCTCACAGCCTCATCCGACACCCAGACCATCACCTCAGCAGCCTTGCGATGTCTGGAGCAGATCTATGTGCCAGGCATCATGTATAAAAAATCGGGTGTCGTCTTGAGCGACATCAGTCAGGACAGTCCGCTCCAACTCGACCTCTTCCTGACCTCTCCCAAGCTCAAGGAGCGTAACAACCTCATGCACACTCTCGACAACATAAACCACAGGTATGGTGTCAAGACCCTACACCTTGCCGTAGAAGGCACAGAGTGTCAGGCATGGAAGGTGAAATGTGAGCATAGGAGCAGAAATTATCTCACCAATATAAACGACATCTTGACAATAAAAATATGAACTGAACCTGTGCTTCGGCCTTTATCTATAGCTTCCTATCATCCTTGTCCTCCCTCGTTTCTTCTGGTTGTCTGGAGTGGAGATTTGTCAGGCTGTGAGCGACCTCATCTCCTTCACAGTGACCATACCTGTAGTGTGGATTACGTTCAAAACATCGACTCTCACTAAATTTTCATAATGTGGGTGATGCGCCTTATGCTGTTGTTACGATGATTGATTATTAGCGGCACACGTTCTACCACAACCATGGATGTGTCGAGACCCAATGCCTTTGGCTCATCAATTCCTATCTTGCTGATGAGGGCGTAGATGCTCATCAGCAGGTTCTGTTGCCGGTTGTCGGAACTCTCGGGGTAATAGACACGGTGGATGATGATGAAGCGGAAATCGCCGAAAATGCCGTTCTTGCGGAGCGAAGGATAGGCGCTTCTCAGATCTACCTTCCCGTCAGCCACAAGGTCTTCCACCACTTGGCGCAGATAGAGGCTCACCCGAGGTTCTATGCGGAAGCCTATGTGCATGGTTACGCTGTAGAGAGTGTCGGGAATCAATGTCTCGCAACCATACTCCAGCGTGTCTGGAGTGTCTACAAACTCCATGTTGATAAGCCAGTAATGATCGGCACGTTTCGGCTGCTTGTTGATTATGGAATAGAGCAGCTTGTCGTCTACGGTGCCTTCCTTGCTGGCATGGTTTACATAGACCAGGTTGGAAGCATACTTGGGGATGCTCTCGTCGGCCTTTATGTCAGAGATAATCTGATAATAGTTGTCCAGCGGTTTGGTGCTGATGTAATGGCGGCGTATCTTTATGGCCCGAACCCACACATACATAATGAGGAACAGTATCCCGCCAATGAGCATCGTACACCATCCGCCTGCGAGGAATTTTGACAGGTTGGCTGCCAGAAAGATGGCTTCGATGGTGCAGTAGGCGCCCATAAACAACACAGTGAAGACTCGAGCCACACCCTTGCTGTGCAGGTAGAAACCGAGCAGAAGGGTGGTCATCAGCATGGTTATGGTGATGGCGAGTCCGTAGGCTGCCTCCATGTGTGAGGAGTCGCGGAAGAGAAGGATGATGAGAACCACGCCGATGTACATGGCGAGGTTGATCATCGGGATATAGAGCTGTCCCTTTACATGGGTAGGATGCTTGATTCGCATACGCGGCCAGAAGTGCAGGTTCATGGCTTCGCTCAATATGGAGAAGGTGCCGCTGATAAGTGCCTGGCTTGCCACGATTGCCGCACCCGTGGCCATGATGATGGCGAAGAACAGCATGTTCTGCGGCATGATGGCAAAGAACGGATTCACGGCTGAGGATGTCTGCACATGGTTAAGCACCCATGCTCCCTGTCCCAGATAGTTGAGAATGAGCATGGTCTTTACAAAGGCCCAGCTGATGGTGATGTTCTTTCTGCCGCAATGACCCAGGTCAGAGTAGAGAGCCTCTGCACCGGTGGTACAGAGAAACACGGCACCAAGAATCAAGAACCATTCAGGTGATTGTGCCAGCAGAACAATGGCGTAATATGGGTTGAAGGCCTTCAGTATCAACGGGTAAGACGTGATGCTGACGGTTCCCGCCACGCCCAGCAGCAGGAACCATAGCAGCATGAACACTCCAAACGACTTGCCTATGCTCTCTGTGCCAAACCGTTGCACGAAGAAGATGATGGTGATGATGCCAAGCGTAATTGGGATGACAGGTAGGTTGGGACTGATGCTTTCGAGCCCTTCGATGGCTGTGGTAACCGTAATGGCTGGGGTGATGATTCCGTCAGCCAGCAAGGTGCTTGCGCCGATAATAGCCAATATGTAAATCCACTTGCTCTTGAGTCGGCGCAGCAGGGCGTAAAGGGCGAGAATGCCTCCTTCGCCATTGTTGTCGGCTCGTAGAGCCACGCATACATATTTGATGGTGGTCTGTAGGGTTAGGGTCCAGATGATGCAGGACAATGCACCCAAGATGGTGCTCTCGTTTATGGTTTCGCCTGTATGGAGAATGGCCTTCATCACATATAGGGGTGATGTTCCGATGTCTCCAAACACGATGCCTAATGTTATGAGTAATCCTATGAAACCTACTTTATTATGGTTGCTGACAACAGGGCTTTCAGAATCTTTTCTCATATTTTTTTGTATAATTTAATAAAAATGTTATCCCTTAGATTATAAATAATTGCACAAAGGTATAAACATATTAAATGAAATATGATTGTGTTTAACAAAAATTATTGAATTTAACTCCCTTTGTCATGAAGCAAACTTTGTGGCTGTGATGATATGGCTCTTTGTCTTAAGCAGCCTCATCGGCAACTATCATTATGGCGAGACCAACGGGCATAATAACGACCGCGTCTTGTTGTTTTACCTTTGCGACATCTTACGCGACTTTTCCTTGGCGAAAGCCTGCATGTCCACAGCCACGTCATCCTCATCCACGATTTCCACGCCAGTCATGGTCTCTATGACGTCTTCCATCGACACCACGCCACGCAGACAGCCATATTCATCAAGGATGTTAGAGATGTGCTCGCGCTTCTCCAGCATCTTCTCCCATATCTGATACACCGAATCGTCCTCGTTGAAAGAAAGAATGGGGCGCATGAGGTCGGAGAGTCTTGTCTCGAATTTGTCTTCCGACAACTCCTTCAGTACCATGTCCTTCAGCACATAGCCGATGATGTAATCCTTGCTCTTGTCGTATACCGGTATGCGCGAGAAGTTCCATGTCTGCTGCTCGTAAAACTCCTTGATGGTAAGGTTCACGTTAGCTGTTTCTACTACTATGGATGGAGTCATCACCTCGCGTGCCTTCACACTCGCCAGACGGATGCAGCTCTTTATGATCTTGCTTTCCGATTCACGGAAGATGCCCTCCGTGGTGCCTACGTCAACCATCGCCGACACTTCTTCGCGGCTCACAGAAGCCTGATGATTCTTCGGCGTGAACACCTTTGTGATTAGCTCTGAGAGCAGAACCAGCGGATAGGTGATGAAGATGAGTACGCGGATGATCTTTGTCGACGGCATGGCGAGCGAACGCCAATAAGATGCTCCGATGGTCTTGGGGATGATTTCTGAAAGCACAAGAATCAACAGCGTCAGAATGGCTGATATCAATCCGAAGTATTCCTCGCCGAAGAGCTTCATCGACTCCGCGCCGACACCTGCCGAACCGATGGTGTGGGCAATGGTGTTGAGCGAAAGAATGGCACCTACGGGGCGGTCCACGTTGTTCTTATACTGTTTCATCAAAGTGGCAGTCTTATTGCCGCTGGTCTCCTTCATCGAGATAAACGACATAGGAGTGGATAGAAGTACCGCCTCAAGGACGGAACACAAAAAGGATAGTGACAGAGCACCTAAAAAATATAATATGATTAAGCCCATTAAATATTTCATTCGTTAATAATAAGTTGTCTGCAAAAGGGGTGGTTGGACAACTCACTATAAACGAAGGGCATTATGGTGTATGTATAATCGATGTGTCATTTACGCCACAAAGATATCTGTTTTGTAATTGTTTCGGTGTTTTGAACGCCATTTGTTGATAATCTTTAACTAAAAGCTGTGAAATTTCTGTTTTGTTATTATTTTCTCTTGTTATTATTTTTCTCTTGTTATTATCTTTCTTTTTTACCCCATCACCACATCAAGTACCATCATCAGCACGAAACCAATGGCGAAGCCTATGGTGCTGAGGTTGCTGTGCTGGCCGCTTGAGGCTTCAGGTATCAGCTCCTCCACCACCACATAGAACATGGCGCCAGCTGCAAAGGCGAGCATGTAGGGTAGGGCGGGCATAATGAGTGAGGCAAGCAACAGTACGGCAATGGCTCCTATTGGCTCCACCACTCCGCTCAGCGAGCCTAACACGAACGATCTCCACCGGCTGTTGCCTGCCGCCCGCATGGGCATGGAGATGATGGCGCCTTCGGGTATGTTCTGAATGGCAATGCCCAATGACACGGAAATGGCAGCGGCTAACGATATGTGTGGAGCGCCGTTTTCCGCTCCCGCAAACACCACGCCAACGGCCATGCCTTCGGGCAGGTTGTGTATGGTTACGGCAAGGGCCAGCATAGCCGTCTTCGACAGGTGCGAGCGCATGCCCTCAGGCTTGTCGGTTCCGATATGTAGGTGTGGCGTCAGCTCGTCGATAAGTAGCAGGAAGCCTATGCCCAACAGGAAGCCTACGGCTGCCGGCATTACAGACCATGCGCCGCTGTCAGCTTCCATCTCCATAGCCGGAATGAGCAACGACCATACTGACGCCGCCACCATCACGCCAGACGCAAAGCCCAACAATGTTTTTTGCAACCGTGCAGACATCTCGTCTTTCATGAAGAAGACGAAAGCCGAACCAAGCATAGTTCCCAATAGCGGAACAAGAAGTCCAATGATTATAGTTGTTGTCATTTCTGTCATGTTCTTTTATCTGTTTGTTATGGTGCAAAGATACTGTTTAGTTGTGAGTTGGGCAATACCTAAAAGTGATGGCTTAGCCAAAGTGTTTAGCATTTATGTTCTGTCGTCTCCATCCCGAGCAACATTCTCTTGGCCACCAATCCTCCCGCATAGCCCGTCAAGGAACGGTTGCTGCCTATGACGCGATGACAAGGAATCAGGATGCTGATGCCGTTAGCGCCTATGGCTCCTGCTACGGCTCTTACGGCTTTGGGCTTGCCGATGCATTGGGCTATTTCCTTATAGCTCTTTGTTGCTCCGTACGGAATGCTTAGCAATGCGTTCCACACTTGTTGCTGAAAATCAGTACCCACCAGACGTAACTGTATGTCGAAAGCCTAACGCTTGCCTGCAAAAAATTCGTCGAGTTGTCTTTTGGCCTCTTCCAAGACAGGGGTCGTCTCTGTCTTGAAAGAGGCTTTCATATATCTCTCAAGCCGGCGTTTGTTGCGCTCAGCAAAGGGGTTGTCGCTCCAATCGCAAAGGCATAGTTTATCAGCAAAAGAAGCCAAGAACAGTCTGCCGCATGGCGAGTCATAATACTGTATGTTTATCCTCACTTCTTTGGCCATCGATTCCTTAGTTTTACTTCTCGTATAGTTCTATCGGCAGACCGTCGGGGTCGCTGAAGAACACAAACTGCTTGCCGGTATATTCGTCCGTGCGTATCGGCTCATGCTTTACGCCCTTGCTGTCAAGCTCGCAGACAGCAGCCGCGAGATTGTCCACCTCGAAAGCCAGGTGGCGCAGGCCGGCTGCTTCGGGATAGGAAGGACGGGCAGGAGGGTTGGGAAAGGAGAACAGCTCCACGACGTATGTGTCGCCCATCCAGCAGTCGGCCTTCCAAGATTGGCGTTCCTCACGATAATGTTCGCTCACGATCTTCAAGCCCAGCACCTCTGTATAGAACTGCTTTGATTGCTCATAGTCAGAGCAGATCACGGCTACATGATGTATCTTGTTAAGTTTCATATATTATGTTTACTTGACATTTTCCCTTACAAAATGCGGATTGTTTTCATCGCCCAATTGCGGAGCAAATTCAAAGCCTTCGTAGCTGAAAGCTGAAAGCTCCTCATGAGTGACGGGGCGGTTGTTCAGGATGAAGCGCACCATTGCTCCACGGCACGACTTTGCCCACACAGCCTGCATCTTCAGTCTGCCGTCTTTCTGGCGCACATAGAAGAGAGGCTGAATGACCTTCACTTCCTTGCATACCCTCTTCCAGTCGAACAGATGTTCATATTCCTCCGTGGATAGATGCAGAAGTGTGCCGTCGTCAGCTTTCACGCTTCCTATGAGCACATCTGTCAGCCTGTCCTTCCAAAACTGATTTATGGGCTTGTTGCTTGTGGCTTCGAGCGTGACACAATTCTCCATGCGATAGGGCACGATGCCGTCCATGGGGCGAAGCAGACCATAGAGAAAACATGTTATCCAAAGATGCTTCTGGGCATATTCCAACGCCTCGTCGCTCAAGCTGTCGGCCCGCAGATGCTTATATGCCTGCCCGTTGTAGGCAAGCAGGGCAGGCATCTTCTCTGCTGCCATAAAGTTTTGATAGCGTTTCCAGTTCTCTGCCGCTATCTTCTGGCTGCAATCAAGCTGCCGGGCCAAATCGTTCACGTCCATTCTTGCCATTTCCGCAGCCAAGGTGTCGGCCACCGTTTGGAAGAGTGGGGCCGAGACCGGCTTTCTGTTCGTCTTGCCGAACATTATCTTGGCGTTTGCTAATAATATCTGCATGATCAGAAAATGATGACCTTTTTCTTAAGATTCATATATGCGATTCCTTTTTTTGAACACCTACTTACAAATATTTGTTCATCCATTCATCTCCTCTTTCACAAAGTCGACGGCACGGTTTATGTAATCGATGAAAGGTTTGGTCGTTTTGAACAGTTCTGCCACACGTTGGGCAAGATTGTCTTCCAGCAAGAAGCTGTCGTCAGTTATGGCAGACAAACAAAAGCTCTTCATTCGCATCCAGTCGGCATAGGGTGCGTTCGAATCAAATTCTCTCGGCACACGCTTTAATGCTCCTTCCATGTCAGGAACAAACATGCTGTTGGCTTTACCTAATATGTTTCTGCTGAATGTGTCCCATTCGTCACTAATGTCTTCACGCAAAATCTTTACAGCCTTGTTGTCATAGCAATAGTTGCCTGAAGCGAGCATGTGGGCATGTGGATATTCCGTGCTGGCTCCCGTTCCTATATGGAGATAATAGCCTGCATGCATCGATTTCTTGCCTCCTTTAGCCATGAACACGCCGAAATGGGTCTTATATGGCGACTTGTCCTTACTGAATCTTGTGTCGCGATAAATGCGATAAGTACAGTCTTTGATTGTCAGCGGAGCGATGTCTTCATCAAAACGTCCAATCTCTTTGATGAGGCTTTCGCAGAATGCGTACCATGTCTTCAAAACCTTTTGATACCGCTCTTTGTTCGAGTTGAACCATTCACGGTTGTTGTTGTTCTCCAAATCGCGAAGAAACTCTAATATTTCTTTCATAATGTAACTTTCATAATGTAACCACCGACGACAAAGTTACTGTTTTTTTCTGTATTATAGCTGTCTTCCGTAATATTTTTGTAGCTGAAATGGAAAAATACATGTAAGCTGAGGATGGGGTAATGTGGAGTCACATTATCCTTTTGCTTTGGACTGTCAATTCTTAATATCATCAAATGGTAAAGAATTGAATTTATCAAAATCAGAGTTGAATAATTTGTCTTGTATCACACGATACTTTTCAAACTCTGACTCTGCAAAGCTCTTGGCAAATTCAGCAGAAACCTTTCCAGCATCATGTAATACGGCATCACCTCCAGCTTCAAGAATAATGTCTATACGCTTTGCCCAATCTTCCATTGTCATTGGTATGTGGCGCTTTGCCATACGTTCTGCTAAATCAAGCACAGAGTTGACAAGTTTTCCCATATCTTCAAGTTCCACTTGCTTTAGATAGTTTTTGGCAATACTCACATCTGGCTTGACAATCTTTCCATCAGGTGCATTCTCCCAAGTGGTCAGTCCCATATGCTCTTTCTCTGCATTGGCTCTTTCAACAATAAGTTCTGCCGCGGTATGCCCATGCACAGCATAATGCATCTTATTCTGAACTTTTTTATAAAACAGACGTGTGGTAGGTGCATCCTTATTGTAGTCAACAGCTGTAGCATATATATCCGTGAGCTTTTGGTAAAATCTTCGTTCACTTACTAATCTCACGAATTTCAGCTAACAAATGCTCAAAATAGTCCTCACCAATGAACGAACCATTCTCCATGCGTTTTTTATCTATGATATAGCCCCGAAGTGAGAACTGTCTGATGACATAGGTGCACCATTGGCGGAACTGTGTGGCACGTATGGAGTTGACACGATAGCCCACAGAAATTATTGCATCAAGGTTGTAGAACTTTGTCATGTAATTCTTACCATCTGCGGCAGTTGCCGAGTTTTTCTCGGTAACTGAATCTTCAACAAGTTCTCCACTCTTGAAGATGTTCTTCAGATGCAATCCGATATTGTCTGTTGAACAGTCAAAAAGCAGTGCCATAGCCTTTTGTGTAGCCCACACCGTTTCGTCTTTATATAATACTTGTATTCCTTGTTCCTTACCTTCTGCCACGAATGTCAGGAACTCCGCAGTACTGTTTCGTATTTCAAATTTCTTTGCCATAACTATTATGTCACCATGTTATTATTGTCCTTTATATTTTCTTCAAATTTCCAGAAAAAAAAAACTCTTAACCCTGGTAATTCATGTTGCTATCTTTCACTAATAGCATCAAGATCCTGTTTTAAAACTTTTGCCCTTACAGGCGTATTGGGTAATTTCAACCGTACAGGCCGACATTTTTCTCTTTTATCTGCTAATAGTTGGAACAGAGATGCTGATTTTGTAAAACCTCGAGATTTTTTTTAGATGCCTCGTGCAAAGATCTCTCAGCTTATTGCTTTTGAACGGATTGTCAGAATCTCCATCTTCCTTAGGATATATAATGATGCACGGAACAGATGGAGTCGGTGAGTCTTCGTCAATCTCTTCATATCCTAACTTACTCAAAATTGTTAGATCACGACTATAGCCACTCAGTTGCCTAATGACGTATTTGTCAAGCGTCCCTTTCTCATATTTAGGGATATATTTGGTATCCAGTATAGCATTGAAATGTTTCGACTTGTATAAAAAGTCTGGCAGTCCAGTTACTCCCGGATACTGGTAACTGATTTTCTCCCGATAAGCTTCATGTAACAAACCGTACACATAATGTTCGTATAGTAAAGACATATCGAGCACAAACGGCGTGACCCTATTTTCCGTGGCTTCCACATTTGAGAGACTATAGTCAAAATGCTTTAATATGACCTTGGCCAATCGCATGGCTTCCGCATATTCCCGATAGAGTTTATTGGAGCGTATTTGCCCAATGGAATTGATGTTGATGTCATCGCTCACATAATCAAATTTCGATAGTGCTTTCGTGACCATCTGGTTGACTTTTGAATATACTACATTATTGCGATTTATCTTGGCGACAAATCTCTGAGAGAAGACAAGTGCTTTCTTTAGCAGTCTGTTCTCTGGAGTATCTACTGAGTAGTCAGCGTATTCGCAATAAATACGGTCGTATCGTTTTACGGCGATATTGATGCGTTCGTTTTTGAGCATCTTGATATGCCCCTTCACCTTCTTAAGGTTCTCTTGGCGCAGAACATATCCTTTTCTTAACGACTTGATTCTGTTTACCACTCCTATGAAATGAAACACGATAAGTGGACTAACAACACTGCTCAATGCAGGGGCTACAATGGCAGGATTCTCCTGATCAATGGAATAGATTTTGGAAAACGATTCCACCGCAAGGTCAGAGCAGAAGCATGTCATAAACATGCGCAGGAAATCGATTTTCTCCATTCCCCGTTTTGCCGTAACCACCAATGCTTCTTGCTTGTCAATCCATTCTGCTCCAATTTTGAATGAGGCATAGTACCCCCATGCACTATTGTCCATAGGCTTATCCCATTGAATGAGTTGAAGGTTATCGTACCTTTCGCTTTTTTCAACGGGTAAGTCATTCTTGCATAGTTGTTCGTGTTCTTGGAGTTGTATCATTCTATTCGTCTTCTTCGTCTATATTATCTTCGTCCTCATCGTCTACTATCTGCACGGGATGGAGGGACGCCCAGGCATCGAATGCCTTATCTTTCTCTTGGTCGTTCACGGTCAAGATGCCGTCATTGATATATTCAGCGATGAGGGGTATTATTTCAAATTCCACCTTGCATTGTAGTTCTTCTTTAGAGGATGCCATAAAGTAGCTGTGGCCCACCATCAGGTCGTCAATGCCCAAGTCGCCACACAGATGTTTTGGATTTGTGATGAAGGCTTTGATATTGTTGAACAAGTCGATAGCTATTGCTTTCAAGTCGTCGTTGCCCAATTTCTCATAATGTTTGACTATCACATTCGGGTCAGACTTTAACGTCACAAATGCAAAGCGGCGACGGAGGGCATAGTCAAGCGTCCCCGTACTTCGGTCTGTTGTGTTCATTGTGCCTATGATATACAGGTTGCTTGGCACGCCAAACAATGTCTTGGAGTATGGTAATGTCACTTTTATAGGGTGATTGCCTTTGTCTCGTTTGTCCGCTTCAAGCAATGTAATCAGTTCACCAAATATCTTGGAAACATTTCCTCTGTTTATCTCATCAATGATGAGTACCACTGATTTGTCTGTCTTGGCGTAATATTCTTTCTTGACCGCTTCAATGAAAGCCTGAGCATATTGCTGCCAATTATTCTCACATCCTTTTCCCAAGGCTTGAGCCTTGATTTTCTCAATATTCAGTGGAGACGGAGAGTAACTTTCCTCACGTTGACTTGTAGAGTTTGTACTTCTACTGCTGACGGTCTTGTTCCCTTCGTTCCACCATACATACAACGACGATTTCCCGGTTACCGTAGATATTTCCCGACGGTTCTCAAATCCCTTTATCTTTTGCAGGTAATCATCAATGCACTCTATAATATCCTTGCTGTCATCGGTCACCACTGCGTTGCATGCTCGTTTGAAGATGCCGTCTTCTGGCTCGTAGGTCACGCCAAGACTTTCGCCATTCTCGTTCGTCTGAACGCGAGGTTTCAAACCTTCGACGAAATCTTCATAGTCAAGAGATTGATGGAATGTCGTGAAGAATATGCGGTCGTCCTGCAACTCCTCATATTTCTTCATTACTTCATCGTGATTGTCAAGGTCTACCCCGTCTATACCAAGCACACTGAGCGCAATGGCTGCCGTATTATAGGTCTTGCCAGTGCCTGGAGCACCTTGAAGAATTATGTTGTGCTTGGATTTCAGCAACTTTGCAGTATTATTAATGAACATATATTTCTTATAGTATTGTTTTTCCAATTCTTTTATTTTGTCTTGTGCAAACTTAGCGTCAACTTCGAATATTGACTGTCGAAGATTGCCTGCTAAAAGAGCTGATTGGCATCCGGAATTATACACGGTTGAGTCGTTGTCATAACAATGCCATTGGTCTACAGATACTCGCTGCCCCCAATTTTCTTCTCCACCTCTTAAGTCTTCATAGAAAGCTGGAGCATCTTCAAAACATACTATGCCATCATTATAATCATATTGTCTTAGGGACACTATGTTCTGCAGATTTGAGATTTGACGGGTTTGAAATGGACATCTTACCACAATCCCATATGCATATATTATATTGTCAAAAGTAAGCAATAGCACATCACCGACTCTTATTTCCTTTACTAAATTCAGTAACTGGGTGACTATGTGATTTCTTTGAATGTCGTATCGCTGTTGCATAAGCCACAGGTTGTTCTCCAATGCATAATCCCAGTGGTTGTCGTCTGAGAGACGGGCAATCCAATATCTACGAACTTTAACAGCGGAACAAGACAGGATATCGTCTGCCGTTGTATCTTTGCTTATCCAATATTTCTTTGCCCCCACAACAATACCGTATTCAGACATGGCTTTTTGTAACAAGGCATCAAGTTTGACATCCTGTACTTTCTGATAGAAATTCTTTATCTTGTTGTCAGTCTCGGTGCCATTGCCTGGGTTGGCTTCATGCTTTTCCATCGTGTTGTCAACATATCCGACAAAACGACTTGGAGCAAAGTATATTTGAGAATCTACAACTTCTATGACATAGTTTTTCCCTTGGGACATCCTTTGGATAGCCCAGTCTTTATGCTCGCTGTCCACCTTGCCATCTAGGTAAGAATAAAGCGTCTTGATGTTTTGAACTATATCTTCGCGCGTTTCTATGAAATCGCTCCTATTCATAAGCGTTTATTGTTTTCCTAATTTTACAACACTATAATTTAATATTTTTTTATAAATAGAGGGTGCTGAGTAGTTACTCCTCACTAACCGCCTTAATCTCGTCAGCAAGGAGTTTCTGTAAATTCTCTTTTTGTACTATCAACCATAATAATCTTATAAGTCATGAGAATCGTGCTGTTCCATAAAGAAACGTTTTGGTTGTTCAATTTCATTGCGCAGTTCTTCTTCTGTTGGCATATAAGTCATATACTTGGCTACCGGCAATGCTGAATTCTCACGTTGCGCAGCTAATCTACGCTCATAGTATTGTGTGGATATGTTACGGTCAAGCGCACGAAAACTCCACATGTCTTTATCTGCCGTTTTCAAATACCAAAGCCTGGCATTGGGGTCTGAAACAAAAAAGTATGCGGCGTATATGCGACCAACTAAGATTGTGAATACATGTGTTCACAATTGTATGTCAGGGAAAAGGAGATAGAAACGCTTGTAGTAGTCTAAATTGCGTTTATTATAGCTCGCACCATATCGAGGCATGATTTTCAGAGCGAGGTTCTTGATGAATTCTGCTCCATATTCTGCACGCTCTTTACCTTGCTGTTCCTCTTTCACAATACGGCGACCGATATTCCAGTATGTGATTACTGCAGACTTTCCTGCCGCAACGTAGGCTTCCTTTCTGAAGCATCATGCTTCGCAAGTGACGTATTTACGCTTCGCAAGTGCCATGTTTATTTATCGTAAGTGCCATATTTACGACATGTAAGTGACGAGTTTTTAAAAGGTTTTTAACGTCAGAGTTTATTTCTAAATATATCTTAATAAATCAAGATACATCATTCTTGAAGAAAGTTTGTCTTCTAAGGGGATGTTGTTTGCTTCCTTTTCAAGTTCTTCTGTTGAGTATAGATACTTAAAGCCATTCTTCTCATAGAAATGGAGGATGTTGCTTTTATTATATGCGTCAACAACAATAAAGCGGCATCCTGTTTTATTGTTTAACCAAGACGCAATAAATTCTATGACTTGTAAGCCAATAGATATGTTTCTACTTTGAAAATCCTTCGAAACGCCCAATCTTCCTATGAGAAAAGCGGAATAACTCCTCGTTCTCTTTGAATTGGGTATTTTCCTTTGTATCTTATATCTTGAAGAATTTGGAATTAATGCAGCTTTTATACTATCATTAGTCAAAGTAAAAGCACAAACTATTTGTGGATCCTTCCCCTCTGTCGCAAAATAATAAGTCTTGCCAAGAAGTTGCTCTGAATACTATGAAGCATCATTGTGAAAGAAGTCATCCAAATCATCATTCCCACAGCTGAACGACTCTAATTCTCTTTGTGCCGTTACTGGATATGGAATGCCCCCACATCTATTTTGCAAAAGGTCCTTTTCCTACATGCTCTTTTAGATATTTTCGTGATCGTTCCATCATGCTATCAATATCCTCAAAGGAGAAAAGCAATTTCCTCCTTTGAGGATTTCTCTCATTCTCTTCCGCCTCATGTACAAAACGTTCAGCGTCTTCACCTGTCAGCACAGGTATGCTTCTTATTTCTAATGCCATACTAAATTCTATCTTTAAATTCATCTTTTGGCAAAGATACAATTTATCTTTGTATTTACCAAAAGAAGCCATTATTTTTTAATACTCAATTCTTAATATCACAATTAAGGCGAGTTAAATTAAATGGTTGCATAACAATTTTCTGCTTCTTTACGAACTTTTGCAAATTCTTCTTGCACTTGTTTCTCCATTTCCTTTTTTCGCTGAATCATATCTCGAAGCACAGCTATTGCTTCTTCCCGATTTTTTATTTTTAATGCCATACTGTATCCTTTCTTTTAACGTATTCTTTTGGCAAAAATACAATTTTTCTTTGTATTTGCCAAAATAATCTGTTGTCATTAAATCCTCTATTATTAACAATACTCTGTTAATTTTAATGTAATCGTTTGAAAATGAGAGAGTTAATTAACGTAATGCAACCAATAAAATTTGGTTAAGTGGCTGATTGTCAGTAACTTTATAGTGTACTAAGCTTAAAGTAACATGACATCAGAACCTCTCAACCAATATACGGAAATCTGCAGAGATGCTATCAAAAAAAGTTCATCTGCAAAGTTAAGCAAAACTTTCGAGAATCTACTCTTGGAAATACTTTTATTGTACATGATGATACGAAGAAAGATAAATTTCACTCAAATGGAGCGCTACGGTACCTATTGTGAGCAGACTTTCAGAACGAATTTCAACCGTAGCCGTGCTAAATGCATAGGATGGGACACTTCTTGCAAGTTGGCTTGTTCTCGCCAAACTTGCAGCGTCCCAATCTTGCAGTAGCATACTGTAGTAACTCTTTGCAAGAAGGACATAACTCCTTGTTGCCTTCCATCTTCCTGCAATACAGACGTATCATCTGCTCCACAACCCGTTGTTCTTCCTTTATTCTGTTCATCTTCTGCTTGTTGCTTTTTGAAAATGAATAATTCAAGAAATGTATCATAAAAATGCGTTCATTGGTGGCAACCTGGCAACTATATTCTAATAAATATACTATATATATTATAATAATCAATATATTTAATTATTATTGTTTTTCCTGCCCGCGCGCGTAGGGATTTATAAAACAGGTTGCCATGGTTGCCAGTTGCCACCCCATTACGGCTGTCGGTTTTGTTATTATATGCAATATTGCCAACACACTGTCTTTACATCCATGACAGTCAAGCGCCTTGCACAATGCTTCTTCTTTGTGCCATTTTGCAGTAGCTTTGAAAAGAGGTCTTTCGCTCAAAAAAATGATTGAAACTTCAATTTATGTTCAAGTATTCTGTATCCCTACTAAACGAGGAAAATCTCATCACGATTCACGCAGTTCTTCTTCCATGCGTTGCCCACGGCTTCCTCGTTGAGATATGTTTTAATGTCCGTTATTCCATTCTTCCATATTTCATTTCCACGCCCTCCTTATCATACTGCTTGCGCTTGCCGGTTGGAGGCTCAGTAAGTGTGATGCGAACTACAGCCGTGCGTGACAAGGAACGGGCGATGC
>ERZ791615.518-NODE-518-length-16610-cov-3.81558_pt1 | contig 16610 bp, 8 predicted proteins | sample MGYA00510273_ERZ791615 | MGnify/ENA primary metagenome ERZ791615 (study PRJEB30046, sample SAMN00715185) | human gut metagenome | study: EMG produced TPA metagenomics assembly of the A metagenome-wide association study of gut microbiota in type 2...
ATGGGGGGGCGCGCCACGGGGACGGCGCTCACCACGGTCGCCGCGCTCACCGCGCTCGCCACGGGGACGGCGCTCGCGCTCAACGTAACCCTCGGGCTTCTCAAGAAGCACGCGGTGTGAGAGCTTATACTTGCCTGTCTTCGGGTCAATCTCCATGAGCTTAACCTTGATCTTGTCGCCTTCCTTGATGCCGGCTTCCTCTACAGTCTCCAGACGCTTCCAGTCGATCTCAGAGATGTGGAGCAGACCGTCCTTGCCAGGCATGATCTCTACGAAGCAGCCGTAAGGCATGATTGAGCGAACGGTACCCTCGTACACCTCGCCCACCTCGGGAATGGCAACGATAGCCTTGATCTTGCCAAGGGCAGCGTCGATGGCATCCTTGTTGGGAGCTGATACCTGCACCTTGCCCACGCCGTCGGCTTCGTCGATGGTGATGGTAGCGCCGGTGTCTTCCTGCATCTGCTGGATGATCTTTCCGCCAGGGCCAATGACAGCACCGATAAACTCCTTAGGAATCTCGATCTGAACGATGCGGGGAACCTGAGGCTTGAGCTCTGCACGAGGCTCAGCGATGGTGTCGGTGATGCATTTGAGGATGTGCTCGCGTCCAGCCTTTGCCTGCATGAGAGCCTTCTCCAGGATCTCGAAGCTCAGACCGTCGCACTTGATATCCATCTGTGTTGCTGTCAAGCCGTCCTTTGTACCGGTGGTCTTGAAGTCCATGTCGCCCAGGTGGTCCTCGTCGCCAAGGATGTCGCTAAGCACAGCATACTTCTCCTCGCCGGGGTTCTTGATCAGACCCATAGCGATGCCGCTGACGGGCTTCTTCATAGGTACACCAGCGTCCATGAGGGCGAGTGTGCCGGCACATACGGTAGCCATTGATGAAGAGCCGTTCGACTCGAGGATCTGGCTTACCAGACGCACGGTGTAGGGGAAATCTTCAGGAATCTGTCCCTTCAGACCGCGCCAAGCCAGGTGGCCGTGGCCGATCTCACGACGGCCTACGCCGCGCTGAGCCTTAGCCTCGCCTGTGCAGAACGGAGGGAAGTTGTAGTGGAGGAGGAAACGCTGGTAGCCGCGCTCGAGCACGTCGTCAACGAGCTTCTCGTCCATCTTTGTACCGAGCGTACAGGTAGAGAGGCTCTGTGTCTCGCCACGGGTGAAGATAGCGCTTCCGTGAGGCATGGGCAGCGGAGAAACCTCGCACCAGATAGGACGGATCTCGTCGGTCTTGCGGCCATCGAGACGAATGCCCTCGTCGAGGATGCAGCGGCGCATGGCGTCACGCATAACGTCGTGATAGTAGCGCTCCATCTCTGCATGCTTCTCCTCCAGGTCGTCCTCGCTGAGGTCGGTGTGTGCGGCATCGTATGCCTCCTGGAAGTCGGCAAGAATCTTGTCGAAAGCCTCCTGGCGTGCGTGCTTCTCAAGAGCCTGCTTTGTCACGTCGTAAGCCTTGGGATAAAGCTCGGTGTTCATCTGCTGACGCAGGTCCTCGTCGTTCACCTCATGGCAATACTCGCGCTTAACGTCGGTGCCAAGCTCCTTTGAAAGCTCTGTCTGGAGCTCACACATGGGCTTGATAGCTGCCATGGCAGCCTTCAGAGCACCGATCATGTCCTGCTCGCTCACCTCCTTCATCTCGCCTTCCACCATCATGATGTTCTCGGCAGAAGCACCTACCATGATGTCCATGTCGGCGTCTTTCATCTGCTCGAAGGTCGGGTTGATGACATATTCGCCATTGATGCGTGCTACGCGCACCTCAGAGATGGGGCATTCGAAGGGGATATCTGAACAAGCCATAGCGGCTGAAGCTGCAAATCCTGCAAGAGCATCGGGCTGGTCAACGCCGTCGGCGCTGAGGAGCATGATGTTCACATAAACCTCGGCATGGTAGTTTGAGGGGAACAGCGGACGGAGCACACGGTCAACGAGACGAGATGTGAGGATCTCGTTGTCGCCTGACTTGCCTTCACGCTTTGTGAATCCACCGGGGAAACGTCCAGCTGCTGAATACTGCTCTTTGTAGTCTACCTGCAAAGGCATAAAATCGGTTCCGGGAACTGCATCTTTTGCGGCACAAACAGTGGCGAGAAGTACGGTGTTGCCCATACGCAGTACAACACTTCCGTCAGCCTGCTTTGCCACTTTCCCGGTCTCAATGCTGATGGTTCTTCCATCAGGCAAAGAAACTGTCTTTGTAATTACGTTCATCTAAAATAACATCTAAAATAAATAATGCGACAAAGTTACTCATTTAAAAGAATATAAAAGAACTTTAACGCGGAAATTTATTGGGTTGGGTGGTTAATAAAATATAATGTGCCGATGTGTTCGGGCTTTATGTTGTTTTGCCTCCTTGTTTGCGCTGTTTTTACCTGCTTAATTGGTGGCTTTATACCATGCCGTCTCGCTAAATCTGTCTGCCATGTGGTTGAGGCTACCCTGTGAGGTGTTCAAGCCCGAATAGTGCTTTATGTCGACGGGTGCGTCCTTCAATGTCGTGAAATATTGGCCGGTGTGGCCCTTGTAAGGCACCGTCTTGTCGAGCTGTTCGGCAAAGGCAGCGGTCAGCACGGTGCCAGCGTCTTTTAGCGACATGAGGTGTCCGAGATCGTAGAAGAGGGTAGGGCTGTAGCCGTCCATGATCTGCACGCCGTTGGGGGCAAGCTGTTCTGTGGCAGCCGCGTTGATCTGTTGTGCAATGGCAGCCAAGGCATCGAGCTGTGTGCAGTCGGTCACAGCCACGGTTCCGTAGGGCAGATAATAAGACGAGTAGAAGCTTATGAAACTGTCGACAATGCCCTTGTAGTTGGGCGTTCCGAGCAGATGCTTGCCCATGGTGATGTAGGGGAAGCCGTAGCTTAACACCTCTGTCGGACTGGCTATGAGATAATGGGTTACGTCTTTCAGCTCGTATGCCACTTCCACCGACGACATGTAGCAGGCATCGAAGAGAATATACTCGGTGTGGAAGCCGGCGTCGGCCATGGCTTCTGCCAGGTCGGTGGTCTCTATCTGCGTTTCGGGGTATGTTCCGCCAATGAAGCGCGTGGTCACGGGGCCTTGAACCTCAAAGTGCATAAGGTCGTTGGGCTCCCCCTCCTTATTTATCCTTTCTTCCTTGTATAGTCCTTCCTTATCTATCTTTTCAACCTTATATAGGTTGTCTTCTTCATCTATCCTTTCTTGTGAGCCAAGTCTTTTCCGTGCGCTTCGTTGTCCTTGTACGGGCACCCACGCCAGTCCGTGGCATCCCACCACCATGCCGTATCGTGAGGCGGGAGCCAGCGTCATGACCTCAGAAAAGAGCGATGTCAGCCATTGGCGCGATGTGAACGGGCGGTCGCTGTAGCGTCGCAGCGTGTCGGTGAGGCATCGTCCGTTCTGCTTTTTCAGTTCGAAGAGTACCGCCTCGCGCTCCGATGTTGCCATGAACACCATGATGCGCTCGTCTTTCATAGAGCGTTGAGCCACAACCGTCTGCATGTCTTCTACCGTTCGTCTGAAATCGGAAAGCAGACTGTTGCTCCATGGGAAGAACATAAACACCGTCTGCCCCACAGGCGTTACAGGCACGTCGGGTCCGTCAGGGCTGTCGCCGTTTGAGCACGACACCCCGACCACAATAAAAAGCGTTGCTATGATTAAGCTACAAGTTTTTTTTATTTGCATGGAAATTTAAAGCCCCACCCCCGCTATAGGAATGTTGATTTTTGAATTTTGAATGTTGAATTATCGGCTTTCAGCCGATGTTGAATTTTCGAATTTTGATTTTCCCTTTTTTCTTTTTTCTTTTTTCTTTTTCCCTTAAATAGTCAGGGCTATTGAATTCTTCACTCTTCACTCTTCACTTTTCCCTTTTCAAGGCGCCAGCCTTTTTGCCTTTAAAATCTCTTCCTCAACTATTCTCTTGAACTGTGCCCAGATCATGTCACCTCTATAATAGATTCTGCGGTTCTTAGGCACATGCACGCGGCAGGTGGAGAAGATGTTATTGCCTGACGAGGCAAACGTGTTGTTTGAGCAGTAGGGCGGCGTTGGGGCAGAGATGTAGAGGTTGGTGATCGGACAGCCGTCGAACACATAGTCGCCCAACATTTCGGTGTTCTTGCCAAGATGCACCGTGGTGAGGTCAGCACATTTCTGGAACAGTCCTGTCGGTATCTGCTTGACGGTAGAGGGTAGCGACACCTCCTTCACGCTGCTGTTATAGAACGCATACTTGCCTATAGATGTCAGGCCGTCGGCAAAATGGAACGTCTCTATCCGGCAGTTGCGGAACGCATAGTCGCCCACCGTCGTGACCGTTGAGGGCAGCGTGTACTCGCCTTCCTTTCCCATGGGGAACCACAGAATGCTCTTGCCGTCGCCACTGAGCAGCACGCCGTCCTTGCTGCTGTAATGGCTGTTGCCAGCCTGCACGTTGATCTCGGTTAAGGCGGTGCATCCCGCCGATGTCTCAATGCTTTCCACCAACGTAGGCACCTCAATGGTGTGTAGCGAAGAGCAGTTTCTGAAGGCATCGGCCTCTATCTTTGTTGTCTGCAACGGCAGCACAATGCGCTTCAGCTTCTCGCATGAGGCAAGCATGGCTTTGCCCACCACGTTGGTCTGTGTGAAATGGCCCTCGGCATACGCCTTGCCGCCTTCCGCAATCTGTGCTCCCGACAGGTCAATGTCTGACAGCTGTCCTGCGGTGGCTTTGCCTTCGTTGTCGCATCCTGCCATGTCGCGCAGCGTGCGCAGGTCATCGCCGTTCAAGAACCCCGCAATAGACAAGGTGGTGAATCTGTACTTGTCGTCGCCAACAAGCTCGGTCAGCTGTCCCGCATCGTTTATTATTGATGTCGATGTTGTGACGAAGGAAACAGCTTCGCCCACATCCTCGCCGTTCTTGTTTGCAGCAAAGGGACGTATGCTGTAAGCCACTTCAGGCTGCAATCCACCTATGCGCAGACGGAACATGCCGTTGTCGTCGGCATCGCCGGTCTGCACCAGCTTTATGGTGTTGCCGGAGCCGGTGCTCACGGAGCCATCGCTTGTTGAGCCACTGCTCGTTGAGCCGCTCTTTGTTGAGCCGGTGCTTGTTGTTGCATCGCCCATTGTTCCCCCGTCTTGTCGAGACAGGTAGCATCCGCTTTCTGTTATGGGGTCGCCGCCTGTTTCGCTGATGCTGTAGCTCACGATGGCGCTCAGCGGACTGATGCCCAGCACCGTTACCTCGCCCGCTGTCGGTTTCGCGTTGGGCTGTGTGGTAAAACTCAGCTGTTCGCCCGACAGCACAACGTTGCCGCTGCCGCCCTGTAGCTTATAATAATAGGTGGTGCTGGGCGTCAGTTGGTTCAGACGATAGACCACAGTCCCGTCGGGCTTGCCCCCGTTGTTGTCGGCAGGGGTCAGCACCGCTGTCTTTTGGCTCATGGACGGATCATCTCCGTAGCAGAACCACAGTTGGGGCGTTTCCGTAGACCCCGTGGTGTGACATTGCCCCACCATCGTTGCTTCGTTGCGCGTAATGTCTATGGCCTCCAAGGTCTGGAGCTGAGGCTCAAAGTTGTCGGGCTTGTCGCTGCTGCACGATGCCAGGCCCAGCACGCACAGCACAGCCGAGAGGGCCGCCCCCAGCCATGTTCCTATATTTTCAATGTCGCCTGTCTTCATCATCCTACCGCTGTTTATAAGGTTTCATCACCACCTTGGCCTTGCCCAAGCGTATGCCCACGCCTATGCAACCTTGCCATTGCTTGCCGCCGATGGTCAGGGCCGAGGCACTGATGCTCAGCTTGCCTATTGTCGCTATCACGCCCAGCTCGCCGCTCACCCCTTTGTGTGACAGGCTTTCGTTGCGCAGCCAGCCGCCGCCTTCGCTGTCGGTCAGTTGCCATGCTGTGGTCTTGCGTGCATAGCCCACGCCCTCGAAGATGTCGATGTGGTTGCCCACGCGGTGTATCAGGCCCGCCGTCATGCTATAGGCGGCGTTCTGCGTGCGTCCTGTAAAATAAGGTTTGCGCGAACCGTCGGTCAGCGTGCCGTCGCGCAGACAGCTGCCCGTGGTGCTTTGTGCCGAATGTAGGTTGGTGCTTACATGCAGGTAGGCGCCCACCTTACGCATCACGGCCAGCATCACGCCCCATGAGGGGCCGTCGGTGTGTAGCGAGGCGGTGAGCAGGGCATAGCCATGCACCGGCACCACGCGACGTTGTGGCACCACCTTCACCGTGTCCACCACCGTTTGCGTGTACACTATCGTGTCGTGCTTCTCCACAACGGTTGCCAGAGGTGTGCGCAGACGCAGCTCGTAGGTCATGCGGCTCTCCAGCTTCATGCCCAACTGCCAGTTGCGCAGCACGCCCCATTTCGGATGCTTTATGGTTATCTGCTTCGTGCCTTTAGGCAGATAGAGCCATATCTCGCCCACCTGGTCGCTACGTTTCACGATGCCGAGGGGCGAGGAGAACGCAAAGTCGGATGGTCCAACAACCTTTATAAGGGCGCATGCCTCGCCGTTAAGGTCGCGCACGGCATCGATGAATGCGCTCACGTCGGTGGGCAGTTTGCGGAAACTCTCCACCGTAAAGGTGCTGTCTGCCGGTGTTGCGGCACGCAACGTTTCGCACGGCATGGCGCAGAGGCACAGAATCATGATGATGAGCCTGTGCAGAGCCGTTGTCGGACGTTCTGTCCTGTTCTGTCCCCAGTTTGTTTTCATATCTTTCATTCAAGATTAAAATCGGAAATGTCGATCACGCCGTCGCTCCCCTCCACCGTAGCCGACGGTTGCCATGTGCGCACATGGATGAGCGGCATGGCGGCGTTGCGGAAGTCCCACAGCAGGAACAGGTATCCGTCGTCGGCATAGCGGTCGCTGTGGTAGCGTTGGCGCAAGGACACGCCATAGATGCCGTCTTTCGTTGGGTGTCGCATGATGTGGAAGTCGGAGAAGCGCACGTCGACCTGCCTGTTTGCAGCAAACACCTTGGTTAGGCGGGCCAGATAGTCGCGCTTGGTGTGGAGGGCGTAGCTCACGCGGCTGTCTGCCGACACGCGCCCCGTCTCCTTCGACGTCTTCACCACGTTGCCGACAATTATCAGGGCGTTGTCGCTGAACACCTGACGCAGGAAGTCGATGTCCTTGGAGGTGTATGCCGTGCGCAGATGCTCACAGTAGTTGAGGATCTGTCGTCTGCTCGCGGCGTCGGTCTCGGTGAGATGTCCCTTCAAGATTTTTGCTGCCTCGGCGTAGAACGGACTGCCTTTCGCCATCCTTCTTATGTCGGCAGCAGGCAATGGCTGGCCTCTATGCGCCCCGGTGTGGGCAGCCGACAATGACGGCGATGTGCCCGCTTGCGTGCTTGCCCCGTTGCCCGCGGTTCCCCCTTGCGCGTTGTCCATGCTTGCCGCACGGTCTTCAGGCACGGCACCCATTCCTGCCTTTACGTCATCAGCCTTATTTTCGAAGGTCACCATGCCATGACTGTCAATGAATCCTTCGCGTCCTGTTGCCACCTCGCGGAACGCCAGACGGCCCTCGCGGAAGCGCGTGTCTAAGAGGCATCCGCGCAGCGGTATGCGGAACAGAATGTTGCCGTCGGCATCCTCCACCATCCATTGGCGTTCGCCCTGTGGTGTGGTCTGCTCCACCAGCTGCATGCCTTCGCTTACGCCGTAGCTCGTTTCTGAAGCAACGTTTTTATAACCTCCAAAGGGCAGCAGCCATAAAGCCACTGCCCATAGAGAGAGAATCAGCACAAGGGCTGACAATATGTAAATTCTTTTCTTCATTCAATGTCTGTTAAACAGGGGCTAAGCGTTATGCCTCAAGAAGGTCGATATGAGCCTGAAGAAGGCTTGCTATAAGCTTCAAGAAGGTTTGCTATGATCCTTAAGAAGGCATAACGTTAGCCACCTGTTTATTTCCAGTTTTCAACCTCGCCGCCAATTTCAATCTTTATCTTGTCGGGATTGTTGGTTATGACGAGGTTTACGAGATGCTCCACGCCGGGCTTGAACACAAACTTGCTCTCATACATGTAGCTCACGCCCTTCATCACCACCTCAACAAGTGGCTGGCGGTTTTCTACACGCTGCGGCACGACGATGGCCGAGTAGGAGTAGGCTCCTTCCTGTTGCGCCTTTATGGTTTGGCGCGTGCCTTTGACATAGCGTGTAGCCACGCCTGCCTGAAGGTCTACGGTAGCCGTCGGCACGGTGTTGTGGATGTAGACATCTGCTGTTGCTGGCATCTCGCCCTCAAAGTCCTCGCCCTTAATGAGCCTTATCTTTATCTTGCTCATTATGTGCTTGAAGGTAAGGCTTATTGGCGATGCCGATGCCTTTATGCCCTTGGTGGTGGCAAAAAGCAGGTCGCTGGCCTCGTAGCCGCCGGGCGTTGTTCCTGTTTTGGCCGTGCTCTGGTCCGTGGCCACACTGAAGGGCTGGTCGTCTATGCTGCTCACACCCTGCATGTAGGGATAGTAGGCATAGGCGTTGTAGGTGCCTTCGTCCCAATAGAGGGTGTGTGCGGCGGTCCAACTGCTGCCGTTGTAGGTCAGCGCCTCGTTGTTCACCAGGTTGCCGCCTATCTCCAGCGGTGCATCGGCTTGTGCCACATACAAGCCTATGCGGTCGCCGTTCTCAAAGTCGGTTGCCGTGGCACGCGTCTGGCTTGGGTGCGTCACCGTGAATGTCATGGGTGTGTGCCTTGCATCCTTATATTGCTGTTCGCCGTCGTCGGAACAGGCCACCAAGCCCAGCAGGGCAAGAGCCAGACCGAAGCAGCTTATCTTGTGTCTGTTCATCTGTTCATGCTTTTGCAAAATTACACATTTTTTGTCGAATATCTCCACTTTTAGCGATGCTTCCTTACCTTTGACATGTTCAGCGGATTGCCTCTGTGTATCACGGGCGCATGCTGGTGCATGCCGCTGTTTACGTTGCCCACACTGCCGCTCCTGTCTGTGCTGCGTGTCACGTTGCCAGCCTCGCGCTTGTCGTTCTTCACAAAGTCTTCAAACGAGTAGGTCTCGCCAGCATAGCGCTTGATGCGTTTCACGATGCTCTCGCGGCTGATGGTGCTGTAATAAGGAATGTTGTTGTTCATGCACGAGTTTTGCTCTGAGCGGAACACGCCACGGCTGTGCATATAGCCACCCTCGTATATGTCGACAAGGTCGCTGTAGCGCGGGTCGAAGATGAGGTGGCTCCAGGGCACGCTCTGCATCTTGCCCGTGAAAGAGAGGTTTTCGTACCAGCCGAGACGCTTGTACATGTTGAAAGCAGACCCGTGGTCGCAGCCATCCTGGCAATGGCAGTTGTCTATAAAGGCGTTGTGGTAGATATACTCGTCGCCCAACTTGCCGAAGCCGTGGCCGCCCGCCTCGTGCTGGATTACGCCTCGTGTGTCGAGCGGATAGCTGTAGGTGCTGAGCGGACAGAAGGCTATGGCCGCACCGCTGGTCCACATCTGCGTCATGCCGCCATACTCGGTGGTGTTGGGCACCATGATGATGAGCGTTTGGTTCAGGTTTTCCTTGGTCACCGTGGGTGCGTTAAGGGCGTAGGCAAATATCTCGTCATAGTCGGCTTTCAGGCTCACGCCACCCGTAAAGGTGGTGTTGAAGCGGTTGTAGCGTATGGTGTTCACCGTGCCCACGCCGCTTTCGGTAGAGAGGGGAAAGGCCGTGTAAACATTAAAATAGCCACGGTAGGTGGTGTAAGGCTCCAGACCAAAGAAATACTCCATCTCCTGCTTCATGGTCTTGAGATAGCTGCCATCGGCAATGCTCTTTGCGTCGTAGCCATCGCCCAGCAGCACAATGTTGATGCCGCCTTTCTTGCCCTTGGTGGCCTTCTGCAGGGTGAGCCACTGGTCTTCGCCATACTCGTAGCCATACTGGCTTACGCGGCACTCGTGGGTATACTCTTCTTCTTTCAAGCGGAACACCACCTTGCCCTCACGGCTGGTTCCGTTCTTGGCCATGGCGTTGATGGTGAGCGTAACCTTTGTCTTCTTGTTGCCGCTCGCGGGCGACACCTCGCACCAGTCGGGCTTGCTGGCCACCTCCCATTCGCCCTCTGCATCCACTATAAGGCTTTGCTTATGCTCCGTGGCCAAGGCGCAAGCTATAGAGGGGCGGCACACCAACTCGTGGTGGGCGGCTATGCGTTTAAACTCGTTCCACCCTACAGCCGTCTGATATTGTGCCACGGCCGATTCGGGCACCTCTACGGTGAAGTTGTCTTTCGGCACACCGTCAAAAGCTCCGCTCTTTACATAGGCGGGTTCGGCACCCTTACAAACAATGGAACCTATGTTGAAACAATTTACAAAAGCACTGGAATTGATGGTTTCCATATTAGCAGGGAGCACCAAACCTTCTATTTGGGAGCAACCGCCAAAAGCCGATTCTTTTATGCTCGTTATTTTCTCAGGAATTTCCAACGTGCCTGTTAGCTGGTTGTTGCAGAAGAAAGCTTCTTCACCAATTGACAACAAGGTGGCAGGCAGATGCAAGGTTCCAGAAAAACTGCAACCATAAAACGCCTCGTTACCAATTGTTTTCAAGTTTTTGGGCAATACGAGTTCACCTCTGAATTTGCAGCCGGAAAAAGCAGCCCAATCAATATCTGTAACTCCATCAGGGAAATTTAGATTGCCGTTGAAACCACAACTTTGGAACGTAGTAGCAGTTATTTGTGTTATTCCTTGCGGAATTGTTAAAGACCCCGTTATGCCATTACAAAACTGAAAAGCCCCACCGCCTATTTGTTTTAAGGAGTTGGGCAAATGCAGCTCTCCATAAAACCCTTTACAATCCCTGAAAGCCTGTCCACCTATCTTCTCTAACCCTTCTGGCAAAGTAAGATTTCCAGTGAGAGAAGAACAAAAGAGAAAGGCACTACTTCCTATTTCTTTCAATGTCGATGGCAAGGTCAGGGTTCCATCCAGGCTGGAACAATACCAAAAGGCTTGTTCTTGTATTACCTCCACTCCTTCGGGTATAACCAATGAGCCTACCAGGTATTTACAATCCAAAAACGCATTTGAACGGATGCCCTTCAACCTGTCTGGCAAAACAAGATAGTTCAGCTTAGTGCCACTCATGGCCTCCATGGGGATTTCGTCTTTTTCTCCAGGATTAATTGTTCCCGATTTCGCTAAGGTCACCTCTTTCAGGTTCAATGCCTCCAGCGCCTTCATGCTGTGTTTCATAAAATTGAAGTCGATGTCATTAATCTCGCCCGTAATCTTCAGATTGGTTACTTTTGTATAGTCGAGCTTAGCCGCAGCAATGGCATCCTTCAGTCCTCCAGCCGTTGGGCAGTTTACCACCACATACTCCTTTGCCGTGGCATTGTGGCTCACGAGGTCGTTCTCCCACGGTGTGATGCTCTCGCTGATGAGCGTGAGCTGATATTGTCCGCTACCCGCCTTCTTGTCTACGCGAATAGAGAAATTGCTCATCTTGCCTGGCATATAGGTAAACGCCTCGTTCTTGGCAAACTTATAGGGCACGCCGCCTATGGTGATGCTGAACAGCGTTTCGCCAGCCTTTACGGTCTGCGGCACCACGATGGCACGCCACTCGTTGCCCGAGCGCGATGGCATGGTGGCCGTGGCCTCCACGCTGCCGTTGGCGGTCACGGTGCCGTCGGCCAGATTGATGCTGGCCTTGCGTATCAGGTTGGGGGCCAGCACGGTTTTCTCCGTTCCAGCCCATTCGCCTGCTGCAAAGCCGTTACCCTCAACCAGCGTCACGCGGGCGTTGGCCATACGGTGTTTCATGGGCAGACGTATCACACTGGTGGTAGGCGCCACGTCGGCCACCTTTCCCCACAGAAAGTCGCTGGCTTCGTAGCCGCCCATCTCGCCGTTCTCAGAAGGCTTGCTCTGGTCGCGCTTCACCTCAAACTGGTAGTCGTCCACGCTCTCGGGGTCGGCAAACGGATAATATCCGTACACGTCGATGTGGGTGTGCTTGTCTTTCCAGTAGAGGTCGTAGGCCGAGTTCCACCTATAGTTAGGCTCATCGAAGGTGTGGCGCACGTTGTCGCCACGGTTGCCGCTGGCCTTCAGCGTGCCTGGTGTGCCGCCGTCATAATCGACAATGTACACGCCCATCACGTCGCCGTTGCAGAAGCCGTTGTCGTTGACGCGCGTCACCGCCAGCTGGTCGATGTCGCCAGAGAGCTGTATACGGTCGTTGCTGTGCTGTTGTCCACCCTCTTCAAACATGTCGTCGGAGCAGGCGCCAAGCAGCAAGGCAACAACCATAGCAGCCAGATATATTATTGTGTTTTTGTGATTCTTGTTCATAAAACAGCCGTTTGGGTTTGTGTATAATAAAGGAAGTTATTGGAAGGTAATGGAAGTTATCTTCTTTCTTCTCTTCACTCTTCATTCTTCACTCTTCATTCTTCACTCTTCATTCTTCACTCTTCACTTAAATAGCCGATCCTCCGTTGTCGTTGCCATCGTTCTCCCATGCACCGATGGTCACGTTCACGCCGCTGCTGGTCTTGTCGAGCGTCACGGTGAAGGTGTGGCGTTTGCCGCTCTGGAAGGTGAAGGCCTTAGGCAGATTGAAGTCGCGCCCATTCACGTTCACGGTGATGAGGTTGCACTGTGCCACCTGCTGCGGCACGATGATGGCGTGGTAGGCCGAGCCATCGTTGTAGGGTGTGATGGTAGATGCCTGTCCTGTGGCCGTGGCTGTGGCTGTGGCGAGGTCAACGGTGGCCGATGTCTTGATGTTGTTCAGACTCACCTTCACGTTGGCGGCGGCCAGCGAGCTTTCAGTAAAGCCAGCGCCTGGCTTGAGGCGAATGTCTACCCGGCTCATGATGTGCTTAGCCTCAATGCGCACGGCCTCGGTTGAGGGAGCGGCATCGAGCGTAGAGCCTACGAGCAGGTCGCCAGCCTTATAGTCGGCCTCGGTGCTCTGGTTGGCCTTGGTGCTGAAAGGCATAACCGTTACGCTCTCCACCTGCTTGCGGTAGGGGTAGTAGAGGTAGAAGTCGGCGTGTGTCTTATTGTCTTTCCAGTATATCTCGGTGGCTGGTGTCCACACGTTGGTGTAGGTGTAGAGCATGTTGTCCACATAGTTGCCTGTGGTTAAGAGGGCTGCTTGCGAGCCATCGGTATTGCGGTTCACAACAAACAGGCCAACCTTGTCGCCGCTCTCAAACGCTGTCTCCGTGGCGCGTGTTATGTTGGTGCTTATGCTTATAGGCATCTTAGCCGACGGCTTGTCGGGCGTGGTGGGTGGGGTTACAGGCGACACGGGGTCATCGCTTCCTCCACAAGACATGCAACAGAGCACTGCCATGCAGACAGATGCTATAAAAGACGCTTTTTTCACAACTTGTTTCATAATAATAAATTTTAGATTTTACAAAACGTTATTAACACTTTTGCAAAATTACGAAAAGGTGAAACACAAAACAAGTCCATAATGGTCCATACGGTAAAAAAGTTGATTGTTAGCTCCCGACACGGTTGAATGTCAGTGGTTTTTATCTTATGCAAAGATAATGCAAACCGAGAGCAGAGCGTCAAGCTTGCTTGAACGCTTTGCCGAGGTGCAGCTTATCTTATACAAAGGTACAAAAGAACAGCAGCAAATGCAAGAAAGAATAGCTTTTTCTGCATGTGCTGCTGTACTTTTTTTAAAGATTTTCCCTCTGTCTACAGCTCCGCTCCAAACCTTGCTGTTGGTGCAGGAGCGCAGAAGCGGTAGTCTTGGTCCTCGTTGGTGTTGTTGAAGATCACCTTCTTCATGCCGATGAAGGCGAGACCTTTGGGGAAAACTTGCTGAACGTCGACGGGCGCTCCTGTGAGAGCTGGGCTGCCGGCCTTCAGACGGAACGACCATGAGCGGTCGAAGGGCAGGGGAGCGCCCTTTTCGGTGTCGTCGACCTCGCAGTTGATGTTCATCTTCGGGTTTTGCGCGAAGGCGGTGAACAGCGGGTCCTTGTCGCCCGCCACAGTGCTCTTTATGTCGAGGTCGCTCCACACCGCCATGGCAGCATCGCGGCCCATCTGCTTCACGCCTGTTTCGGTAGAAGCGAAATAATAGTTGGGCGCTATGGTAGAGTGTGCAATGTCGGCCCCGTTCTTTGCCGGCTGCTTCATGCCGAATCGGCAGTCGTAGATCAGGTTACCCACAAACACGGGAGCTATCGCCTTCTCTATCCACACGCTGCCGCCCTTCTTGTTTTTTGAGCGTCGCCATCCGCAGTTGACGATGGTGTTGTTGTAGGCCACAAACTGTGAGAGAGGCACCGTCTCGCTGTTGCCTTGGTTTGATAGCTTGAATCCGTTTGTGCAGATGTTGTAGAGAACGTTGTTCGCCACATCCATCTTGCATCCGGCCTTTATGTTTATGCCCTCTCCTCCGTCGGCGGCGTTGCCGCTGTCAGCCATGATGTTGTCGTAGATCACGCCCTGTCCGCCGCTGAAGTAGGTTTGGTCGTTATAGTTGTCGTGCATGAAGCATCCCACCATGGCGAGTCTGCCGTTTGTGTTGCAGAAATGGAAGGCCGGCAGACCGCCGTCGATGGTGGTCTTGTAGAGCTTATTCTGGAACGACGGCGACGACTCGGTGGGTGTTGCTCCTGCATAGGCGAGGTCTACATGTGCGAGCACCACCTCCTGTGAGTTGTAACCGCACACTATGCCGCCCCATGATGCCGGCTTCTTCAGGTCAGAGGTGAAGACCACAGGCTTTTCTGCCGTGCCCATGCAGTAGAGGTTGCCGAGCACCACCAGCTCTACGGGCACCTGCACGTCGGCCTTGCACGTCACGGTGACGCCCGGCTCGATGTAGAGCGATGCCCCTTCCGCGATCTCCACGCTCTCTGTGAGCGTGGTGTCGTGTGTCCAGACGATGGAGCCTTTGGGATATTGCGCCAACGCCGTGTTCACCACGTCGGCCGATCCTTGTTCTGTGCCAGCGCCGCTGTCGGGGTCGGCATAGTCGTAGGGGTTTATGTTGTTTGTCTCGCACGCTGTGGCGAGCATTGCCGTTGCTGCTATTATGGCAAGGCGGGTTATGGTTTTGTTCATGATGTCTTGTTTTTTTTAGAGGCTATACCTTATTCCGATGAGCAGTGTCCGCCCATAGTGGTAGGTTCCCACGACGGTGCGGTCGGTCTTCTGACCCTCATACTGCAGGTTACTCTCGTTCACCGTCTTGATGTAGCGTTCGCGCTTCGTGTCGGTGAGGTTGTTGGCTTTAAGGAAGATGCTCAGTCCGCAAGGGAATCGTTTCTCTGCACTGAGGTCGAGGCCGAATGTGCCTTTGTCCCACTGGTCGGCGTCCTTGAATGGTGACACGATGGCCAGGCGGGTGCCTGTGTATGAGGCGGCGAGCTGCGCGTTCCATCCGTAGGTGGTGCCACGGTAGAGCAGCGACAGGTTGGCGGTGTGTGGAGCCTGGTTGACGAGCGGTCGTGTCTGCTTCACCCCCTGCTCAAACTCGGCGCTGCCCAGCTTATACTGTCGCTTGCTTGTGGTTATCGACGAGTGGGTGTAGGTGTAGTTGGCTTTCAGGCCGAAATGTCTGATAAACTTCACCACGTCAACCTCGAAGCCCATGTTCTTGGCGTTGCCGAGGTTTTGTGGCTGGTAATAGGTGTTGGAGCCTGTCACCATCTTCGAGTCGGACGTCACGAACACCTGCTCTATAGGGTCGCGCAGATACTTGTAGAACACGCCCGCGAGCACCTGTTCCGACGGCGATGGGAACCACTCCCATCTCAGGTCCACGTTGTCGATGCGTGCCCGTCGCAGCGCCGGGTTTCCACACTCGGTATATTCCTCGCCCATGATCTGGTAAGGCACGATTTCGTAGAAGCCCGGCCGGTTGATTGAACGATAGTAGGAGAGGCGCAGGTTCATGTTCTTCGTCGGTGTCCACTTGAACGATGCCGACGGCAGCCAGTCCCAGTAGCTCTGTTCGCCCACCTGCCCCATGTTGCGAAACTTCTGCAACATGGTGTAGATCTGGTTCGTGTGCTCCGCCCTTATGCCCGCATACAGCTCGCCGTAGCGGTTCTTCATGGTGAACATGGCGTATGTTCCCCCGATGTGCTCCTTCGAGTTGTAGTTGAGCTGCGATGCTTGCGAGTAGGGGGTGGTACATTTCCAGCTGATGTCGTCGAACACGTCGAAGCCGTTGCCCGGCAACTTCTGCGATATGTCCGACGGGTCAAACTGGTACGAGTAGTATCTGTTCTCGCGCTTCTTGCGGCGATACTGTGCTCCTGCCTTCCACTTGATGTCGGACCCAAACAGCTGCGTGGCATACGTTATGTTCACATATCCCGCCAGGTCCTTGTCGCTGTTGTGCTGGTATCGGCGTTCCATGTCCATGGGTTGCGTCTTGAGCAGCGTCTTGTCGCTTGCCCACATGCTCTGTCCCTCGGTGTTTGCCACGCTGCTGGTGAGCGTCAGATATGTGCGGTCGGGGTCTTTCTCGCGTGCTTCTGAGAAGATGCCCGCCCAGTCGATGGTGAGGTTCTCTCCCAGATGGTGCGTGCCTTTGAGGTGTGTGGCGAGCACCGTCTGCGTCTGCTCAAAGGAGCGCGTCTCGTAA
>ERZ791615.524-NODE-524-length-16515-cov-10.2973_pt1 | contig 16515 bp, 14 predicted proteins | sample MGYA00510273_ERZ791615 | MGnify/ENA primary metagenome ERZ791615 (study PRJEB30046, sample SAMN00715185) | human gut metagenome | study: EMG produced TPA metagenomics assembly of the A metagenome-wide association study of gut microbiota in type 2...
GCTGGAGGAAAATAAACCGTTAATAACGGTTTCTGGCATACATATGAAGGAATTTTCTTCTTTCTTAAAAAAGCGTGGATTTGTTCTAAAAGATAAAGTCAAGTCTTTGTATAGAAGAGGTTCCTATGAATATTTTTTTAATGTTCCTTATAAGCATAAATATGTTTTATTATCAATTAAACCGGAATATGCTTCTGCTATAGCAAAAGGTGTTAAGAAGGTTGAGTTTCGAAAATGTATTTTTTCAGAAACTGTAGAACGGGCATTCGTATATTCATCTTCGCCAGTGAAGAAAATAATAGGTAGTTTTTTAGTAAGTCATATTGAAAAAGGGGCACCGGATTATATCTGGGAGAAATATTCGAAATGCGGATCAATTTCTAGAGATAAGTTTTTTGATTATTTTCAAAACCATACTGTTGCTTTTGGAATTGAAATTTCAAGATTTGATCTTTATAAAGAACCACTTGATCCGTATTGTATAGATTCAAAATTTAGAGCGCCTCAATCTTTTTGCTATATAGATAATGTTGAAATTATTAAAAGGTTATTTACAGGCTATTATGATAACAAATGAGTGAATATATAGAGGGTTCCTATTTGTGTATAACCGATACGATTACAATCTGATTTTTGGTTTATATAGCACAGATAAGCAATGCCACTCCTAGCGGTCCCATCACGCATAATATGGCGAAGACCTTTGATGGTCCGACAAACTTAGAGAGAAATTCGTGTTCAAGCCCCCAGTGAGCGCCCCGCCGCGAACAAAGATCCGTGAGATCCGTGAGATCCGTGTGCGTATAAAAAGACAGAGTAAGATCCGCGTGAAAAAATATTCGTGTTATCCGAGATATTACTTCCCTTCGGTCAGTGGGCCTACGGCGATTCTCGTGTTCAAAAGACCTAATAATCGAAATATCATCCCAGTAAAATCAACAATTAAGAATTCAAAAACAATGAGCAATTACGCCAACACACAAGTCATAATCATGGCTGGCGGCGTAGGCAGCCGCTTCTGGCCCATGTCAACCCCCGATTACCCAAAGCAGTTCATTGATGTCATGGGCATGGGCCGTTCCCTCATCCAGCTCACCGTGGACCGTTTGAAGCCCATCTGCCCAGTAGAGCACATGTGGGTAGTGACAAACGAGAAATATATCAGCATCGTCAAGGAACAAATCCCTGACATGCCAGTCGATAACATATTAGCAGAGCCGGAGGCACGCAACACTGCACCTTGTATCGCCTACGCTTGTTGGAAAATCCAGAAGCAGCACCCCGATGCCAACATCGTTGTAACCCCCTCCGATGCCCTGGTTATAAACACAACCGAATATCAGCGCGTTCTCAGCAAGGCATTAAGCTATACATCCGACAAAGAAGCCATCGTTACCATCGGCATCAAGCCAAGCCGCCCAGAAATAGGCTACGGCTATATCGCCGCTGCCGCCCCCACCAATACAGACGAGATATATAAGGTAGAAGCCTTCAAGGAAAAGCCCGACCTCGCTACCGCCGAGCACTACCTTGCCGCTGGCAACTACTATTGGAACGCCGGAATCTTCGTATGGAACATCGACACCATCAGCCGAGCCATCCGCACCTTCCAGCCCAAGCTTGCAGCCATCATGGATGAGATGGCACCGTCATTCTACACAGACAAAGAAAAAGAGGTCGTAGGCCGTCTCTTCCCTACCTGCGACAAGATCAGCATCGATTATGCAGTAATGGAGAAGTCGAAAGACATCTACACCCTCCCCGCCGAGTTCGGCTGGAGCGACTTAGGCAGCTGGGGCAGCCTTCGCCCCCTTCTTCCACAGGACGAGAATGGCAATGCTAAGGTAGGCAAAGACATCCGCCTCTACGACTGCAAGAACTGTGTTGTCCATGCAGCCGACGAAACCAAGGTCGTGGTTCAAGGCTTGGATGGCTACATCATAGCCGAGAAGCACAGCCAACTTTTGGTCTGCCAGCTAAAGAAAGAACAAAGAATCAAAGAGTTTGGAAAATCAGAAAACTACGATTGATTAAGCTTTTGTCGGAATCGGAAGCAGTGAGGTTACTTCAATACAGTCTTAGATAGAGTTTAAAAAGTGTGGTTCTAGGGCGTTAAAAAATAGAATAATATTATATACGAAATAAATTATGGAAGATAAAGTAATAGAATTGATTGCTCGTGTACTCAATGTACCAACGAGCGAAGTAGAGTTGGATACAGAAATTGGTGAACTTGACGAGTGGGATTCTCTACACAACGTAGAAGTTATAGCTCAACTCGAAAAAGAGTTCAATGTAAAGATTACTCCCGATATGATAATGGATCTTGAGGATGTTTCAGATATTGTGAATCTTATCGAGGATTTAGCAGATTAATATATGTTGGAGAGTATAGAAAAACAAATTTGGCAATGGGCTTCAACAACTCCTGACAAGGTAGCTGTTAAAAGCGGGAAGAAATCAGCTACTTATCTTCAGCTTTGTCAACGCATATTGGGAGCAAGGGATCATTTTATGTCTCAATTATCCCAAAAGAACGGAGATGCAATTATTCTTGCAGCAGGAAAACAAATTGAGTTCGTGTATGCTTACTTTGGTGCACACTTGGCAGGACTTAAAGTTGTACCAATAGATGCTGCCACCAATCCAACACGTTTGGATTATATAGTTAATAAAACTAAGGCGACTCTTCTTGTTGGATTTGACAATAGCGAACAGAGTCTGCCAAAGGCCTCGTTAAAAGACTTTGCAGATATAGAAGCAGAGATTGTTGAGCCTGTTTTTCCTAAAGAAGAGGCCATAGCCGACATCCTTTTTACTACAGGTACAACTGGTAAGCCCAAAGGTGTGCCTCTGACTTATGCTAATGAGGCTGCTGCTGCAAGAAACATAAATGAGTTTATAGGTAACACACAAGACGATATAGAACTTCTTGCCCTCCCCGTCAGTCATTCTTTCGGTTTAGGAAGAGTAAGATGTTGTCTGTCTAAAGGCGCCACCTTAATTCTTCTTGGCAGCTTTGCCAATGTGAAGAAGATATATCGCACTATAGAGGAAGACCATGTAACAGGATTCACAATGGTTCCTGCAAGCTGGCGTTATCTTAAAAAACTCACAGGAGACAAACTTGGTGAATTCAAGGACCAGCTTCGATACATAGAAATGGGCAGTGCCTTTTTCTCCAAGGATGAAAAAGAAGAGTTGGCAAACATTCTTCCATATACAAGAGTGTGTATGCACTATGGTCTGACAGAAGCTTCCCGTTCTGCTTTTATGGAGTTTCATGCAGACAAGGACCATTTGGCTTCTGTAGGAAAAGCCTCGCCTAATACCGATATTAAAGTGTTGGACGAGACAGGAAATGAGTGTACCGTGAATCATGAAGGTGAAATCTGTGTAAAGGGTGAGCATGTCACACATGGGTATCTTGACTTGCCAATAGACAACTCTTTCTTTGGAGATTATTTCCGAACCGGCGACTGGGGATACAAAACAGAAGACGGTTACATCTACTTGATTAGCAGGAAAAAAGAACTGATTAATGTCGGTGGAAAGAAAGTAAGTCCTATCGAAGTTGAGGAACAACTTTTCAAGATAAAAGGAATTGAAGATTGTGCTTGCATAGGAGTGCCTGATGAAGATGGAGTGCTTGGCGAAGTTGTCAAGGCTTTCATCGTAAAGGCTAAAGATAGCGACATAACTTTTGATGACATTAAAGAACAACTGAATGGAGAATTAGAGTCTTATAAGCTCCCTGTCTACTACGAGTGGACTGATAAGATTCCTAAGACTCAAAACGGAAAAATCCAACGAGGTTTATTGAAATGATTGATATTAAAAATAAGAAAGATTGTTGCGGTTGCCATGCCTGTGGTGACGTTTGTCATGCGCAGGCAATATCTTTTCATAATGATCATGAAGGATTTTGGTATCCTGTAGTTGACAAAGATAAGTGTACAGATTGCCATCTTTGTGAAAAGATATGTCCTGTTATCAATATAGACAAACTCAAACAAAACGATTTTGAAGAGCCAAAAGTATTTGGTGGCTATAACAAGGATATAGTTATTAGATTTGATAGCACGTCAGGAGGTATCTTTACCCTTTTGGCCCAAGCCATGTACAAGCAGAAAGGTTATGTGAGCGGTGCCATTTACACAGACGACTTGAAAGTTTATAATTTTATATCTAATGACAAGAAAGACCTAAAGCGTCTTCGCAGCTCAAAGTATGTACAGAGCAATGCTGAAGGGCTTTACAAACAGATAAAACAATTATTGATTGCTGGAGAAAAGGTTCTTGCATGTGGCTCTCCTTGTCAGATGGCAGCCTTGCGTAGTTTCCTTCGCAAAGACTATGATAACCTGATAATTGTCGACTTCCTTTGTCGTGCAACAAACTCACCTAAGGTTTTTGAGAAATACAAGGAGTCTTTAGAGGCACGCTATGGCTCTAAGATAGTTTCCATCAAAGACAAGAACAAGGATCATGGATGGCACAGCCTTGCCAGAAAGATAACCTTTGAGAACGGTGAGGTTTATTATGGTGAGGGCCATGAGGATGACTACCGTCGTGGATATCATGACAATGTTTTTGAACGTCCATCGTGCTATGAATGCAAGTTTAAGGGTATACCACGTATAAGCGATATCACACTTGGCGATTTCTGGGGCATAGGTAGTGTTGATCCTTCTTTGGAGCAGAACCTTGGAACGTCACTTATAATGATCAATTCCAAGAAAGGTTTGGACTACTTTAATAAGGTTAAGGAAAAATTAGTAGTTAAGGAGTTCTCTTTAAAGGATATAGTTCCTGGCAACAGCACCGCTATTATGGGAGGACCATTACCTTATCCTGCTAATATCAATCGCGATGAGTTCTTTAAAGCTCTTGACGAAATGCCGTTTGACGAATGTGCAGCCAAGTATTTTCCTTATATATCACAGGCGCCAATTTTTACGAAGAGAAAAATTAAAAATTTCCTTAGAGTATTATATTACAATAAGAAAAAACCTGCACAGCTTTGGCGAATCCTATATTGGAACATTTTTAATAGTTCAGTTAGTTCCAATATTTTTGAAGGTAAAATATTAAAGGTCTTGTCTCATTGTGCGATCGACATTGCTAAAACAGCCCAAGTGAAAGTGAATGGGGATGTGACTTTCAACGTCAAACGTACAAGAGGCAGTAAAGGCGAATTCCGATTGCTGGTGGAAGATGGTGCAGAATTAAGTTTTGGCAGTGGCAATTCTTATTTTAAGTATGATAGCGACATCCAGATATTTAAAGGTGCGCAGATGCTGATAGGAAGTTGTGCAACTAATATCGGCTTGAAAATAGTTTGCTCTGACAAAATAGTAATTGGCAATGATGTCCACATCGGCCGTGATGTTTGGATTCGTGACAACAATGGTGGGCATCATGTTATCATCAAGGGCTATAAAGACAAAGCTCCGGTAATAATCGGCGATCATGTTTGGATATGTTCCAATGTGAGCATCACTAAGGGTGTTACGATTGGCGAAGGAGCAATCATCTCTGCTAATAGTGTTGTAACAACAAATATACCTGCCCATTGCATCGCTTCAGGCAATCCTGCCAAGGTAATAGCAGAGAATATTTATTGGAGACCGTAACAAATAGGAATATGGAATCGGATAATAAAAGAATAGCAAAAAACACGATATTTCTATATCTACGGTCATTCTTAATGATGGCAATAGGACTCTTTTCTTCAAGAGTCATATTGCAAGCATTGGGAGTTGATGATTATGGCCTGTATGGCGCAATAGGAAGTATTGTCGCAATGTTTACGATGATCAATGGAACATTGGCCGTAGGAACAAGCCGTTTCTTGACGTTTGAATTGGGAAAGGAAGATTCTGTAAAATTAAAACAAACCTTTAATGCGTCTTTGGCAATGCATGCTGCTGTAGCAGTGGTGCTTTTTGTCCTCATGGAGACAATTGGCTTATGGTTCGTAAATTATAAGATGAGCATTCCGCAAGGAAGAGAGTTTGCAGCTAACGTTGTTTATCAATTGTCCATTCTCTCATGTATGTTCTCACTTACGCAAGTGCCGTATGGCGCGACAATAATTGCCCATGAGAAGATGAATGTTTATGCTTATGTGGGTTTAAGCGAGGTTTGCTTCAAGTTGGCATTGATATTTGTTTTACTATATGTTCCTTTTGGCGACAATTTAATTGCTTATGCTATTATAATGGCAAGTTGGAGCATTGGCCTGCAGATATTCTATAGATTTTACTGCTACAAGCGATTTCAAGAAACACACCTCTCTTTTTGTCGGGCCAAGAGTGTTTATAAAGGGATGCTTTCCTATTCACTATGGGATGCAGTTGGACAATTTTGTGCAACAGGAAACAGCCAGGGCATTAACATTCTTATAAATGTTTTCTTCGGCGTGACAGTCAATGCAGCTCGTTCTGTAGCTTATCAAGTAGAAAATGCTGTAAATCAACTGGCCACTAATTTTACGACTTCTGTAAATCCTCAAATAGTAAAAAGCTATGCCAGAGGGGACCTGAAAAGATTCTTTCAACTGATATATGAAGCAGGAAAGTATTCTTACTTTCTTATGTTCCTGATAGCTTTCCCGTTATTGTTGGAAGCAGAATACGTTTTGCAATTATGGCTCGTAAAAGTACCTGAATATACGGTCTTGTTCTTACGTTTTGTCATTTGCATCTCTTTATTCAGGATGTTTTCCAGAAGTGTCATAAATGGAGTTCATGCTACAGGCAATGTAAAGGTATTGAATCTTACAAGTGGTGTCTACTCTGCTGGAACGTTTATCCCGATGGTTTATATAGCCTTCAAGTTGGGGTTGCCCGTTTGGAGTTGCTTCGTTATACAGGCTTTTAATAGTTCTATATGTACATTGTTAGAAGTCAGAGCTTTGTATAAACAGGTTAAGTTTAATGTGCTTGAATATTTTACGAAGGTTTATGCACATTCAATAGCTGTCACTTTTGTCGCTGCAATTATACCGACAATGGTCGTTTATTTAATGCCAATGGGTTTCTTGCGCTTGGTGTTAACAACAGCAATAAGTATCGTCTCAACGTTGGTTTGTGTCTATACAATAGGAATAAACCGATCAATGCGACAGAAAGTCAATCAATTTGTAATTAATAAAATTCATAGATAGAATGGATTATAAAAAAGTAATCGGGGGGGTAAATTTTTAAATAATTTGTTTGTAAAACCCTTTTTTAATAGAGTTAGCTTCAAACTGTTCAGGATGTTTGCTGTTCCTTATATGATTCAGCAGGAAAAAGAACATGAGGAAAATCTCATATTACAACACATAGAAGACAATAGTTTGTATACCCCATTGACAGATACCGAAAAACAAGAGGTAATAGATTATTGGGGCATTGAACCGGCATCGTTTAAAGAATATGAGGTTTACAAACATTTTAGAGGATTTGATGTCAGGTTTATGCCGATGTCAATATACCTTCCGTTGATTACAAGGCGTTTGAACGATTATCAATATACAGAGATTCTTGAACATAAAAGTCTTTTTGGCTATTTGACAAAAGGTGTAGTTCGTTTTCCGCATTGCTTTATTCGGGTCATTAATGGAGAATTTTACTCTGATGACATGCGCCAGATAACAAAAGCAGAAGCTGTTGAGAACTGTTTGCATGATGACAGAATGGTAATAAAAGACTCTTTGGGAGGCTCTGGTGGAAAAGGTGTGGAAATTCTAAAATTGGAAGGTCTTACATCAGATGAGCGTCGTAAAATCATATATAACGCAATCGCTAATAGAAAAACAGACTTTGTCATTCAGGAGTTTTTGTATGAATCAGATGAACTAAAGAAATTCAATTCATCTTCAGTTAATACGATTCGTGTTCAGTCACTATATTTAAACGGCAAGTGGTCTCCAGTAACAATAATACTCCGTTTTGGTGGAGAAGGGTCTGAGGTTGACAATGCTTGCTCTGGAGGTTATACGGTAGGTGTACATCCAGATGGATCCTTATACGATTTTGGTTACAATTACAAAATGGAAAAGACTGATCATATTGGTGATATAGTGTTCAAAAATACGAAGTTATCTTTCATCCCTTCTCTTCTGAAACATGTAGAGGAAGCTCATGTTAAGCAGTTCCCCATTTGCAAGTACATAGGATGGGATATGATAATTGACAAAGATGGAAATCCCGTTTGTATTGAAATAAACAGTTGCCAGAATGGACATCTGACATTTCAATTAACAGCAGGACCTACTTTCGGTGATAGAACTCGTGAGGTAATTGACTATTGTAATTCAAAGAAATTGTATTTTAATAAATGCGTATTAAAGTATTAAATTGTAATGGACAACATCTTATTAAGTAATGGTATAGAGATGCCACCAATTGTTGAAACAACAAATTGGATGGACTATCCTGTCATGAAAAAACTAGTGACAGCAGGTCTTAGGATTGGTTTTAGAGCATTTGATACCGCACGTGACTATGGTAATGAAGATGTCGTTGGTCAAGTGATGAAAGAATGTTTAAAAGAGCAGGGGTTAAAACGTGAGGATATTTTCATTACGACAAAGATTGGAAATAGCCAGCAAGCATTGGGTAACATAGAAGAACAGGTAGATATGTCGCTTAAAAACTTGCAAACAGATTATATTGATCTTTGGCTTATGCATTGGCCATATCCAGACCATTATGTTGATACATGGCATAAGATGGAGAATGTGTATAAGGGTGGTAAGGTAAGAGCTATCGGTATGGCAAACTATCGAATTCGTCATTTTGAGCATCTTTTTAATGAAGGTGTTGAAATAATGCCGCATTGCGTACAGATGGAACTACACCCTATGCGTACAGCAGAAGATATTGTTTCTTATTTAAAAGAGCGTAATATTGCAATTCAAGCTTATTCTCCGCTATGCCGAATGATTCCAAAGATTAGGGAAAACGATATGTTGAAGGAGATAGCAACTAAGCATGGAAAGACGATAGGGCAAGTTATTCTCAGATGGCATATACAAAACCATACGGTACCTGTATTTAAATCTTTAAAGCCAAAGCGTCTTGCAGAAAATTTTGATATCTTTGATTTTTCTTTGTCTGAAGAAGAAATGAAGACTATAACTTCGTTAGATGAAGATTATAAGTATCATATAGAATCTACCAGTTGTCCTGGTTATTAATAATAGAAAATATATGAGTTTAATAAAAAGAGTTCTCAAAAAGATATTTAAAGACTTTACCGGTTGTAAGACTCTATATAAGACCAACTGGTACAAATCAATGTTCGTTGATATCAATCACGAGACATATCCTGATAATATATGGTATCGCAAACATGATGAGCGTAACTTTGAGGTTGTTAACTTAGGTAGTAGTGGCGGTAAATGGGCTTTCGATTATTCTAGCTTGGATGTAAAGGCTATGAACTGGGCGCAACAACCACAAACACTGCTTGAAGACTACAATCTTCTTCGACATTTTCATAGTATTTTAAAGAAAGACGGTTATGTACTCATTACGATAATGCCTTTCACGGGCCTTAATAAGAAAACCGGTCTGATGGATGCAATGAAATATGTTAAGTTTGACATTCAAGGAGAACCCATTCAGCCATATATGTTTAAGGAGGCGCAACGTTATGCAACATATCCTATATTGTTTAAAAAGCCAGCCGTCAAAGCCCTTATTAAATATTTATTAGGTAAAGACAAAAAAGTTGGAGTTCCTACAGAAACTCAGTTGGATTACAACCCTATGACCCTTGCAGAACTGGAAGCAGATGCAAAGCGATGGATAGACGGATGGAAACGTCAGTTCGGAATATCAGATTTCGATGCTCCTCTTACGAAAGAAAATGAAGAAGGCAGAGCGTATAGAATCAAGCTGATGCAGACGCTTATAGATTTCTGTACGGAGAGAGGATATAAACCTGTTTATGTAATTCCTCCTGTAACAGAGCATCTTGCAAAATACTATACATCCAAGTTTGAAGAAACATACATATACGGTTACATACAAGCTGTTAATCGGGAGGTTTTGACCCTTGATTACAGCAAAGATGATGACTTTAGAAAGAATGATAATCTCTTCTTTAATAGTTTCTTCCTTAACAAACAAGGTAGGCTGATATTCACAAGAAGAGTATTAAAAGATCTAGGATTGTCCAAAACGTAAAAGAATAATGACTAACAAATTGAATCGGGGGGGTACTCGGAGAGTATCAACATGTTACGTTTCCCTCTTTCCATCTTAGTAGTGTTTGTACATAGCTATGGACCAGACATCGATATTGCACAACTTCATGCAAACGGTTTTACAGGTGCTGCATTTTACGATTATGTCAGAATTTTCTTTTCTGTCGTGATAGCGAGAAGTGCAGTTCCAATATTCTTTATAATTTCTGGCTATCTATTGTTCTATAAAGTCGAAGAATATTCAAAACCAGTTTATTTAAGCAAATTAAAGAAACGGTTTTATAGCCTAGTTGTTCCTTACTTTTCATGGAATGTCTTCAATATCCTTTGGATGCTACTATTTATAGTTGCTGGCATTCTTATACACGGAAGATCGTGGACAATTATATTTGATTACTTGAAGGAGAACGCCAACCCTAATATTCTATGGAATTGCAGTATATGGGGAGAGCGAGAAACATGGCTAGGTGTAAAGACACATGATAGCGGACCGATACTTCTTCCTTTCTGGTATATGAGAGACCTTATAGTGATGGCTCTTTTGTCACCAATTATATATTGGCTAATCAAAAGAACAAAGCTTGCAATTATATTATTGTTGTTCATAATATATACCTTTGATATCAGAGTGTCATGGATAAGTGGGACATTTACTTGTGCAGGTCTGTTCTTTAGTCTTGGAGCTTATTTCTCTATAATGAAACAAGATTTTACCGATGTGTTATGGAAATGGAGAAAACTAATTTGTCCTTTAGCCTTAGTGCTAATAATATTTCAAACCTATACAGGTTCTGCGAATGGCAACAATTTGTCAATGATGATACATCCTTGGCTAGTTATCTTTCAAAGCTTCACCTTTATTATCTTAGCTTCTTTTTTAAGCAAAAACAATAAACTATACCAGACAAATAAAAGGTTAGCGAAAGTATCATTCTTCATATATGCCTTACATCCGTTCATCTTGGGTTATGTTGGCTCCATAATAAATAAGATAATGCCCATGACTGACACATGGTTTGTAAAAACTTTTAATTATCTATCTGTACCATTAGTATGCGTAGCAATATGTATAATAATCTATTATAGTATGCAGAAAGCTGTGCCTAGCGCATTGGGAGTTATGGTTGGCGAGAGGAAGAAATAATAAGAAAATTATGGATGAAAGATTTGTCAAATGGTTGAATATATATGATGAGTTTCGCGAAGGAACAGCTTTGCGTGATATCTTAAATGATGCAATTCGTTGTTATCGTCATGACATAGCAAGACCTGCCCTTATGTTATCATATATCGCATTTATTCAAGCAGTAAGAAGCAATCTTCTTAATTCTGATAAACCTGAAGGATTTAACGAAAAGAGATGGAATGCGACTATGGCTAAGCTGCGTAACGATAATAAATGGGATGAAGAGGTCATCGAATGTATAAAAAATCGTGGCAATGGCGTTGATAATCCTCCATTCTTTGAACTTTCTGACACCTTGAGGAATGATGTTTGTTATTGGAGGAGTCGTCGTAACGATTGTGCGCATTATAAGGATTCAGAGATAACTCTTTCGCATGTGTCTGCTTTTTGGGTGTTTATGATGGACAACTACAATAAGTTTACCCCTATTGGAAGTCTTCAGCAATCAATAAACGAATATAATCGTCATTTCGATATATCTCTTACCCCAAGAGGAACAAGTACAGAACGTATATTCAAACGGCTTTGTCTTGCCATAAAAACCCAAGATGACTTAAGAAAATTTTTGAAAGAAACTCATTCCAAAATGGATTTCAAGCCTCAATGTGACTTGGTACATGATTTATTGATAGAAGAACATCATAAGGAATTGGCCATTTCATTTTTGAAAGGAGAAATGAAAAGATTGAAAGCATATCTATGTGCTAAGCCAAAGGATGTTTCTTTGATATTGGGTAATGATCCAACAATGACTCGTAAGATATGGTATGATGATTTGCGCGTGTTCTGTAGATGTATGAATGTGTATGTAGAGATGTTGCGTGCAAAAATGTTGACAGATGCGGAAATTAAGGAATCATTAGAATTATATTTGGAGCATGCATATACCCAAGGACATCTTTTTATAAAGGATGAAGACGATTTTAACGTCTTGATAGACAATGGGCTTTATGATATTTTCATTGACGAATATCTGACGAAGAGCTTTGTTTGTAATGACCCTGGTGGTAAATGTCGTAAGACTGATTTTTATATAGCCATGATTTATCGTGGTGGCGTAACTGACAAACTGATGCTAGCGTTGTCAGAAGCAGTAACTGACACTTTTCCATATACGCTTAGAGATAGATTGAAAGATGAAATCTTCTGTGAGAAGGACTTTAAAGCCAAGTATGTGGAAACACTTGAACGATTGAATTTGGATGATTTCTTTAGATTAAAATAGCGTTTCGAAATAAAAAAAGAACAGGTTGCGTAACATTTATCAAGCAGATGTCGTAAACATTAATATGAGTGAATGGTTGAAAAAACAGCAATAATTTTTATTATATGAGAATAGGAATATTAACACTCCCCCTCCATACTAACTATGGAGGAATCTTGCAGGCGTATGCTTTGCAAACAGTATTGGAAAGGATGGGGCATGATGTGGTGGTTTTTGACCGCCCATACCAATATAAAATATCTTTTTTAAAGAAAATCATAGCTTATCCTAAGCGTTTTATTTGTAAATACGTTTTTAGAAAGAAAGGAGCTATTATTAGGTTTGAGGAATATGCCACTCATGTAAATTGTGTAAAAAGAAAAAATACACAGCCTTTCATTAACAAGTATGTTCATCGTTTAGAGTTGACGGATTTTTACAAATTAAACCGTAAGGATTTTGATGCCATAGTAGTGGGTTCTGATCAAATTTGGCGACCTAAATATTATCCTACAATAGAAAAAGCTTTTTTGGATTTTACTAAAGGATGGAACATAAAACGAATTGCATATGCTCCGTCTTTTGGCGTTGACAACTGGGAATATAATGATGATCAGACAGAGACATGCAAGATTCTATTGGGTATGTTTGATGCAGTATCGGTTCGTGAAAAATCAGGTCAAGAGTTATGTCGTAAATTCTTCTGTCATGATGCAGAATGTGTGTTAGATCCTACGATGCTTCTGAATTCAGAGGATTACATCAAATTGTTTAAAGATAACAATACACCTCAAAGTGATGGTACCTTGCTTGATTATATGCTCGATAGGGACGATAATAAAATCGCTATTATAAATGAGATCGCTACGCAAACAGGTACTAAATCTTTTCGATTAAACTCGCGCGTAGAAGATTATTCTGCTCCTTTAAAAGAACGTGTGCAACCTGCTGTTGAAAAATGGTTGAGAGGTTTTTATGATGCGAAATTTATAGTTACTGATTCCTTCCATGCTTGCGTCTTCTCTATTATGTTTAGAAAACAGTTCTTTGTTGTTGCTAATAGAGAGCGGGGGATGTCTCGTTTAGATAGTTTGTTAGGCTATTTTGGACTTACAGACCGCATTGTAAGCAATGCTTCGACGGCAGCAAGCTTGCCAGAGATAGATTATAAAGCAGTGTATGAAAAACTCGAGGTCATGAGAATAAAATCTATGGATTTTCTAAAAAATGCACTGTAATTTTAATATAATATTAAACATACAATGAATAGACCAAAGATAAGTGTCATTGTACCAGTATACAATGCCGAGCAATACTTACATCGTTGTATAGACAGCATCCTCGCTCAAACTTTCACCGATTTTGAACTCCTACTTGTTGATGATGGAAGCACTGATCGTTCTTGTGAGATTTGCGATGATTATGCGAGAAAAGATATGAGAGTAAGGGTGTTTCATAATGAAAATCATGGAGTAGCTTATACGCGACAGTTTGGTATGGAACATGTCACAGCGGAATATTTTGCCTTTGTTGATTCTGATGATTTTATAGATCAGCAGTATTTATTTTTGCTTTTCAAAGAAATCAACTCTTCTCAATCAGATATGACTGTTTGTGCTTATAATGAGATTGGTCAGAACGGGAAAACGCTTTGTTGTAATTACCCATATGATAAAAAAGCTTATATAAAGGCATTGTTGTCCAATAAAGAATGGGGCGTATTGTGGAATAAAATTTTCAAGAAAGAAATTGTAAACAATTTTAATATTTCATTTGTCAAGCAATTAAATATTTGGGAAGATTTAGCCTTTGTAATAGAGTATCTGTTAGCTAGTTCATCTATATCTTTCGTAAAAGAGCCATTGTATAGTTATGATAGAACAATTGTTGGTTCTCTTACAAGGAAAGATACAACAACTTATTATAAAGAGTTAATAACTGCTGTGAATAAAATAGAGTTCGTTCTACAGAAATATGGTTATTATAGTTTATATTCTAATGAATTGATCATATTGAAGGTTCATGTTAAAGACAATTGTATTAAAAACAATATTACAAGGGAAAAAATAGATTTGTGGAATAATGCTTTCCCTGAATTAGGTAACGCATATTTTAAAAGTTCTACAGATAAAATAGCAGTTTATTTGTTAAAATATAAACAAAAAAACTTATTGAAACTATTTCAAGTAATCAGAAACATATACCGCAAAACGTTTCTATAGGGAATACACACATTCAAATAATTTATAAATATATTTATCAATGAAGTATATACGTTTTTTATTGTCAGACATTAGACAAAATCTAAAATTTTATTTGTTAGGTTTTTCTCTTGTTGCTAGTACAATTGCTTTTATACCCAATGGATTAATTATTTATCTTTTTGGAATTATATATTTGTTAACTAAAGCTTATAGTCTGAAAAGCAATTCATGTAGTATGGCAAGTTATTATATGTTATTTTTGATAGCCTGCTACATATCAGTTATAGTATCTGGTGCGTGGAACTATAGAATATTAGTTTTTACCTTAATTATTTTGTCATGCACTTCATTTTGGAATTCATATACATTATTCACATTCCGTGAAAAATATTTGTATTATTGTTTAAATGTTTTCCCTATACTTTCTATAGGTTGCTTGTTTTGTTATTATTCAGGAATTAATATGTTTGTGGCCGAGGATGGAGATGTTTCATGGGATTTTTCTGCCTTTTTCCCACATCCTATGTGGATGGGAGCTGCAGTAGGACTGGGTAATGTCGTATTGACTTGGCATGTGCTACATACAAAAAACAAGTTGCAAAAGCTATTGTTTTGTATAGTGTTATTGGGTTCAATTATGATTACTGTTGTATCAGGTTCTAGAACAGCTTTATTTGCTTCTTTAGCAGCAATTATAATTCTTTTATTTACTTTTTCTACCAATGTTTGGAAATTCATAAAAATTGTTTTTATTGTTGGTGTATTAGCTTCTGCAACTTTGCCATTTTATGTTTCAAAGTCAGGAAGAATGATGGCAAAGTTTGAAGCAGGTAAAGATCAAAAGTATGGATCTCGAACAGAACGATGGGAAACACAATATGCGAAATTTAAAGAAAGCCCAATATCTGGTAATGGATTTGCTGTTAACTATTATAATGGTTATAAAGTTATAGGAAGAAGTGAAACTGGCTCTGGATGGTTGTCTATCTTATTTCAAACTGGTATTTTAGGGGCTGCAGGAATGTGCGTAATAATAATACCATTAATAAAAAGAAAAAAATATCTTAAAGAGAATGAAAAGTTTAGACTTATTTATTGTACTTTTTCTTTCTTATGCTTTCACTCTATAACGGAAGGTTATATTCTGACAGCAGGTTATTACCTTTGTATTTTGTTTTGGACTGAAATTGGCTATATATTAACATTTCCAAAATTCAACATTATATCTTCGAAAAATGAAAATAATAGAATTTGTAAAAAAGAAAACTTTTAAATATTGGATAGACATATATCTTTATAATAACAATATTGTTCTTCCAATAGTTCGTAATGGCAAAGGGGTATGTACTTTTTGCATTCTACTTTTGATTTTACCTTATTTGGTATTAAATTACCTATATATAAAAATATATGAAAGGGTATATGGGTATGGTAAAATACAAAAAATAATAGATGAAGAGAAGAAGAAAGAGTTTGACTATGAACTTGCAGTAGTGACTTGTAGCAAAGACGAATCTCTCTATTTGTTGGAATGGATTGAATTTTATCGTTTAATGGGAGTTGATCACATTTATTTTTACGATAATGGAAGTTCAGATAATACAAAATCATTATTAACAATGGTTCGTTAAAATTTGAGATAACGGCTAAGCGGCTTTACGCTGCCAGCCAAAGAGTTCTTTGATAGTATGACTAATTAACTTTCGGTTCGGTTTAC
>ERZ791615.538-NODE-538-length-16308-cov-5.16908_pt1 | contig 16308 bp, 28 predicted proteins | sample MGYA00510273_ERZ791615 | MGnify/ENA primary metagenome ERZ791615 (study PRJEB30046, sample SAMN00715185) | human gut metagenome | study: EMG produced TPA metagenomics assembly of the A metagenome-wide association study of gut microbiota in type 2...
TGTGGTGCTGGACGGACAATGCCGGCAACCGGTTTACTTTCAATGATGGCGGCTATGTGCTGACGGGTGAGATGAATACTGCTGAATATGATGTATTAGCTGAACCGGGAAGAGATGGTACGGACGGGATCAATGGCACCGATGGTGTTCCCGGAGTACCGGGGAAGGACGGGAAGACCTATTACACGTGGATACGCTATGCGGATGATGCCCAGGGAAACGGAATCAGCAATGATCCCACAGGAAAAGCATACATCGGACTGGCATACAACAAGGGAACCGCTGTGGAAAGTAACAATCCTGCCGACTACAAATGGAGTGACATCAAGGGCGAACCGGGCGTTCCGGGTGCTGTCGGTGCCGACGGGAAAACCTATTACACATGGATAGCCTACTCGGACAATGCGGACGGAAGCGGAATGTATCAGCAGCCGAATGACAACACCAAATACATAGGTATCGCAGTAAACAAGGAAACCGCCACGGAGAGCAGCAATCCTGCCGACTACACGTGGTCGCAATTCAAGGGCTCCAAGGGCGACAAGGGTGACGGTTACACCCAGATGGGGCAGTTTAGGACTGGTATGGTCATTCCTAAAATGGGTGTCGTTTCGATGGGTGGCGGCTCTTATGTAGCCAAGGCATCCACTACCAATCCTCCATTGTGGTGCTGGACGGACAATGCCGGCAACCGGTTTACTTTCAATGATGGCGGCTACTGTCTTACAGGTGGAGTAAACACCGCAGAATATGATGTATGGGCAGAGAAAGGTGAGCCGGGCAAAGACGGAACGGATGGTAAGGACGGTGAGGATGGAAAAGATGGAAAGCCCGGCGAACAGGGTAAACAAGGTTTGCAAGGTTGTATTCTCCGCCAGTCTGAATGGCGCAATGATGGCGTTGAATACCGTAATGACGAGTCTTTAACATCCGGTACGCGGTATATTGATGTTGTAGTGAAGAGGGATAATGGAACTGCTACAGGATGGAGGGCGTATAAATGCTTGCAGACACATACGTCCAATGTGTCCAACGGACCCGGTAATACATCATATTGGATAGAATTTGGAACAAATTCGGTAGCTGTATTCACGGGTATAGTGATAGCGAAGAATGGTAAGATAACATTCTTGCAGAGCAACCAGTTTGTGATTCAGAAGGATAACGGAACGGTAACGGCTGGTATGTCCGGCTCTGAATCCGGTCAGAAGATACGTATATGGGCAGGTTCCGAGACTCCTGACTCCGCACCGTACCGGGTGAATGAACTGGGTGAATTTGTCTCAACAAAGGCAAATGTGGCAGGTACAATCACCGCAACTCTTCTCTATTCACCGGGAAGTGATATGGATAGTCTGGCTGATTCGGAAGGCAATATGACCGTGAATCCGTCTACTCAGGGATCTACGTTCTTCTCTGCTGACGGTTTGGGCGGAACCATAACTCTTCCTCCCGCATCATCATGGAACGGATTGAAACTGGAGTTTGTGGTTGACATGACGTCAAGGGCGGCTAAGAACCCGGACAAGTACAAGGCCACGAACTATTTCTGCGGACTGGTAGGAGGATTTAACAATAAAACAGAGATTCAGATGGCAAGGCCTTATGTTTTGGAGATGAAGGCCTTTAACAACCATTGGTATATAACACGTATGGATTTAATTGAGTAAACGATATGATATTACAAGCAGGTTATGATTGTTATCTGACACAGGCAGAAGATTTACCTCTGTCAGAACGAAGATTTGAAAATCAGGTGTTGATAAACAGCCCTGAGGATGTGGCTATGTGGAAAGAGATCACATCGAAACAGAAGGAGCAGATGACTGCCGAAGCGTCCTTCATCGATACGGAAGCGATAGATGTTGAAGCACTTGACCGTGTGGATACACTACTAAACGATATTGCGGCAAACATCAACAATGCCGGGCTTACTGTAGAGGAAGCACTGGCGAAGAAAGAGTACTTCCCCACATGGGAGGATCTGATAGGTACGGAGGTTGATGTACAGTTCCGCTTCTGCTATGATGGTACGCTCTATGAGGTTATACAGAAACATACACCACAGGAGGACTGGAAGCTGGGAACGGGTACGGAATCCTTGTACAAGGTTGTGCAGATAGAGCACTCCGGCACACTGGATGATCCTATACCTTGGGTACATAACATGGTGCTGGAAGAAGGCAAGTATTACACCGATAAGGAAGTTCTTTATCTCTGTATCCGTGACAGCGGAATAGGTATGGCATTCGACTTGGAAAATCTTGTTTCGGGTGGATATGTTCAAGTGGTAGAAAATCAAGCAGTAATAAATAATTAAAAAAAATACGATTATGGCAGACAAAAAATTAAATCAAGTATCGCAGTTGACGGACTTTGATTATGCGTTGGTTGTAAAAGGGAATGACGTGGCAAAAGTTACAAAACAGCAGCTAGCTACAATGCTGGGAGAACTGATTGAGATTGACTCATGCATTAAAGACAAAAAAAGGAAGGTGGTGGATGCTAATGAAACCCCAGTGAATGAATTTATATTCGCATACACTGGCTCTACCAATTTGCCTACAGATTCTGCTTCCGGAGGTCTATTGACATTGGGATTTATGGACGGACCAAGCAGTAGCAAACTTCAGTTTTTTTTCCAACACAATAATGTATTTAAACGTATACAATGGTATAACAGTTGGCAAAATTGGGAAAAAATCAAAACGGAATAAAGTTCTAAAATCAGAGCTGGGAGAAGTCCAGCCGTTATGATTTCGTGCGTATTTTCTTTACTCTTATATCGGATGACCCGTCACTAGTTGCGTATAATGTTCTTTCTGTAACTCTGAATGTCAATCCTCCTACAACACCTAATGTTGCGACTGAATAATAGTTAACGACTGCGATACAAGATAGAGTGTCTGATACAGGACCGCATATATAATATGCTCCTGTACCATACGCTATCTGCGTTTCTACACCTGACTCTAAGCTGAAACTTTCATATGTGTCATTAACGAGTTCTCCCAGCTCTCGATTTTTGGTTAGAATCATGTCAAAGATACGGTTTGCCAATTACTCTAAACAACATCAACAGAAATTCGTAAATAACTGAATTTGGAGGCTTGTGAATTGTTGATAATTGTAACAGTATTGCCTTTTTTCAACAAACATATTCTGCCTTCGATGTTACTATTCAAGTTAATGATTCCTTCAAACAATGCCGAAATCGTATCATTCCATTGTGCTGGAATTATAGATATACTAGGGTTATGATTCAAGGGGGAAAATAAGATTAATATAGATGGATCATATATTTGTAAATCTGTACTTTCCCCTGTTTTTAATTCAAATTTTCCCTTATATATATTCATAGTTCCACTTGGCAGAAGTCCTCCCAGGTCAGTGCTACCCGGCTGTAGGTGTAATAATATTACCTGTAATATTCGCAAAATCAGAAATGGATATAGTGGCAAAATCGGGAATATCATTCCTATATAATCCAATTTTGTACTTTATAGTTATGTCAGTGTGTCGTGGCAACACATACAATATATTACCGTTCAATTTGAAATCACAATCATTATTTCCTAAATATCTAATTATTATATTTTTGTTTGGTGTTGCAAGTATTCTATAATACGCCACAGAGCCAGTTGAATAAAGAAATAGCTCAATGAGTGAAGTAGTGGAATAAAAACTAGTCCCATTTACATCATAGCTTATACTAAGACCTGCATTATATATATATCTAATAGTGTATTCTTTCCCCATCAAACCATCCTTTTCAGCACTTGCGGTTCCAATCAGTTCTCCCAGGTCGGGTTTGTGGCACTATATTATGTTGGAAAACTTGGATTAGCTATTGTATCCCAGTCGCTCCATTTACCGTTGTTTACATTCATTGTACGAACAGCTAAGATGCCATCCCCGGTCACTTGAAAAACACAAGCATTATTATTGTCCATCCTAAAAACTAGAATAAGTCCACCCCCTGAAAGGGTGTCAGTAATAACGCCCGGGCTAGGTCGGTATATACCGGTTGGGGCTTGTAGTATGCTTCCTTTATATTGACTTCGTGTTCTAAACCACGAATCATTTATCCCTATCAGTCCTCCCAGGTCAAGATTGTAACCTTTTTTATATCAAACAATGTCTATACAACGTTCCAGTTATCCCAGTCACTTGAAATCATAAAACGATATGCAATTTTCCCATTATATCTGCCAAAAATAATTTGCACTTTATATAATAAAGAATTAAAAACAACTAGAAGACCATAGTCGTTAAATCCATCAATATTTAAAACTTCTCCTATTGAGTATATACCACTTGTTAATTTATCTATACTTTCTATTTTATCTCCCATTCCTCTCAACCATGTATCATTTATCCCTATCAGTCCTCCCAGAAGCATTTTTTGTGGTTTATTTTGTAAATACAGAAGAATTTTTTTAACTTTAAAACAAAAAGTTGAATATGTTAGAGAAGATCAGATACCGTTTGGTTTATAACCGACAAAACAAGTTAAATCGACAAGGGACAGCCCTAGTCCAAATAGAAGCCTATTTTAATCAGAGAAAGGTATATTTTAAAACCAATGTTTATCTAAAGCCGGAGTGTTGGAGTAAGGATGGTGCCCAAGTAATCAACCACCCGCAATCGAATGAGCTTAACGCAATGCTATACGAGAAGATACTGGAGTTGCAGGCTATAGAACTTAGCTACTGGAAAAGAGGGCTTGAATCAAACCTTTCCACGTTAAAGGAGGCTGTAAAAAAGGGAATTAAACCAGTTGTATCTTTTTTAAAGTTTGCAATACAAACGATAGAGAATTCTGATAGAAAACCGGGAACCAAGGATAACATGCTGGGCACGGTAGCCACTTTGAAGGAATTTCGGAACGTGATAGAGTTCACAGACATCAATTATACGTTTCTAAAGGAGTTTGACGCATTTCTTCGCAATAAGGGATTGAAGGTAAATACGGTAGGAAAACACATGAGAATACTGCGTACCTTGGTTAACGAAGCAATAAACGAAGGTTATATATTACAGGAGGCATACCCTTTCCGTAAGTTCAAGATCAAGAAAGAGAAGAAGGAACATAACTTCTTGATGCCGGCAGACTTGGAGAAGCTGGAGAATCTTGAACTGCCGGACAGGAAGAACAACAGCCGGCACATACTGGACGCATTTCTCTTCTGCTGCTATTGCGGATTGAGATTTTCTGATTTTAAACAGCTTACCTATAAAAATCTGATAACGATAGACGGAAAAGAATGGTTAGTGCTGAACAGTGTTAAAACAGGCGTAAAACTCAATATTCCGCTATATCTGCTGTTTAACGGGAAGGCATTGGGCATAATGCGGAAGTATGACAGCATCGAACAACTGGCTGCATTAGGTTGCAATTCGGACACTAATCGGACATTGCAGAAATTGGGAAGGATGGCGCGTATCAGCAAGAAATTTACCTACCATACCAGCCGTCACACTTGTGCAACCCTATTAGTACATCAAGGCGTTCCGATAACCACCGTCCAAAAACTCTTGGGGCATACATCGGTCAAGACAACAGAGATATATTCCGAGGTGTTTGATGAAACGATTATCAAGGATCTGACAAGGGCTAACCAGAAGTATTCTAAACGTAGAAATGTAAAACAAAATCAAATAAAATCTCAAAAATCCCCGGAAAAATACATCAGGCAGTAGAAATCTATAAAAGCTATCTGTTTTATACATGTTTTTCCGATCCCATTCCATAAAACTCGTTTCCTGTCAATAAAAATACAAACTCGCCAGTCTTGCCGTTCTATTAATTCTCTTCATTTATCTTGCAAGTAAAAAATATTGCATTAATGGCAATTTTTTAAGAAGATTGGTTTTTGTTTCAAAATTGGCTCCTCATAACTAATTAATATAGTTTTCTTTTTGTATTTCGTTTCAGAATTGATATCTTTGCTATTGTCTTCTCGGGAAAATGGGATAGAGAGTAGGGCGTGGATTGAACGGCTGCTGTGCTTTTCGCTGGCGGTCGTTCTTTTTTTTTGTATTTAAATGTTAAATATTACACAATACAAGAAAATATATTGTGATTTGTTTTGCCATTATATCACAATGTTGTATATTTACACTGTGATAATAAAACAACAAGTAATAACAAACAAAACATACAATTATGAAAAGTTACACATATCAAGAAATAGTAGAGAGATTTGGTGAAGAAATAGCTGATAAAGCTATATCTACTGGCGCAGAACCTACAAGCAGATATATTTATCCGGCGTTTGAACCGCAACATGTAGGTTTAAAAGAGTGGGCTGAAGCCCCTATTGAGATTGATGGCTATAGGATACGCGCATATTACTACTTGACAGAAGAGGATGAACAGAATTTAGATTTTTTTGATTGGGAAGAGAAGGCAGAATTTGAGGTTGAAGAAATTTTTTGGTAATAAATATAAAGCTGGTGACAACAGATTAATTCAGTATCAAGATTATGAAAACTTTCAATTCATTAGATGCAGATTTTCGCAGAGCATTCAAACAGGCAGCAAAGCAAGGTATAGTTAAATTCACGGTTGAAGGAATTAAAGACGATCCCGATTCGATTTATCCGATGTTTGAAGTATCGAACAATCACGTTACTTACTATTCCGTGCAGAGACAAGAGAGTGTTTGTATAACTGACATGAAGATAAAGGCTGTTATCTACTAATTAGCATAAAAGTAGTAAGGGAATAAAAAAACAGAGGCGGATTTCTCCGCCTCTTCACTATACAGTGGCTGCATAGAAAATACTAATTTGTGAGCAAGTCACAATGACATTTCTAATGTCGTTTCAATCCACGCACCGAAGTGCGACTAACATCGTTGATGTCCGATGCAAAGGTGCAACTTTTTAAATTAACGAGCAACAAATTATAAATGTTATAAAACATATTAATTATGGCAAGAAGACGATCTATTACCCTAGATCAAGAGTCTAGGGTGTTGTCCCTATATAAGGACGGGATGGCTATCAAGGAGATAATGAAGGAAACAGATATAAAGTCTGAGCAAACGATATATAGGATATTGGACAGCAATGGTGTGCCAAGACGTCCCAAGGTTAGAGGTGTAAGAAAAATATTTGTCACGATAGAGGAGGATGTAGCTGCTATCTTGGATAAGGAGCAATCAGTATCATTATATGTCAATGAGGCTATAAGATTTTATCACGGTAACCGACATTAATTGCCGGTTATCTATCTCTTAAAATCAAGAGCCTGTTGCGGATTAATTTCCGTGGCAGGCTCTTTTTTTGTCATACAAAATAAAGGTTAGTTTAAAAATCGGGTAATCCAAAACGTGTAATTGATGGTATTAAAAAAAAAGGATAGAAAGTCATATAAATTATTGCACAATGAGAAAGGAGACAAAAGAAAACATTCAGTATTCAACCGCTGTGGGGATGCTTGTACTGGGAGCGTCCTTGGCTGTGGCTGGCTTTGTGTGCTCTGAACCTATGGGTCAGATACACGACAGTGTATTGTGGTTGTTTGCTCAATGTCTGTTGTATGCCGGTAGTGTTTTTGGCATCAGCATTTATATTAACAGCCGGTTTAATAATTTAATAGAGCAATTAAAAGAAAAGGAGGGAAAGAAATGAAGAGTTTACCAAGAGGTTTGAGAAACAACAATCCGGGTAATATCCGAATAACAACGGATAAATGGCAGGGATTGAGAGAGAAACAGACAGACAAGGAGTTTTTTCAGTTTGTAGAAATGAAATGGGGTTATCGTGCTTTAATCCGTACATTGCAGAATTACAGAAGGAGACACAACTGTGTTTGTATTGCAGACTTTATTACAAGATGGGCCCCACAGACAGAGAACAATACAGGGGCTTACATCAGACGGGTATGTCAGGATATGCAGGTACCTTCAGTATATGTTCCGGACATTGAGGATAAAGATACGATGTGTTCTTTGGCTGCCGCTATATCTTATGTTGAGAATGGTGTTCCTGCCGTAATGGAGGATATCTATAAGGGATGGGATCTGCTATGAAACTAAGGATCTATATATGGATTGCAGTAGGGATAGCATTGCTATTGCTGTTTGGGTCATGCCGGAGTATAAGGTATGTTCCGGTAGAAACAATAAGGACTGACAGTCTTTATCTTACCGTACATGAACGTGACTCCATCCACATTCAGGATTCTGTCTATATAAGAGAGAAAGGCGATTCAGTAATCGTTGACAAATGGCATATAGTCTACCGTGACAGGACAATTCGCGATACAGCCTATATAGAGAAGGAGAAAGAGGTAGGGGTTCCCTATCCTGTGGAAAAGGAATTAACATGGTGGCAGAAGACGAAATTAGAACTAGGAGAGTTATCTATAGGTATTATATTAGTATTGCTAATCGTAGTCATTTGGCTGATAAAGAAGAAGGGAGGTGCAAGATGAGATAGAAAAATCAAGTATTATCCGCCACAGGTAGAAGTGTGGTATATAATAGAAAAACTCATATAGTAAAAGTGATTCTTTTGCGGCTTAGAAAAAAAAGAAAGCCGCCTCCTGAAAGGATTGACAGTCGGATAAGGAGATAAACACCCGTGGTGTTGTTGCGGCCTTCATTGGCAATAACAAGCACTTCGGGTGTTTTGTTTTCAAAAACCGAAATAAAAATGAAATTAGAGGAACTGTATAAGGATATAGTAGGTGTTGTGTGTGATGTTACCGGTCTTGTTGAGGCTGACATATTAGCCAGCAACAGGGAGGAATGTGCCGATGCAAGGTATCTACTGGTCATGGCGTTGTCCAAAATGCTGACTGATCATGAAATTGGCAGATTTATCAACCGTACCCGACAAGGTGTATCGTTTATTCGCTCGAACCGCCAAAAATTAAGAAAATGGACAGTTGCAAGCAATTGGAAAGTAATTAGCAAGTATATAGCAAGTAATTACTTTATCTGCAAGTGACTTGTACGGACATTTGTGAGCGGTCAATATTGACCGTAATTCCAAAATTATAAATTTATGGAAGCAGAAGTAAAGCAAGTAATTAAAGAGAAGGAGTACGTACATGATGAGAATCATGATAAGTACGCATCCAAGGGGCTTGCCGGGACAGCGTTAGGTTTCGGCATCGGTGGTGCCGTTTTGGGAGCAGCCGCACTATGGGGCCGCCGTGGTGGCATTGGCGGTGGTATGCCTGAAAACGTGAATATCAACACAGTCAGTGATGCTATTTCCGGTCGTACCGGTGTTGCTCCTACCGCTTTCCAGGCATGGGAGAAAGGTTGTGATGAGGCTTTGGCGTTAACCAACACCATTTGGGGACTTAAAGTCAACACTCAGGAGCAGATGTACGCTCATCGTGATGTGGATGTTAATGAGAAATTCCAGATTTGGAAATCTCAAGTGGACGGAGATTTTGGTTTGTATAAATCCATGCGTGATTTGTACGATGTACAGACTGACAAATTGAATACAGCCGCATTCGGTTTGTACAAGGGGCAACGTGATCTTTACGACACATTGAACGAGCGCTATTCTGCCAAGTTCTGTGAGCTTGACAAAAAGGTCTACGGAATGGAAGTGGCTAACCTGTATCAGAACAAGATCATACAGATGGGTATGGAAAGTGTCCTGAAGGATAGTATGTGTTATACGGACCGCAAGACCTGTCGTGCAATCTATGGTGTAGTGGGTTTACCGTCAACCCCGACAGTGAACGTACTGGAGGGGGCGAACCCTTACGGATGCAATTGCCGCACTCAGGCAAGCACGGCTCCAAGCGCATAAGGAAGCGTAAAAAACGTTAGTGGTAAGCCCCTTCGGGGGCGATGCCACTTTCTTTATTAACCACTAACAAGTATTATTATGGGAATGTTTGAAAGCGATCCATTGTTATCGACAGGAAGAAGTCTGGAAAGTCTGGCACAGGAGAATGAGGCTTATACACAGAAGCTACAGGCGTTGAAACAGATTCCGGGCATCACTCAGCAGCAGAGAGTATCCACACCTACCCCGATATGGGATGAGATAGACCGTATTGTTTCGTCGCTAAATGATCAGGAGAGAGCCGTGCTTAACAACAACAAGGAATATTATGATAACAGCATGGCCATTCAGGAGATGGTTAATTCAGAGGTCCTTCTTCTTGTCAAGGGCAGAATAGAGGGCTCTGCGGAAGGAAAGGCCGTATTGGAGCAGCAGCTGTCATTTGTCAGGAGGACATCTAAGATAGCCAAGGAAGAAACAGCGAGAAGAGATGCTTTATTCCGCGAATACGTAACGGAGCATAGCGATATGACATGGCAGGAGTTTATTGATTGGAAAAACGGGAAACCGCAACAAAAATCTAAGAAGTAATGGAGGTTAAGAAGAATATAACAGAACTGAAGGACAAGCTAGCTGACTCATTGCAGCTATGGATTGACGAGAGGATAGACGGGCTTGTATTGAATAATCCTCAATTAAAGGTAGCATCTGTGTATCTCAAGAGAGGGGCGAAGAATTTCCTTGCAAAGCAAAAGGACGGGATAGGTGACATGATAGATAATGCCGCTTTGTTTTTGTGTGATGAGAATGGCAATGTGGATGCGGATTTACTTTTTAACGATATGCTTTCCATGCTTCGGGAAATGGAAGAAATGCCATTTGGTAAGGGCTTTATCCGTGGAACCATAGGAAAGGGGAGTATCCGTTTTGCGCTTCCGGACAATCCGATAACAAGCATTTTATTTGGCAAGACGGGTGCGATTAAGATAACAGATGCGGATTTGATGGAATTAAAGAAGTTGCTAATAGAATAGATTTAATCAAAATGATAGCGTAAACTGAACTTTGCTGTTACAAATAGACAGGAAAAAAATACTTAAAAATTCCACTCAAAGTGTCAGCACCCATCCGATGAAACAAAACAAAATGTAACTTTAATATATTTGAATATGGAATACAAGGATTTAATTAAAAACGCAAAGGCTAACGGTGTTGCCTCTGACAAGGCAATGTGGCAGAGCGTGGACGGTCTTAGTGACATGCTGTGTGTGCTGAAAGAGGAACACCCAGCAATGTATTGGGAGTTTATGCGCAAGCAACACTCCATCTTGTACGGTCCGCACTACGATAAAAATTTTGCGGAAATGGATATTGAGAGAATCCGCTATACAGGTCCGGGCGGTGAGAAGAAGAACGGTGCCCATTGGAGTGCTGACCAAGTGGAGGACGCTACCAAAAATCTGTCTTTCCCTTCTGGAACGACAAAGTGGGATAAGTACGTAGCTTTTAATAGCTTTTATTCGGATCTGTGCTCTATCTATGATGAATCGCAGATCATCAAGGGTGCTCATAAGTTCTACTTTGCCGACGAGGATGGACCACAAGGTAAGATATGGGAGTATATGACCGCAATGCAATATGGATCGTAGTATAGACATATTGCTGGATCAGTTGGACGATAGAAGCCATTTTGATTTCTGTCGCTTGCTGGCTGTTGTATGGTGGAATATGTGCTAAAATGATCCCCGATATATAAAAATCGGGGACTAAATCAGGGACTGTTTACGGTAGTGTCTGAAAGATTTAGATAATAATACCCCCGTTCAAAAGCCATTCAGAAGGTATTAGAACGGGGATAACAGGTTTAACCATCGATATTTCGATTCTCATCGGGTGTACAAATGATACTGATTATCAGTATTTTTGAAGAAAAGGGGACTAAATGGGGGACTAACGGTTAAAAAGGCTCATGGCTTCTTCTTTTGCCTTGTCCGCTATGTCGATGTATGGTTTCATGGACTTGTAGTCTTTGTGACCTGTCCATTTCATCACGATATTGGGGGCTATGCCTAGCATGAGTGCGTTGCAGATAAAGGTCTTTCTGCCGCAATGGGTTCCTATCAGTTCATATTTGGGATGGATTTCGTCTATTCTTTCTGCTCCCTTATAATATGTTCTGCATATCGGTTCGTTAATCTCACAGGCTTTGCATATTTCTTTGATGTATTTGTTCATCCTTTGGTTGACCGGCACAGGCAGCGCGTATATTCCTTCTATGCCCTTGTATTTCTCCAGTATGGCCTTAGAATATTTGTTCAGTTCGATTTTTAACGGCTCGTCCGTCTTAATGGTAGTGATGGTAATATATCCGTCATAGATGTCGGCTTTCTTGAGGTTTTTTACATCAGAATAGCGTAGCGAGGTGAAGCATTGGAAACAGAACACATCCTTCGCTAGTTCGAGATGAGGCTCGTTCGGGAATGTGGCATTATATACACTCATAAGTTCATTCCATTCAAGAAATATCACCTTCGCCGGAATGGTCTTTAGCTTCTCCTTGAAAGTGACGAATGCAAGTTCTTTGTTGTACCCTTTTTCTGATGCCCATTTCAAGAACCATTTTGCCAGATTGATATACTTCTTTGCCGTGTAATTCTTCATCCCGGTTTCATTGTCCACTTCTATGCTCATAAAGTAATCCACAAGACGGGATAGTCCTTCATGGGTAAGGTCCGCGAAAGTAAGATCGGGTGCAAACTTCTTTAGATGGTTCATTGTGGTCTTGTGTCTCTTGTATGTGTTCTCTGACCAACTGTTTTCCTTACCTTGTTCAGTAATGAATTGTTGGTAGTAATCGAAGATTGTTTTTTCCTCCTTTTCTACGATCTTTCCATTCCTTCTGTTCACTTCATCCCGGAATTCGAGAGAAGTAGGTATTTGTCCTGTCTGCCCAAAGAAGAAGAAGGTGTCGTTGACGGTTTCTTCAAGACGGTTTATCTCAGAATTGATAGTTGCAGCCGAGATTTTTTTCTTTCCATGAGTGGTGTTTGGTTTGCATCTCTGGGCTTCGGCTACCCATTTGTTATTGTCCACCCGGTAGCCCACATTAAAGGCTACGGTATTCCCGTCCCACTTGATCCTGTAGCGGAGCTTGGAGTCAGGTTTGTCTTTCTCCTTGTCCAGAAGAAAGATGCAGTTTCGTTTGATGTTCATAAGTTTTAAGTTTAGTGTGAAAAAATATGGCAGGGTTTATATTTCCCTGCCTTTCTTGTTATAAGTTTTTCAGCCATTCTTTTCCTGCTGGTGTTTTAAACCATATCAAGAGACCACCTATTATCACGCATCCGATGGTATAAGTTAAAGATAACATATCCATATTCACCTCCTTATTTTAATATTAAATTAGCCATTCTAGCCGATAGTATTGTTAAAAGGCAGCCAACAATAACTCTATATATGTCGATTGCATGGTCTGCGTTATCTGATTTTATAGAAACAAGTCCACCTATAACAAGTCCGGCAAAAGAAAGTTTGGATAAATCAAAAAAATAGCCTGCAAGTTTTTCTTTTCGGGTCTTGTCCTTTTGGGCTGTTTCTCTTATTTGTTCAATAATAAAAGGTTCTTTCATTATATCCAAGTAATTAACGGTTTTTATTACTTATATATGCATATATGCCTTTTATTATTCAATATTGACAGCCACACCAGATGCGATATACCTTACAAGACTACCTTTATAGTATACGGGTTCGATTTTAAAATTAATGATAGCGTTAGCCCCATATCGTTTAGCTTCGTCTACGAGTTTGTCTGTCATATATTTGCCGGAAGGGATAAGAAAGTGGGTGGTATTATCTTGATATAGTTCATCCTTTCTTTTTGTCTCTTTTTGTGGTGGTATACCGAGTTGATATACTGTTGACAGACTGACTAAAGGGATATAATTTTTAGTTTTAAGCTCTGTATCAACTGGGAAAATATGGAAACCATCTTTGACATGTTGAGTAAAATCAGAAACATACGTTGTTTCCGAGTACTTGGGAGAGCAGGCGCACAACGCCAATAGTGGGATCAATAGTAACTTTTTCATGATTGATGTTTTTCGCTATATTCTTTTAGATTGAAATATTTCTTAGAAGCCTTATGCCCGTTGCATTTAACAAGAGTAAGGCATTGTTTTTTTTGTTTGTCTTCATTTTGGTTTACTGGTTCATTTTTAAATTCACCCATCAACCTTTCCAGCTTATCTATAAATACGTTCATCATTTAAGTATTAGTATTAACTAAACGCTAGATGAATATGTTTTGTTTAATTATTATATAAATTAAGCTGTTTTTCTTAATTCCGCAAGAAGGTCTGTAATCCCTTCTAACTTATCAACTGAAGATTGAGTATTGTTGTCTATACTTTTCAGTCTCTTGTTAACCATACTCATAAATTCAACCAATACGTTTCGGAAGAGGCTTTCTGCTAGAGCTTCTTCCTCCTTTTTCTCATTTGGCGATGAGGCTATAAGCATTTCTCCTTTTCCACGGAGTAGCCATTCGGCGGAAACGTCTGGGAAAGTATCTAGCGTTAGCAAGATTACGTTAGAACTTACGCCCTTAGTGCTTGATAATTGACTATTAAGGGTCGTTTGAGCAACTCCGATTAATCGGCTGAAATCTAATACAGATGCGCTTTTTGCGCTAATTAGTTCCTTAAACCTTTCTGTTAGAGCATTTTCTATCATAATTTCGTTATTTAATACTGTTCTAAATAGCGAAATTTGGAAAACTTTTCCGAAATTTCGTTTGTTGTTTAATTAAAGTTCGTTAGTTTTGCATCCGTAACCAATAAAAAACGGTTGCAAACGGATATAAAAATGGCTGTCACGATAAAAACCGTGATTTTGTTCGCACCAAAATTGTTCCAGCGGCAAATATAGTGACTTCCATTTTAATATCCTAAGAATCAGATTGAAAATTAGACGATACGGTTTAGTGGTGTTTACCGTAAGTTATTTTAGGATATCAAAATAAAGCTCTTGCTTAGTACCAATCAACACCACATTAGATTGAGAACGGCAAGGGCTTTTGCTTTTAGAGGATATGAAAAAGAGATTGGTGTTAACAATTGACGAAACCAACGAGGGTAAACATGGGATTACGCTTGATGATGGTGATATGTGCTACGGGATTAAGTTTGATCTTGATATACGGTATATTGAGAAGATGAATGCTATAGATATAGCGCGCTATATGATCGAAGTGCTGAATAATAATCCAATAAGTGCATTCTGTTCAGCCTCACGGTTGAAAGAAGAGACAAAATCCTGTGTGGACAGAATAAGGGATGTACAAATTAGAGAGCGTGATATCGAGTTAAGGAGGGAGATAATTGCCGCTATGATAGGTGATGCCTCCGACAAGGATTTTATAAATCGCGTAAATTCTATCTATAACTGGATCAAGGAGGGGAAGGTATGATACCATTAGAAAGACGAATAACGGATGATACCCGGTTGATAGATTTAACCGTGGGCGAATTGAAGGAATTGTTTGGCAGCTTGATTCCGAAGAATGAAATAGTTGCTCCTGCCAAAACGGGGCAGAACTTGGTGTATGGCATAAAAGGGATAATGGACCTGTTTCATTGTTCCGAGACTACGGCATACCGCCTTAAGTCGGGCATCATAAAGAAAGCGGTCCGCCAAGTGGGACGAATGATTGTAGTAGATGCTGATATGGCATTGAGCTTATTCACGGAAAAACGGAGGTGAGATATGGGTCAAGGGAAGAAACGTATTCCAAAGGATTTACAAGAAAAGCTGGATGCGCACGAGGCAAAGGCTGATCTTTACGCACAAGCGATGCTATGTGGTGATTTTGAGAGGAACCGTATCAAGTGGGCGGCAGAACTGGTTAAGATAGCAAGATTACAGAAGGAGATAGACCAGACTATCAAGACAAATCACAGTCCGAGAGAGGGGAAGTATTTATCAATTTAGAATTAAAGTTATGCAAATGGACATAGGAACATTTAAATATTGGCTTCGCATCAAAGGTTATCGTCTTGAATGGTTCGGTACAGGGACGAAGAATAATCCGATAAAGGTAAGAACAAGAAAAAGAGTTTGATTATGAATAAGTTAACAAAGTATACATTATTGGTTGTGGCATTGCTTTTATTGCTAGGCATTGCCGGACGGTGTGACTATAATGAATCTGTCATATATAACATGCCGGACAACGTGTATCAGGTATTAAAGACAGAGTTGGGCAATCCTTCCGACAGTCGGTTAGTTGACGAGTACATGAGCAACCGTAACCATTGGGATAGTTTGGCGATTGATTATCAATTAAAATAATATAGTTATGAAAGAATGGTTTTCCGGTATAGTCAGAGGAAAGACTACCGACAGCAGGGGAAAGGATAAGAAGGTAAGACACCTTTTCATAGTGGATGCCACGGGATTCACCGAAGCGGAAAATGTTTTGGTAGCTGATAAGTTCCCGGTTTACAAAGAGCCTAAGGTTATCAGTCTAAAGAGAGAACC
>ERZ791615.542-NODE-542-length-16190-cov-4.73412_pt1 | contig 16190 bp, 13 predicted proteins | sample MGYA00510273_ERZ791615 | MGnify/ENA primary metagenome ERZ791615 (study PRJEB30046, sample SAMN00715185) | human gut metagenome | study: EMG produced TPA metagenomics assembly of the A metagenome-wide association study of gut microbiota in type 2...
GTAAACGAGAAAGACGGCCGTTGGACCACCTCAAGCTATTATCCAAACACCTCTCAGTCGCTTTTAAGAACATTCAACAGCGCAAGCTACAAGTCGGGTAACGACGGCGTAGCCCAACTTGCCGAAGCATGCACAGAAAGCATGGGCCTTGGCAAGGACAACATAACCGACATGCTGTCGCTCACGCTTGAAGCCAAGATCAAAGACTTCAACAACTGGCAGACAGACATGGAGATTGCCTATCTGAAGCTTGACAAGACGCTGGCACGCATAATAAGCTATTTTGAAAACAAGATCGGCAAAGACAACGTCTTGTTTGTCATCACAAGCACAGGCTACACAAACGACGAGCCTGTAGACTATAAGAAATATAACATTCCGACAGGAACTTTTTATATTACCCGCACAGCAAACTTGCTCAACATGTATCTTAGTGCAATCTACGGACAGGCACGATATGTTGAGACTTGCTACCACAACCAGATTTATCTCGACCGCAAACTGATAGAGCAGAAACGCTTGAGCTTCAACGATGTTATCACTCGCTCAAAGGAACTGCTCGTGCAGACAGCGGGCGTGAGAAGCGTGAACGACAGTCCTTATAACCCTTCTGTAAGCGGCGACTTGGTGCTCGAGATTGCCCCAGGATGGAAGGTGCTTAACGAGGACAACAACGAACAGTTCACGTCACGGGCCGACTTTGTTCCATTCCCCATAATTTTCTACGGTGCCAACACCAAAGCGGAGCGCATATCAACACCTGCAACGGTAGACCGCATTGCGCCTACCATAGCCAAAGCCATCCGCATAAGGGCACCGAACGCATGTTCGTCTGCGCCGCTGCAATGACATTTTGCAGCCGTCAAAGGCAATATTTAACATTTTTATGGCAATTATTGACCCAAAAACGAAGGTTAATATGACGATTGCCGCAATAAATGGAAAAATATTTGTACCTTTACACGCTAAAAAGGAATAAGACGTGGAGCAACCACGTTGAAGAGAAGCTGTCAGACCAAGAACATCTTGGTGCCGACACGCAAAACACAACAAAGTAAGAAAAATAAAAAAAACAAATAACACAATGAATTTCAACAAGATTTTACAATCATTGTTCGGAAACAAGTCGACCCGAGACATGAAGCTCATCCAGCCTCTTGTAGAAAAGGTCAAAGAGGCTTATCCGGCAATCAAGGCATTAAGCAACGACGAACTGCGTGCCAAGACAAAGGAGATACAGAAATATGTGCAAGACTCTGCCAACGAGCAGAAGCAGAAGATTGCTGATCTTAAAAGCAAGATTGAAGAAACGCCCATCGACGAGCGCGAAGGCATTTTCAGCGAGATCGACAAGTTGGAGAAAGAAGCACTTGAGATCTATGAGAAGGCTCTCAACGAGGTTATGCCTATTGCCTTCAGCATCGTGAAAGACACAGCACGCCGCTTTGCCGAGAACGAGGAGACCGTGGTTACAGCCACCGACTTCGACCGTCAGCTGGCAGCAAACCCCAAGAACGACTTTATCTATATTGACGGCGACAAGGCCGTATATCGCAACCATTGGACAGCAGGCGGAAACGACCTGAAATGGGAGATGGTCCACTATGACGTGCAGATCTTTGGAGGTATCGCCTTGCATCAGGGCAAGATTGCTGAGATGGCAACAGGTGAGGGCAAGACCCTTGTGGCAACCCTGCCTGTGTTCCTCAACGCCCTTACAGGCAACGGCGTTCACGTCGTTACCGTAAACGACTACCTTGCAAAGCGTGACTCGGAGTGGATGGGACCGCTCTACATGTTCAACGGTCTGTCTGTCGATTGCATTGACAAGCATCGTCCCAACTCGCCCGAGCGTCGCCGAGCCTACATGGCCGACATCACTTTCGGTACAAACAACGAGTTTGGCTTCGACTACCTTCGTGACAACATGGCACACTCGCCTGCCGACCTCGTGCAGCGTGCACACAATTATGCCATTGTCGATGAGGTCGACTCGGTGCTTATTGACGATGCCCGTACACCTCTTATCATCTCTGGTCCTGTTGAGAAGGGCGACGACCAGATGTTTGAGCAGTATCAGCCGCTCGTAGAGCGTCTTGTTGAGGTTCAGCGCAAGCTCGCCTCGCAATATCTGGCAGAAGCAAAACAGAAGATCAGCGAAGGTACCGAGAAGAACGACAGCAAGCTCGTTGACGAAGGATTCCTCGCTCTCTACCGCTCACACAAGGCTCTTCCAAAGAACAAGCCCCTCATCAAGTTCCTCTCTGAGGACGGCATAAAGGCCGGAATGCTCAAGACAGAGGAATATTATATGGAGAACAACAACCGCCGCATGCCCGAGTGTGTGGAGCCTCTCTACTTTGTTGTGGACGAGAAGCAGAACAGCTGCGATCTCACAGACAAGGGAACCGAGTGGTTGTCAAACCAGGTTAACGACAAGGATCTGTTCGTGCTGCCCGACATCGCCACAGAGCTGTCGGAGCTTGAAACCGTTACAACGCTGAGCGAGCAAGAGAAGATTGACAAGAAAGACGACATGCTCAACCACTATGCCGTTCAGAGCGACCGTGTGCACACCTTGCAGCAGCTGCTCAAGGCTTACACCATGTTCAACAAGGACGACGAGTATGTTGTCATGGACGGCGAGGTGAAGATCGTGGACGAGCAGACAGGCCGTATAATGGAAGGCCGCCGCTGGAGCGATGGTCTGCACCAGGCTGTAGAAGCAAAGGAGCATGTTAAGGTGGAGGCTGCAACACAGACGTTCGCAACAATCACCTTGCAGAACTATTTCCGTATGTACCACAAGCTTTCCGGTATGACCGGTACCGCTTCTACCGAGGCAGGCGAGTTCTGGGACATCTACAAGCTTGATGTTGTAGAAATTCCTACCAACAAGCCCATCTTGCGTGTCGACATGGACGACCGCGTATACAAGACAGCCCGCGAGAAATATGCTGCCGTCATCGAAGAGATTGAGGCCATGCGCAATAGTGGCCGCCCCGTGCTCGTGGGCACCACATCAGTAGAAATTTCAGAGTTGCTTTCACGCATGCTCAAGCTCCGCAACATCCCTCACCAGGTGTTGAACGCCAAATATCACCAGAAAGAGGCTGAGATCGTGGCCGAAGCAGGCCGTAGCGCCATGGGCCGCGTGACCATCACCGACGAAGATGGCAACAAACACGTTGAGGAGCGCATGCTCGGAGCCGTGACCATTGCCACCAACATGGCCGGTCGTGGTACCGATATCAAGCTCAGCCCCGAGGTTAAAGCAGCAGGCGGTCTTGCCATCATCGGCACAGAGCGTCATGAGAGCCGCCGCGTAGACCGTCAGCTCCGTGGTCGTGCAGGACGTCAGGGTGACCCAGGTAGCTCTGTGTTCTATGTGTCTCTTGAGGACAAGCTCATGCGTCTGTTCGCAAGCGAGCGCATAGCACGAGTTATGGACAAGCTCGGCTTCAAGGATGGCGAGCGTATCGAGAGCCCCATGATTTCGAAGAGCATCGAGCGCGCACAGAAGAAGGTTGAGGAGAACAACTTCGGTATCCGTAAGCACCTGCTCGAATATGACGACGTGATGAACAAGCAGCGTACCGTTATCTACGAGAAGCGTCGTCACGCTCTCATGGGCGAGCGCATCGGCATGGACATCACCAACATCATCTGGGACCGCGTGGTCAACATCATCGAGAAGAACGACTATGCCGGTTGCCGCGAGATGTTCCTCAAGGTTCTTGCCATGGAATGTCCATTCACAGAGGAAGACTTTGAGAACACCAAGCATGCAGACCTTGAAGAGCGTTGCTTCCAGGAGGCAATGGCCACATTCAAGCGCAAGACAGACCGCATACAGGGTGTGGCTTGGCCCGTCATCAAGGACGTTGAGGAGAAGCAAGGCAACATGTTCGAGCGCATCATGGTGCCCATCACAGACGGCAAGCGCGTTTACCAGATTCCTTGCAACCTCAAGGAGGCTTACCGCACAGAGGGCAAGGACGTTGTAAAGCAGTTTGAGCGTACCGTGATGCTCCACATCATCGACGACTGCTGGAAGGAGAACCTCCGCCAGCTCGACGAGCTGCGCCACAGCGTGCAGAACGCATCATACGAGCAGAAGGATCCGTTGCTCATCTTCAAGCTTGAGAGCGCACAGCTGTTCGACTCGATGGTGAACGACATGAACAACCGCATCTCGTCTATACTCACACGCGGACAGATTCCTGAAATTCAGCAGCAAGAGGTACAGGAAGCCCCTGCTGAGGAGCAGGCTCCAAAGAAGCGTTATGAGGAACGCAAGGACAGCCTTGAGGATGAAGCACAGCGTGCTGCCGCCAATCAGGACACACGCGAGAAGCAGCCACAGCAGCCTTATGTTGCCGACAAGCTGCCTGGCCGCAACGACCCATGTCCTTGTGGCAGCGGCAAGAAGTTTAAGAACTGCCACGGTCGCGGACTTGTGTAAAGAACAAAACATAACAGAACGACAATAAGAAGCAAGCCCGGATGGAGAATCACTCTTCATCCGGGCTTTTTCTTTCATAGAAGATTTCTTTTGTTTCTTTTTTTGCCTTTTTCTATTTTCTTATTTTTTTACTTTCTTTTAGCTTCACAGCTGGTATCTATAGAAAATTATTTCTCCCCCTCAACCAGAAGCAAAAACAACATTGAGAGGGGCATTGTATCACTCTTGAAAAGATGACTTTCACAAGCCTATAAAATTATTAAACAAACATAGCTTCGCTGTTACTGTTGTCAGAAGAAAACTCATTTCTGAAAACCTTTGGAAAGCCCTTGTCCCATCTCACAGAGGAAAAGCCTTGTCTGTTAGAAGGCTTAATCCCCGGTGACCGCAAAACGGTTAGAATGGTTCTATCTTATCGTTTTTTGTGTTGGCATGAGAGGCTTACGCCTGTCATTTGTTCAAATGTTTTTTTCATAGCCTCGCCACTTTTATATGTGGCGAAGGCTCCTTTTTTGTTAAGACCAATAATACCTTTTTATTGTCGACACATCTTTGGGTCAACATTTATTATAGTTTAGTTTCCTATTTTCTTTTTGCAAATTTAGTGTTTTAAAACCAATCGCACAATTAAAACGTACCTCAAAAAACGTCAAATTGTAGGAAAACAGCAAAAAAAGCAGCTCAAAAAACGTCAAAATAGGAATAAAACACTTAATTTTGCAAAAAGACCATACGCCTACTATGAATAAAAAACCAGAAAAGAACAACAAAGCAGCTTCGCCAAAAGAAGCTCTTACAGCCATAAAGAAGGTCACAAAACGCTTTCTTGACCGCGAGGACAACTATCTTGACCAGCAGCGGCAGGTGCTTTTTGTGTTTTACGCTCTGTTCCTGTCGTGCGGACTGTTAACCAACATTACAGGATTGTCTGGCACGTTCCATCCGTTTTACACCACGATGAACAGCATCATGCTGGCAGAAATTGTCGTTCTGTCCGTGGCATACATCACCCGGCGGCTGAGCATAGTGAAAACCATTGGGTGCATGACGCTGTCTTTGCAGCTTTGCCTGGCTGTTGAAACCGTTTTCGGAGCATTGTCGCCCGACATTAAAGACGACGTGACGATGATTCTCATCAACATGCTTATCCTGTCTGCCAACACCATCTTCTCTTTGGCAACATACCTCATTCTCACCAGCAGGCTCACCACAGCCATAGCCCTTTGCACATATATCGTGTGCCTAACAGCGACAGGCAACAGAATTTTGCACGACTATTTCCTCATTCTCCTCCTCATCATGCTGTTCATTAGTGCCATAGGCATAAGAATAGCCAAGAATGCCGAATATCTTGTGCAAGCCAACAAAACGCTTCAACGCGACGAGACCGAGCTGCTTCAGGTGCTTCGTCTGAACAAGAAGCAGGTAAAGGCATATATTGCCCTCGCCCTTGAGAAGCACGATTTGGCAAAGACCACTCATCTGCTCAGCCTCATGGGAGCCACATCTCAAAAAAACGTCATTGACAACGTGACCGAGTTTCTTAAGCAACAAGAGCTTGAGAAGCATGACATCGCAAGCGTGTTCCCCGACTTCACGCCATCAGAACTCAACATCTGCCGCCTCATCCTTCAAGGAAAGAAGCAAGGCGAGATTTGCAACATTCTCAACAAATCAGAATCGAACATCAGCACACAACGTGCCAACATACGCAAAAAGCTCGGATTGCAAACGTCTCAAGATCTCGCCGAAGCGCTTGCTGAACGCATGAACAAAGGATGAAATTGAACATGAACAAGGGATGAAATAAAGAAGAAGGAGATGGAGATGGAGATAGAGATGGAGAAGGTGATGGAGAAGGAGATGGAGATGGAGATGGAGATGGAGATGAAGATGAAGATTGAGAAAGAGATGGAGAAAAAGTAAAGAGGCGAAAGAGGGTGAAAGAAAGATGAGAATGGGAGGTAAAAGAATGCCTAAACAAGGAGAAAAAAAGAAATAAAGTGACAAAAAGCGCCATTATTTCATGGAAAATGTTTTTGCATATTTATTCATTTTCAGCCTCTTTTTTAGTGCTGTTCTCAAAGTGCCCAACTTACGATTTGAAAGTGCCTCTTTGACGTCCTCAAAGAGGCTCTTTGAGGAGCTCATTAAGGCCCTTTGACAGCCTCAAAGAGGCCCTTTGACAAAACCGCCCTCCTTTTAAGAGTTGTTAACAAAAACAATAAGTAAAACCTGTGATATTTTTGAAAACAGAAAGATAAACGCCCATAAACGCTTACGACCGCAGTTTTGGATATTTATGCACCGGAACTCTGTTTCCTGTATATTTATTCATTCTTTTGCATCAGCCAAACATTTTCTTTCTGTAAAGAACCGAAGTTAAAAAAGAACAAAAACCATAACACGACATGGCACGCATTTTTATTGCAATACGTTTTAACGATGATGTCAAGAACACGTTTGTCAACATTCAGAACGCCTTAAGAACAAAAGGCGTCAAGGGCAACTATTGCCCTTATAACAACCTTCACCTAACCCTTGCCTTCATAGGCGAGAAATATGATCTTCAAAACATTTATAAAGCTATGAGTGAAGTGACCTTTAAGCCTTTCACAATGACCTTGGGCGAGCTTGGAACGTTTCCCACGAAAACAGGCGTCATCTGGTGCGGGATAAAGGAGGATGAGCCCGTCACAACCGTTGCCAACAAGCTACGCGAACGTCTCGCAGCCAACGATGTCGGTTTCAGCGCCATGACTTTCTATCCTCACATATCTCTTGTCAGGCAACCGTCAACCATCGTTACAGACATTGACGTTCCCGAAACATCTATAACGGTAAACCGACTATTCGTAATGAAATCGGAACGAATTGACGGAGAACTTGTTTATTCTGAGATATGAAAACCAATGGTCGTTATAAAAATGACAGAAAATATAGATAAAAAGGAGAAGGCCTCGTCTAAACAAAAGTCTTCTCCTTTTCCGTTATGCAAGCCTCACCCACTAAACGTGTGAGGGTATGGTGTGTTTTTTTTACTCGTCGGCATTCTCTTTGAGTGTGTAAGCGCTGCTGCCATCGAAACAATGGGTGCAGACCTTACATTTTGGCAAGCCAATGGCCTCGATGAGCTGCTCTATGGTGTTAAACTTGAGCGTTGTGAGACCAAGATCCTGACGGATGGCCTCCACCATGCGCTTATACTCAGGCGAGTCGGTAGTGGCATATTTCTCAAGATTCTTGTTTGCGTCACCCTCAAACTTTTCAATTATTCGGCGTGTTATCAGCTCCATGTCGCTCTTTGACGAGGTGAAGTTGATGAACGGACAGCCATAGACAAGAGGCGGACAGGCTATGCGCATGTGACATTCTTTCAGGCCGGCCTTGTCAAACAGCACCTTAACGTTGTCGCGAAGCTGTGTGCCACGCACAATAGAATCGTCGCAGAACAGCACGCGCTTGCCCTTAAGCATGGCTTTGTTGGGGATGAGCTTCATCTTTGCAACCAACGAGCGCATTGACTGGTTAGAAGGTGTGAACGAGCGCGGCCATGTGGGAGTGTACTTGGCAATGCAGCGCTGATAAGGCACACCTTTGCCCGCCGCATAACCCATGGCCATGCCTGTGCCCGAGTCAGGAATGCCGCTACAACAGTCGACCTCCACATCATCTGTCTTTGCCAGGTTGTAACCATTGGCGAATCGGGCATCCTCCACGTTCTTGCCTTCGTAGGTAGAGGTCGGAAAACCATAATAGACCCACAGGAACGAGCAGATCTGCATCTTCTTGTTTGGCTCACGCATCTGCGTCATGCCGTCAGCCGTCAGGCTAACGATCTCGCCAGGTCCCACATTATAACATTCCTCAAAATCGAGGTTAGGGAACGATGTCGACTCGCTCGACACAGCATAAGCTCCGTCTTTCTTGCCTATTATTATAGGTGTGCGTCCCCAAGAGTCGCGGGCACAAATAATGGAGTTGTCTGTCAAGATGAGCATCGTGCAAGAGCCCTTTATGTGATGATAGACGTTCTCTATGCCCTCCTTGAAGGTCTTGCCCTGTATGAGCAGCAGAGCCACAAGCTCCGTCTGGTTCGTTGAGCTCTGCGACAGTTCTGCAAAATGCATGTTCTTCGAGAGCAACTCGTCAGTAAGCTCATTGATGTTGGCAATCTTTGCCACCGTGCAGATGGCAAAGCGTCCGAGGTGCGAATTTATTATGAGCGGCTGTGCGTCCGTGTCACTAATAACACCTATACCCGCCGTGCTTCCTTCGAAGCGGTCAAGCGTGGGTTCAAACTTTGTTCTGAAATACGAACTCTCCAAGTTGTGGATAGAGCGCACAAAACCCTTTTCTTTACTATACATCGCCATGCCGCCACGACGTGTACCGAGATGCGAGTTGTAGTCGGTTCCGTAGAACAGATCTGCAACACAGCTTTTTTTGGAAATGGTTCCGAAGATGCCTCCCATAAGAATTGCAATATGTTATACCTAAAAATTGAAATTTGAAAATTTATGCGCGAAATTAAAAAAAAATATACAACCGACAAAATGATAAAACGATTTTCTGTTTTCTGATTACAATTTCTTGACATATCCAAGACATTATTTGCCAATATGGACAAAAATCATTACTTTCGCAACATATAAACGATAAAATTAAAATAACGACATGCGCACAGACATAAACATCTACGAGGCAACAGAGGCCACGCCAGAGCTTGCCAACGCCATTGCCGCCTTGCTGCCGCAGCTTAGCACCACGCCCCACCCTTTCGGTCTTGACGACCTGAAAGCCATAGCCTCAAGCAAGGACAGCCATCTCTTCATCCTCGCTGTCAACGGCCAGACAGCCGGTATGATAACCCTCGCCTTCTACACCACCCCAACGGGACGCAAGGCATGGGCTGAGGACCTCGTTGTAGACAGCAGTTGGCGCGGCCACTCTTTCGGCAAACTCCTGATAAACCACGTCATACAATTTGCTGAAGACAACGGCCCTTGCCAGCTGATGCTCACCTCTCGTCCATCACGCATAGCAGCCAACGCCCTTTATAGAAGCATTGGCTTTGAGGCAAAAGAGACAAACGTATATAAGATGAGTTTATAAGAATGTACATGTAATTTGTTTTTAACGATAACAAACGATTTCTTTTAAAGACAACAAACGATTGCTAAAAAAACGATTGTTTTAAAAGACAATAAACGAAAGGAAACAAAAAAATGCAGATAACAATAAGCCAACTGAAAAAAGCGTTCAACGACAACATGGCTGTAAACATAGACAGCCTGCATGTTAACGATGGAGAGATCATAGGTCTTGTTGGCAACAACGGCGCAGGCAAAACGACCATGTTCCGTCTCATGCTCGACCTGTTGAAGGCAGACAACGGATATGTGGAGCTCACTTTTTGCACCAACGCCAACGAGCAGACGCAAGGAACGGGCGACGCGGCAGACACCATAACCGTAAACCCAGCCAAGATGGAAGATTGGAAGCAATACACAGGTGCCTATATTGACGACAGTTTTCTTATCGACTTTCTCATGCCCGAAGAATATTTCGAGTTCATAGCCAAGGTGTGCGGCATCGACAACGACACCATGCGCCAACGTCTTGACGAGATGGAGCGTTTCATGGGCGGCGAGATTATGGGCAAGAAGAAGCTCATACGCGACTATTCGGCAGGAAACAAGCAAAAGATAGGCATCGTGGCAGCCATGCTCAACCACCCTCAGCTTCTCATCCTCGACGAGCCGTTCAACTTCCTTGACCCCAGCAGCCAGAACATCCTCAAACAGATGCTAACCCATTATAACCAGACGACAGGAGCCACCGTGCTGCTTTCCAGCCACAACCTCCAGCACACGGTTGACGTGTCGTCACGCATCGTGCTGCTTGAGCATGGTGTGATCGTGAAGGACCTTGCCAACAGCAACGGATGTGCCGACAAAGAGCTTGAACACTATTTCATGGTTGGAGCTACAGAGGAACAAGCTGAAAAGGAGACCGAAGGAAAGGCAGAAGAGGGAACCGTGGGAAAGGCAGAAGAAAAACAAGAAGGACAAGCTTAAGGAAAGGCTGAAGAGGGAACCGTGGGAAAGGCAGAAGAGCAACCTTAAGGAACGGCAGAAGAGCAAGCAGACGGAAAGAACCGTTTTTATCGCTTCGGTCCTAAGCGATAATTCACGAACACATAAACTTTCCAAAGCTTGCCGACAGCCACATACATGCAACCCAAGAACAAATATATAAGCACGAGTTGCACCAACCCTATGTGAACATTGTCTATGCTCGCCCCTGGCCATGAGGCTATTAAAGCCAACGCCTTGTTCATGAGCGAAGCAAGCCACGACACAACGGTTCCCAACAAGCCTGGAACAAACGGCAGGAAAGAGGTAAGCAAAAGAGCCAGCGTAAGATAAATGACGAGGGTGGCAAGAGGAACAGCCACATAGTTGGCAAGGAGAAAATAGCAGGAGAAGCGTCCAAAATAGAACAGCACAAGCGGCGCCACACCCACCTGTGCAGCAAACGACAACACCGTGAGCGACCATACCCTGTCGACAACGCCATGTTGCTCGAGCCATTTTGCAGGAACAATCTTGTAGACAGGACGGAAGATTATAAGGATTGACAGAACAGCCACAAACGACATCTGAAAGCCCACGTCCCACAGACACCACGGATTGATGAGCAACATGCAGGTAGCCGTGAACGCCAACGCGTTGTAAGGCAGACGGCTACGCCCCATGATGAGGACCGTGGTGTAGATCGTTATGACCACAGCAGCCCTTACCACGCTCGAAGGCATTCCTACCAGCAACACATAAAACCAGATGGCAGCCACCGCCACAGCCTGTCCGAACACGCTCTTCCACGGATAACGGACAAGCAGAAACGACAGCACAAGATAGATAACGCCGAGATGAAGGCCAGAGAGCGCCAACAGATGTGAAGCTCCCGAAACCGAATAGTCGTCCTTCACGTCGTTGCCAAGCTCCGTCTTGTCGCCAAGAGTCATGGCTGTCACCACCCGCCGTGCGCCATCATCCATGCCGCACCTTTCGAGAACCCCAATCAGCCGCTCCCTCACGAGCAAGGCGTTTAATCGCAGCCGTTGCATGAACGTCATACCGTCCTTGCCAACAGCCATGGGAGCCCAACAGCCATCGCGCACAAAGGCACGGGCCACAAAGCCGTGGGCACGCATCCATCTCACATAGTTGAAACGGTAAGCCTCTTTCTGTTTGCCGAACGGCTCAATGGGCTTCAGCAGGGTCCACATAGCCAACCCGTCGCCAAGCCTTAGGCTGTCTGCACAAAAACCGTCTGAAGACGCGCCTCTCTGAAGCGACACCCTGACCTTCCGCTCAGCCATGCGCCCATCAACAATGACCACATCCATGCTCACGGACCGTTCTTTCACCACAGGCCTCGACACCACCACGGCCTTCCATTGTTCGGCCCTTTCCGCAAACGCGACCGTCTGCCGTTTGGCGAAGAGAGAGGTGTGCCACGCGCCGACAGACGCAACGGCAAGAAAGAGCAAACAGGTCTGCCACACAGGCTTCTCCCATAAGAACATGCACGCCACAGCCAGCAGCAACGAAGCCACGCCATAAGCCACCACAGCCTCAACGCTGTTATAGGCATCGCCGGCAACGATGCCTATAATGAGCGCCACCACGATGCGCAGGAAAGGATAAAGCTGTATATGGCCATTAACCTTCATATCTTTCTCTTTCTTCCTTTTTTATGATTTATTGGGTTTAAGCCGCAGAGCAAAAAGCCTGTGCGTCAAGACAAAAGCCGTGAAGCATTAAGCAAAAAAAACATTAAGCTTAAAGCCTGTGCGTCAAGGCAAAAGCCGTTAAGCGTTAAGCTTGCTCCCCTCCATAATCTTGGGGCAGATGTCGGCAAGGTCACATTTTGCGCAATGGGGTGCACGGCTCGTACACACATAACGTCCATGCAGCAACAGCCAATGGTGAGCATGCGCCACATCTTGTTCCGGAATATATTTCACGAGCTTGCGCTCCACCTTCAGCGGCGTGTTGTCGGTCTTTGAAACGAGTCCAAGCCTATGGCTGACCCTAAACACATGAGTGTCTACAGGCATCTTAGCCTCGCCAAAAGCGACAGCCATTATAACGTTAGCCGTCTTGCGGCCCACTCCTGGCAGCGACACCAAACTGTCGAAGCACGCTGGCACCTCACCCCCAAACCGCTCAATAAGCTCACGCGCCATCGCCACGATGTGCGCTGCCTTGGCGTTGGGATACGACACGCTCTTCACACACTCATACACCTCTGCCTCATCGGCGGCAGCCCATGTCTTGGCATCAGGAAAACGCCGAAACAGCTCTGGCGTTATCTGGTTCACACGTTTGTCGGTACATTGAGCGCTGAGCACCACCGCCACAAGCAACTGAAACACGCTTCCAAACTGTAGCTCGGTGCTCACGTTTCCCGTGTGCTCACGAAAATAGTTGAGCACATACTCATATCTTTCTTTTCTTGTCATAAGCAATCTTTCTAAAAGACAAAGGAGCAGCCGTTCTTAACAGTCAAGCTTTCACAGGTCTGCCCCTGCAAAAAAAGAATAATGGGTAACGCGCTACAAAGATGTAAAGACGTTACCCATTATCCTTATGTTTCAAGTCGTGCTGTGACAAGCAACGACATCATTATTTTTTCTTCTTGGTATCCTTACCAGCAGTCTTAAGCTCGGGAGCCGACTTGTAAGCTTTGTTCAGACCGGCAATAACATCGTTGGTGATGTCGTGAGCCTTGTCAGCATACAGAATGTTGTCGCCAGCCTTGCTGAGGATAAGGCTAAACTTCTTGTCCTTGTTATAAGCCTTGAGGAAGTGGCTGATGCTGTCGCGCAAAGCGTTGTTATATTTCTCTGTCTCGCTCTGGAACTCGCCGCTCAAGCGTTGGTTAAGAGCCTGAAGGTCGGCATTCTGACGCTGCAGCTGAGCCTGGATGCCCTGAGCCTGCTCACGGGTGTAAGCGTTCTGCTGAAGCTTCTGCTGGAAGTTGGCGGGCGCGGAATCAAGCTGCTGCTGTTTCTGTGCGAGCGTGTTCTGGATGTTCTGACCCTTTTTCTGCAGCACGAGCGAATACTCCTTGCAGAACTGATACTGCGTCATGATGCTGTCAACCTCCACAAACGCAATCTTTGTCTCTGTGGGAGCTACTTTTGCGTCAGCAGCCTGGTCGTCAGCCTGCGATTTCGACTTGTCACATGAGGTCATCAACGTGAGTGCAAAAGCTGCCATGGCAAATGCGCCCAAAATCTGTTTCTTGTTCATTTGTTTATCTTGTTTTTTATTTATTTTTCTAATAAGCCCCATTACGATCCCTTGCCTCGCGGTCTTGGTCCATAACACAATGAATGCCCATTTTTCTTAACGCGGGGTTGTCGTGTACATGCTGCGACGAGAACCGGCCGTTCTTCTTGAACAGCAGTTTCACGCAAAACAGCACCATTGCAACAGCTACAATGAGCAGGGTGAGAAGTAATGTTTTTATCATGCCAATCTATCTTTAGATAAGTTTTAAAGCGTCTCTTCACAAAAATTACACGTTTCCTTTGCTCATTATGCGAGAAAAACCGTAACTTTGTATTGATAACACATGCAAAGGTAATGTAAATCAATCATAGCACAAAATAATTTCTGCTATTTTAACTGAATAAACATTATTCACAATATATAAAAACAAAAGCAATGGAGAAAAATCAATTAAAGCCTGCCCGCGTGTTCGAGCAGTTTGCAAAGATCAACGCCATTCCTCGTCCTTCAAAGCACGAGGAGAAAATGATTGAATATCTCAAAGAGTTTGGCAAGAGCCACGGCTTAGAGACAGAGGTCGACGAGACAGGAAACGTCATCATACGCAAGCCCGCAACCAAGGGTAAGGAAGGCTGCCCCACCCTCATCCTTCAGAGCCACATGGACATGGTGTGCGACAAGCTCGTCGATGTTGATATCGATTTCACGAAAGATCCCATCCAGACCTACATCGACGGCGAATGGCTCACAGCCAAGGGCACAACCCTCGGTGCCGACGACGGCATAGGCTGCGCCATAGAGCTTGCCATCCTCGACAGCGACGACATAGAGCACGGCCCCATAGAGTGTGTGTTCACACGCGACGAGGAGACAAGCCTCACAGGAGCCATGGGCATGAAGGCAGGCTTCATGAAGGGCGACATGCTCATCAACCTCGACTCTGAGGACGAAGGCCAGATCTTCGTGTCATGTGCCGGTGGCAAGACCACAACAGCCCGTTTCCATTTCAACCGTGAGGTAGCTCCCGAGGGCATGTTCTTCATGGAGATATCTATCAAGGGCCTTAACGGCGGCCACTCTGGCGACGACATCGACAAGAAGCGCGCCAACGCCATCAAAATTCTCGACCGCTTCCTCTACAAGGAGCAGGAGAAGACGGATCTGCGTCTTGCCTCGTTCAACTCCGGCAAGATGCACAACGCCATTCCTCGCGACGGCAAGGTAGTGTTTGCCGTGCCGGCAGCCGACAAGGAGACCGTTCGTGCCGACTGGAACATCTTTACCGCCGCTGTAGAAGACGAGTTCCACGTTACCGACACCACCATGGAGTTTCATCTTGAGAGCACAGAGGCAACACCCGTGCTGCCCAAGGACGTGAGCCGCCGCTTCATCCTCGCCATCCAGGGCATCGACAACGGCGTGTTCGCCATGTGTCAGGACGAAGCCATCTCATGGCTTGTCGAGACCTCAAGCAACGTGGCAAGCATCATCACCACTGACAACGAGATTGCCGTTGTTGCCTCACACCGTTCAAGCGTCATGAGCAACCTCGACAACGAGGCCAACACCGTGAAGGCAGTGTTTGAGCTCGCCGGTGCCGACATCACCATTAGCGACGGCTACCCCGCATGGAAGATGAACCCCGACAGCAAGCTCACCAAGGTGGCTGTAGAGTCATACAAGAAGCTGTTTGGCAAGGAGCCCATCGTCAAGGGCATCCACGCTGGTCTTGAGTGTGGTCTGTTCTCTGAGCGTTATCCCAACCTCGACATGGTGTCGTTCGGCCCCACCCTTCGTGGCGTCCACACCCCCGACGAGCGTCTGCTCATCCCCACCGTTCAGATGGTGTGGGATCATCTGCTCGACATCATGAAGAACTTAAAGTAAGGCTACATACGAGCCTTATATATTAAAAAGGTGTATCCGGCAACACGGATACACCTTTTTCTTTTTCACAACAAGCCAGAAACGAGCTTTGTTCACATGCCGCCTTACCCGGCAAACGCTGTCTCTACAAATGCCTAAAACCTATCCTAAAAAACGATTACAAAAAAGCGAAAAAAACAAGTAGATGTTCAAAAAAAACAGGACAAAAAAATTGACATCTCGTAGATTTTATCTAAATTTGTACGATATATAAAGCACCCTAAAGACAATGAACATTTTAACCATTATACGTTATGCATATTAGTTAACAAATAGATTAAAATAAGCAAAAAATGTCATATATATATTTAACACTCACATTTATGTTTTGTATTGGCTTCATGGCATTCTGTCTACTATTAGCCTTTTATATTACTATGGAGGGTTTATTGTCAATCGGCAGCATGCATCATTTTGCCAACACATGGAATATGGGCTCTACCGATATTGTCCGTGGATGAGAGGCATGGCTACTAGCCAAATATCCTGCA
>ERZ791615.562-NODE-562-length-15634-cov-6.74543_pt1 | contig 15634 bp, 15 predicted proteins | sample MGYA00510273_ERZ791615 | MGnify/ENA primary metagenome ERZ791615 (study PRJEB30046, sample SAMN00715185) | human gut metagenome | study: EMG produced TPA metagenomics assembly of the A metagenome-wide association study of gut microbiota in type 2...
AAGCGGCGGAATCGAAGTATTGATCGACGCGAAGCGTCTCTATCGGACTTTCGACTCTGGAAGTACGGTGCGCGTTTATTGCAATGGGCTGGCGCTGGGTGATTACGGGGGCAAGGTACAGTTGGGCTTCCGCCCACCGCAGAATATATTCTGGACCGTATTTCGGCAGAGTCGCTCGGACGTCATGTTCGCCGCATCGGGGACGGGTCGGTCGATTTCGTGCCTCGGGAACTCTCCTTCGGGGAGGTGGCTGCAAGCCGTATCGCCACTTACGTACGATTCCGCAGGGTCCGGTTCGCGCACGAAGAGGTCGGTCTGCCCTTCTGCCTGCGGGATTCGGAAACCGGCCGATTGCTGGCTACCGACCGCCATTTGGTCGATGAGCGGAACGATACGCTGATCGTCCGATTCGCAGCTTCCTGCACGTATGCCGAGGAGCCGGCCCCGGCTGGAATGGGAACGGTCAGCGGTGTGCTCGACTATTTCAACGGCAATTATATGTTGCGAATTACCAATCGTCTGATGGAATTCCCTTGATTTCCGCGTTTCGATGCGAGGGTTTGCGACGCACCCGATAGAGTTTATGCCTAAATTGTTGCTCATACTCCGTTTTTATCGCTCGGCGATGCTGTTTTTCTGCGGGGCCGTGAGCGTGGCGTTGGCCTGGCTCGTGACCGGATACGGTCCGTCGGTCGTGCCGTTGTGCCTTGCGGGGAAAATGGTCATCTATCCGGTCTATCTGTATGTTTGGATCATACCGCGTTATAACGATGAGTTCGACTATTACCGCAATCTGGGGGTTCGACGACGTATGCTGTTGGGTGCGAGTTGCGGCATAGACTTGCTGGCGTGTTATATGCTGCTGATATTCGTATCCCTTGTACTGTATGAACCCCTCTGAAAAACATATTCTTGAAATAGATTCGGTCGAGTTGTCGTTCGGTGATCGGGTGATTCTTTCGAGTGTATATCTTGCCGTCGAAACCGGCGGAGCAACGGCATTGCTGGGACGCAATGGCAGTGGAAAAAGCTGCCTGATGAAGATACTCTGCGGAGCGTTGCGCCCCGGATTCCGATCGATGCGCATCGACGGCAAATGGTACGATCGTTTCGGAAGCAGCCAGGTGCGTTATCTTCCGCAGCAGGGGTTTACCCCCGGGTGGCTGACTGTGGAGGCGGTTTTGCGGGACTTCGGTCTGGAGTGGGATGACCTGACGGTCTGGTTTCCGATATTCGGGAAGTTGCGGAAGGCGAAAATCCGAACCCTTTCCGGCGGGGAGCGGCGTATTTTGGAGTGTTTCGTTATTCTGCGCAGCCGGAGCCTTTTCGCAGTGCTCGACGAACCTTTTTCACAAGTCGCGCCATTGCATGTTGTAACTTTGAAAGCTTTGATTCGGGCGGAAAAACGAAATAAAGGCATCCTGCTTACCGATCACATGTATCGCCATGTAACCGACGTGGCGGACCGGCTCTATGTGTTGGCAAACGGACAGACCTATCTGACACAGGGGGACGAAGACCTTGTGCGTTACGGTTATTTGAACCATTTGTAGTATTGACGGGAGGGCTTTCTTGCTGCCGGAGTTTTCGATAAACCGGTCTTGTTTCCGGTTTTCAACCGCGTTTTGAAGGGATCCTGCTTCGGACGTGTCCAAATAAATTTGGCACTCCTCCCGGCTTGCACTATCTTTGCAGCGGTAAATTCCGGTTTGGAGAAGGTCGTGTCGCGTATCGTCGTCGGCCGAAAATCTTCGCACCTTAAACAACAAGACTTATGGCAGGATCGAACTTTGTAGATTACGTGAAAATATTCGCCCGTTCCGGACACGGCGGCAGCGGGTCGGCGCATTTCCGCCGCGAGAAATTCGTCGAATTCGGCGGACCGGACGGCGGCGACGGCGGTCGCGGAGGACATATCATCCTGCGCGGCGACAGCCAGTATTGGACGCTGATCCACCTTAAGTACCAGCGTCACCAGTTCGCGGAGGACGGCGAAGGCGGTTCCGGGGCCCGCTCTTCGGGTAAGAACGGCAAGGACATCGTTATCCCCGTACCGTTGGGAACGGTCGCCAGACGGGTGCTCGAGGACGGTACGACGGAATATGCCGGAGAGGTGACCGCCGACGGCGAAGAGCTCGTCCTGCTCAAGGGCGGCCGGGGCGGACTGGGAAACTGGCATTTCAAGACCTCGACCAACCAGGCTCCGCGTTATGCGCAGCCCGGTGAGGATCGTCAGGAGGGAACTTTCATTCTCGAATTGAAGGTGTTGGCCGACGTAGGATTGGTGGGGTTCCCGAATGCGGGCAAAAGCACGCTTCTTTCGGTCGTTTCCGCCGCAAAGCCCAAGATCGCCAACTATGCCTTCACGACGCTTGAACCCAACCTGCGTATCGTCGAGTGCCGCGATCACCATTCGTTCGTCATGGCCGACATCCCGGGCATTATCGAAGGAGCCCACGAAGGCAAAGGATTGGGAACCCGCTTCCTGCGCCATATCGAACGCAATTCGGTGCTCCTCTTTATGATTCCTGCCGACAGCGACGACATCCGCAAGGATTACGCGGTCCTGTTGGGCGAATTGACCCAGTATAATCCGGAATTGCTCGACAAGGAGCGCCTGCTGGCCATCACCAAATGCGATATGCTCGACGAGGACCTGATCGAAGAGATGAAAAGCCATCTGCCCGAGGGGGTTCCTTCGGTCTTCATTTCCTCGATATCGGGTATGAACATTCCCCGGCTCAAGGATATGCTCTGGGAGGCGTTGCAAAAATAAGATAAAGTATAAAAGCCCGCTTGGGGGACATATAATTATACAAAAGCCTCGTATTCCGAAAAGAATACGAGGCTTTGTCTTTCGGTCCGAAACGACGGGGACCAGAGTGTCGGAAGCGCGGCTATCGCCGGATTTTCCGACTGTATCGTTTGCGGGGTCGGCTTTACAGGGCCAGCGGTTCGTATTTCAGTCCCCAGGCATCCGCTACTTGTTTGTAAACGACCTTTCCTTCGACGACGTTCAATCCTAACTCCAGTTCGTGATTCTCCTTGCAGGCGCGACGCCAACCCTTGTCCGCCAGTTGGATGGCGTACGGCAGCGTTGCGTTCGTAAGTCCGAGCGTCGAGGTGTAGGGCACCGCACCGGGGATGTTGGCGACACAGTAGTGCAGAATGCCATCGACGAAGTAGGTCGGCTCCTCATGGGTCGTCGGCCGCGAGGTTTCGAAGCAGCCGCCCTGATCGATGGCCACATCGACCAGAACCGATCCAGGCTCCATATCCTTAAGCATGTCGCGCGTCACGAGTTTCGGGGCTTTCGCACCGGGAATCAGCACCGAGCCGATCACCAGGTCGGCGGTCTTGAGCTCTTCGCGGATGTTGTATTCCGACGACATAAGCGTTTTTACGTTTTGGGGCATCACGTCCGTCAGGTAGGCCAGACGCTTGAGGGAGATGTCGCAGATCGTCACGTCGGCACCCAGGCCGGCCGCCATACGTGCCGCCGCCGTGCCTACGACACCGGCTCCGATCACGAATACCTTGGCGGGCTTCACGCCCGGCATGCCGCCCAGCAGCTTCCCTTTTCCGCCGTGCGGTTTTTCGAGGAAGTAACAACCCTCCTGCGTCGCCATACGCCCTGCGACTTCCGACATGGGAATCAGCAGAGGCAGCGAACGGTCGGATGCTTCGACGGTTTCGTAAGCGCAGCAGATCGCACCACTTTCGACCATTGCCCGGGTCAGCGGTTCGCTGCTGGCGAAGTGAAAATAGGTGAATACCAGTTGTCCTTGGCGGATGAGTTTGTATTCAGGCTCTATCGGCTCCTTGACCTTGATGATCATTTCGGCTTTGGCATAGACCTCTTCGATGGTAGGCAGCAGTTCGGCGCCTGCGGCGACGTAGTCTTTGTCCGGGAATCCGCTGTTTGCACCGGCAGTCGCCTGCACATACACTTTATGCCCACGTTTGGTAAGCTCTTTGGCTCCGGACGGGGTGAGCGAAACCCGGTTTTCGTTGTTTTTAATCTCTTTTGGAATACCGATAATCATAAGTCGAGTCGTTTTTAAATTTTTCGGACTCAATTTATGGAAAATCCGTTGAATTGCCAAATTATTCCCGAAAAAATCGAACCGATATTAAAATTTGTAAGATATGGAGGCGTAAAAGGTCCGGGGATACGCATACAGATAACGGGTGTCCAGCGGTCGGTAAACATACGTGTCTGCGGTCCGGATACGGCGTACGCGGGGAGATTCGTAGCCGCTGAAGAGTTGGTCCCTGTCGTTGAGAAGGTTGCGTACCGAGAGCATCAGAGTCAGACGCGAGGCGTTGAAATAAAACGATTTGAAAAGCGTGACATTCAACGTAAACGCATCCCCGAGCCGTTCCTGGCGGGTAAACAGTTCGAAGGCTTCCGGCGATTCGGCCAGTTGCCGGGCGATGCGCGACGTGCGTCGTACCAGCGACGGTTCGACGAACCGATTCCCGGTCCATGCGGCCTCCGCCTGTACGCCCCAGCCTTTCGGACCGTAATAGTTGAGTCCCGCGAAACCCGTCAGTTGGGGCGTGTTGCCGACCGAACAGTCGCCCATGTAGCTCGCGGCGTTGCGGTCCAGCACCTCGTTGTTCGCGTCGGCATAGACCGTGACGACGGGATTGTCCGCATAGCGGTAACGTCCGGCGCTGGCTGCCAGCGTGAGGTTCCAGCGGTATGCCAGCCGGATCAGGGCGGTCGCTTCCGCGCCGTAGCGAAGCGTTCCGATGCCGGCGGCCGCCATGTCGCTGTATGTTGCGTAGAAATCGTCGTAGTAGTGCCGCACCTGCATGCCGTCCGCAGTGCGGACGACGAAGAGCGTCGCCCGAAAGCGCACATTGCGCCCGGACCAGGTGTAGTTCAGTTCAGCTCCGTACCGTTTCTCCTCGGTCGGATCCTCCACCGGTCGGTTGTTGTATTCGAGGTTCAGGAAAAGGTCGTCTCCGTCGGGTGTCCGCGATGAGGCGTAAACCGTCATTTCCAGATGATGTCGTACCGAGAAGGAGTAGCCTGCCGAGGCGCGGAACAGGTAGGGCGCGAAATGCAGCGCCCGCGATTTTCCGAAGGATTTATTGCCGGCGAAAAGCTCTTTTTCGTAGTGTCCCCGGCGGAATACGGAGGCGGCTCCGACCTCGGCTGCGATAAAAGCCCGCAGGCGGTCGGCACGGTATTCGAGTGAACCTCCGGCGCCGATTTCATTGCGCCGCAAGTCGTAGTCGTAGCCGAAGCGATCGCCTTCGCGGATGATCCGATCGGGATGACGCAGATCGTTCTGGAGTTTGTTGCCATAGACGCCGTCGTCGATCAGGTAATAGTCGCGATCGACGAAATAACTGCGCCCCATCAAATCCCTCATCTGTTTGTAGAATCGGGAGTCCGTCCGGGCCGCCCGGATGCCGTAGCGTACCGTCAGTCGTTCGCTGATTCGGGTGATGCCCTCCGCGAGGAGCTGCATATTGGCGATGCGCTCCACACGGTCCTCCATGAGATAGGTCGCGCTGCCGTCCTTGCTGTTTCTGTTTTGCCGGTAAAATTCGTCCCAGTCGATTTGGGTGTAGCGGACATCGTTCGCCCGCCAGATATTTTCCATTTCGAGCCGGGTTACGGGGTCCGTCTGGTAGCCGGGCATCCAGCGGTAGTAGTCCGGCATCGGGCTCGGAGCGTCGTACCATGCCAGCGAACTGTAACGCCTGATGCCCGTTTCCGCCGTGAAGGTCGCTGCGAGCGAAGTCGCATCCGTCAGGCGGATCCGGTATGCGGCTGCGGCCAGAGGAACCGCTTCGCGTCGGATGCGCCCGCTGCGCACTTTTCCGTCCTGATAGCCCCACGAAGGGTTGTAGAGGGGATTTCCCGTCAGGTCGAAGGCTTCCCGGGTCGATGAGGTGCGCAGGCTTCGCATCGAAACCGGTACGACGGTCAGCAACGAGAAGAGATGCCTGTCTCCGAATCTTTTGGATAGAAGTATCGCTGCATTCAGCGAATTGCTGAATACGCCGTCGGCATAAAGGTCCCGTCCCGTGCGGCCCTGTACGGTCGCCGCAAGGTCCCAGTTCCGGCCGAGGTTTTCGGCGATGGTCAGGCGGAGCCCCATCAGGTAGTTGCGGCCGGAGAATTGGAGTGCCGCATTGCGCTCCGGGAGCAGTGGCTCTTCGGAGGTTCGGTATTCGGCGTCCAGAGTCGTCGGTAAATGCCATCCGTTCATCGGCTCTCCGTACTTTTGGGGATACAAGGCATTCATCGACGGAATGTAGCGCGACGGCAGCCGGGGGCCGGTCAGCGGCAACCGGATGCCGTTCAGCGACATCCGGTCGGGCCGGTACGGTTCTCCGCGGCGGTTGTAGGCCACGAATGAGAATTTGAAGTCCGTGGCGTCCCGGAACAGGTCGCCCGTACTTTGGATCGCTCGGTAGAAGAGCGACGAATCGGTGTCGATCATCGGGCTGTAAGGCTCTTCGTAACCGTTCTGAAAGGGATAATACTCTTCGTCCCGCAGATTGTCTTCCGGGGTTTGGGCCCGGAGCGGGAAACAACCGATCAGGCCGATGACAACGAAGAGTAAATATCTCATTTGGGTCGTGGTATGATACAAATATACCCAAATAATGAAAAAATCGGACGCTTGGGTCCGATTTATCTTCAAGTCCGTCCGAGATATGGCTCCCGTTTTGATTCCGCCCCCCTGTATCCCTGACGAAATGGCGGATTCCGGCAGACAGTCGCCGAGCTGGGTTCTTAATATCGACGCAATCAAAATCAGTATCTAAATACTTTTGTTTTTATTAGTTTGCCTGTTTGGTCATAGTATTTCCATTCGCCGTATTCCCACGTAAAGTCTGACTGAGAACTTATTTCCCACAACAAAATTCCTTCACTTTCGATTACCCCGTTAGGATAATAGGATATATGATAACATCGATAAGGTAATACAAACTCTTCACCATCCGAGAGAATAGGTTGAGTATTAGGCCCAAAATCTTTTTGTATTGCCACTAAATATCCCTTATCATGAAAAAAATACCAAGTACCTATTTCTTTCCCATCTTTATATTCCCCAAAAGATATTAATGCACCTTTACCAGAAAAGTACTTGAAAACTCCAGATCTTTTACCATTTATATAATACAATTCAAAAATAGTTCCTTCGTCTATTTTCTCCCTCCAAAAACCTTCTTTCTGCCCATTCGCATTATATTGATTGATTGGAACGTCGTAGTCTATTTGAGCCGATGCAAAAAAAGAAAACAACAAAAATACTCCGGTTAAAATAATCTTATTTTTCATCCTACTTCAAACTTATTTAAGTTAAGAAAACCCTGACAAACTTTATTTTAACTCGGCCGAGCGCGAGTATATTGGACGAAGTCAAATATACGAAAAAACAGCGAGCCGAAACCGCTTTCGGAGGGTTTTTCCGAAGAAAATGATCGAAAGAATCAGGCGCCCATGCCGAACGAGGACGATATGAGCGAATGCCCTACCCTCTCTCCCTTTTACAGAATCAGGCGGGCGATCCAGGCACAGGCTTCGGCATCGGCCAGCGCATGATGGTGATCCCGAAGATCGAAACCGCAGCGGGCGGCGACGGTTTGAAGCTGATGATTCGGTAATTCCCGGCCGAAAACTCGACGAGACGCCCGGCACGTGCAGAAAAAACGATAATCGGGATAAGCCATGCCGTATTGCCGGAAGGCTGCTTTCAGACAGCCTTCATCGAAAGGACTGTTATGGGCTACCAACGGCAAACCCGCCAACTCCGGAGAGATGTCGGCCCAAACCTCCGGAAAGGGAGCCGCGTGCGCCGTATCCCGATACGTCAGACCATGTATGCGGGTATTCCAGGAGCTGTAATAGTCGGGGTAAGGCCGGATCAGGCGATAGATCTTCTCCCTGATGTCCCCGTTCTCCACCCGGACCAGCCCCACGCTGCAAATACTGGTGCGTTCTCTGTTGGCCGTTTCAAAATCGATCGCGACGAAATCCTTCATAAGACGGTGAAAATATCATCACAGGTCCGCTGTGCGACATCTGCAAAAGTACGAAAACAATCCGGAACCGTCAAGCGGGGTCACCCCTTTCGGAAACGGCACGCGGCCCCATATCGGATCGAATTGCATTCGGCTTGGGAGAAATCCGGTTTTATGACTATTTTTGCAACATATCCGGGCAACTCGGCGGTCTGTAAAAAAATCCGCACGTTCCGTTAATGCAATACGGAACGTACGGATGAATAGAACAGGAAGGCCCTCATGCGATCCGGGACGTTCCACCACAAAATGAGTTCGGGAATGATGAAATTCAGAATCGGCTACGGCTACGACGTACACGCCCTCGGCGAAGGGCTGCCCCTGATCCTCGGCGGGGTAGAAATCGAGCATGCGAAAGGCTGCATCGCCCATTCGGACGGGGATGTGGTACTGCACGCGATCAGCGACGCCCTGTTGGGTGCTGCGGCCCTGGGTGACATCGGCCTGCACTTTCCCGACACCTCGGACGAATTCAAAGGAGCCGACTCCAAGCTCCTGCTGGCACGCTGTGTGGAACTGCTCCGGGAGAAAGGTTACGCTGTGGGCAACGTAGATTGCACGATCTCGATGCAGCGGCCCAAACTGCGCCCCCATATCGACCGGATGCGCGAAACGATCGCCCGCACGATCGGAATCGACACCGACGCGGTTTCCGTCAAAGCGACCACGACTGAGCGGCTCGGTTTCGAAGGGCGCGAAGAGGGTGTTTCCGTCGCGGCGGTCGCCCTGATTTACAGGGAATAGATGCAGCCCCCGACTACCCCACTTCCGACATGGACGCTTTCCCGGACTGCTTTTGCAAATCCGTCGTCGGGAAAATGATTTCTACGGGAGGCGGGCCGAACCACCCGACCTGCGTCGTTCCTCGATACCAAAGCACCGGCCGGCGGCAGAGTTTCTACTTCCGACCGATCCGAAATAATCGCCGCAGCCCAGGGTGGGCCGCGGCCGGGGGTTGGGCTGCGGCGATTATCGTTACTACCTTCTGAACCTCCGGTGCGCCCCCACAACACCTTCGCCGAATTCGGTCCGTCGATGCGAATACCGACTTTTCAGCAGGCTCTTGCAATGGAGTGACCGGAACAGAGCGGGTCGGGACAAACGGCCTCGGGGCGGTTCGCAAATCTACTCCTCGACGATCCGAATCGAGAGAATCAGATCGCCGGGACGGATGTCGTCGATCACGTCCACCCCTTCGATCACACGACCGAAACAAGTATGTACGCCGTCCAAATGCTGCGTATTTTCACGGTTCATGCAGATAAAGAACTGCGAGCCGCCCGTATCCTTGCCCCGATGGGCCATAGAGAGCACACCCCGGTCGTGGTATTGTCGTCCGGCGGATGTTTCGCAGGGAATGGTATATCCCGGTCCACCCGTACCGTCACCCCGAGGGCAGCCGCCCTGAATGACGAAATCGGGAATGACGCGATGGAACGTCAGTCCGTCATAAAACCGCTTCCCGGCCAAATTCACAAAATTCTCCACCGTGACAGGCGTTTCTTTCTCATAGAGCTCCGCCTTCATGTCGCCTTTTTCAGTCGAAATAATCGCGTATTTCATCGTAAATTCAATAAGTTAATATCCTCTCTCCCGCTCGCTCCGTCAGATTCGCAGCTTCTGCGAAATATCCCGGTTCCGGAATTTCCAGCGCACGACACGGAAGGCGGAACAGAAGTCGTTCATTTTCAAATTATACCGTTATTTACCTTTTCGGCAAATGCAATCGGCCAGATGATCGTCAATAAACCCCGCAGCCTGCAAGTGGGCATAGCAAATCGTGGTTCCGAAAAACTTGAATCCCCGCTTTTTCATATCCCGGCTCATGGCATCGGACTGAGGCGACGAAGCCGGAATTTCGCTCAACGACCGGAAAGAGTTGGTAATCGGCTTACCGTCGGGAAAGAACGACAGGGTGTAGTCGTAAAAACTGCCGAACTCCTCCCGGACAGCCAGGAACAGCCTTGCATTAGTGATCGTCGCTTCGATCTTCAGCCGGTTTTTCACGATACCGTCGAACCGCATCAGCCGCTCCACGTCTTCTCCGGTCATGCGAGCCACCCGCTCGGGGTCGAAATCGCAAAAGGCCTTGCGGTACCCCTCCCGTTTTCGGAGGATCGTGATCCAGCTCAAGCCGGCCTGTGCACTCTCCAGGACGAGAAACTCGAAAAGTTTTCTCTCATCGGTCACCAACCGGCCCCACTCCTCGTCGTGGTATTTCACATACAGCTCGTCGGTTCCGCACCAGCCGCAGCGTCCGTTTATAATATCCTGCATAACATGCACGCGTTAAGATTCACAAAGATACGAATAAGCCGAACGCAAAAGCAAATCCATTTGCATTTTGCCGAGGCGGAGTATCTAAGACGAAGTCAAAGATAGCGAAAGCCGAGAAGAAAACGGGAGCTTGCTCACAGTTTTCCGAGGCGTATCCGATCTTCTGCAAAGATACTATTTTTCGCCTATTTCGAAAGAAAGACACCTTCGACGAACGGAAAAAGGCCGTGGATCGAAATCCACAGCCTTCCTTTCGAATATTTCGGAAAACTCATCCGAAAACCGCCGTTACAGCGAAGTGATCGTACCCGAATACTGCACCGTAATGTTCCAGGAATTGGTGATGGTCAGCGTCGCACCGCCGGTCTTGGCATAAATATCCAGCGTAAAGACATACCTGGTCGCAGAGAAGAGCGAAGTGACGAAAGTGACCTCCCAACCGTTGGGGCTCTGCTCCTTGAGGGTCTCCTCGGGATTGGAAATCGTGTAGTTGAGTACCGTCAGATAATACGGCATCACCGCACCCTTGACGTAAGGCAGGAAAATATCGAATTCTCCGTCCCAATACTGCAATCCGAAATTCGGATTGGTAATCAGGTGCTCCGATCCGGCCGGCATAACACGCATACTGTTGGGTATGAACTGAAAATTGCCCGATGTAACCAGAGAATCGATATAGCGTTCGTATTCAGCCTGACGCTGCGCACGCCGCTGCTCGCGCGCCTCCCGCTTCTCCTGCTTGGGACTCAATTTCTGGTTCTTACTCTGTGTCTGTGCGCTTACCCCGTAACCTGCGAGGCAAAAAACGGCAACGAGTGCCAATGCGAAAATCTTTTTCATAATGCAAAGAGGTTTTGCATCATGAAATTGCAAAATCCTTGCCTAAAGTCCCAATTTCTGTAAAAACCTGCCCGTATAACTCTCCGGACAGCGTGCCACTTCGGCCGGTGTACCGGTAGCGACGATCCGGCCGCCCTCCTCGCCCCCTTCGGGTCCGATGTCGATCAGATGGTCGGCGACCTTGATGACGTCGAGATTGTGCTCGATGACGATCACCGTATTGCCCCGATCGACAAGTTTGGCCAATACGTCGAGCAACTGGCGGATATCCTCGAAATGGAGTCCCGTCGTGGGTTCGTCCAAAATATAAAGCGTGCGACCCGTATCGCGCTTGGAGAGTTCGCTCGAAAGTTTGATCCGCTGGCTCTCGCCGCCCGACAGAGTCGTACAGGGCTGGCCGAGCGTCAGATAACCCAGTCCCACGTCCTGAATAGCCTTGAGTTTCTGATGGATCGAGGGAATGTTGGCAAAAAACTCGACCGCCATATTGACCGTCATGTTCAGCACGTCGTCGATGTTCTTCCCTTTGTATTTGACTTCGAGCGTCTCCCGATTATAACGGTGGCCTCCGCAGGCCTTGCAGGTGACATAGACATCGGGCAGGAAATTCATCTCGATAGTCTGCACTCCGGCACCCCGGCACTCCTCGCAGCGGCCGCCCTTCACGTTGAAGGAGAAGCGCCCCGCCTTGAACCCTCGGATCTGGGCGTCGGGCGTCGATTCGAACAGCTTGCGGATGTCGGAAAAGACGTTCGAATAGGTCGCCGGATTGCTCCGCGGCGAGCGACCGATAGGAGCCTGATCGACCACCACGAGCTTGTCGATGTGTTCCGTACCCTCCACCGAATCGTAATCGAGAGGCTGGTCGTAGGAGCGGTACAGCAGTTTGCTCAGGATCGGACGCAGGGTTTCATTGACCAGCGTGGATTTGCCCGAACCGCTGACGCCCGTCACGCAGATCAGCTTGCCGAGCGGGAACTCGACATCGACATTCTTCAGGTTATTGCCCCGTGCTCCTCTTATAATAAGACTCTTGCCGTTGCCGGGACGCAGTTTTTCGGGAATTTCGATCCGGCGACGACCGGTGAGGTAATCCGCCGTAATGGAATTCGCATGCAGGATATCGTCGAACGAACCGGCCGCGACGATCCGGCCGCCCTTGCGTCCGGCCAGCGGTCCCACATCGACGATATAGTCCGCCGCCCGCATCATATCCTCGTCGTGCTCGACCACGATGACCGAATTGCCCGCATCGCGCAGCTCCTTGAGGCTGCGGATCAACCGCTCGTTGTCGCGCTGGTGCAGACCGATGGAAGGCTCGTCGAGAATATAAAGCACGTGCACCAACTTCGAGCCGATCTGGGTCGCCAGGCGGATGCGCTGGCTCTCGCCGCCCGACAGCGAACGCGAGGAACGGGCCAGGGAGAGATAGCCCAGTCCGACTTCGACGAGGAAGCGGAGCCGCTCGCGGATCTCCTTGACGATCTCCTGGGCGATCTTCCGCTCCTTGGGCGAGAAATATTTTTCGATGTCGGCGATCCACTCCGAAAAACGGGCGATCGACATCGCGGACACTTCGGCGATGTTCAGCCCCCCGATGCGGAAATGAAGCGCCTCGTCCCGCAAGCGCGTACCGCCGCAGACGCTGCATTTCTTATAAACCAGGAACTGCTCGCGCCACTTGCGGCTCCGGACGGAGTCCTCGTCCTCGGTGCGGCCGATGTATTCGGCCACGCCTTCCCAGGAGACCAGGTTGTTGCCGCCCGTCGAGCAGAACTCGGCGAGATTGATCGTCAGCGGCTCGGAATCCCCGTACAGAATGGCATTCATACCCTCCTCGGAAATCGTCCCCACCGGATCGTCGAGCGTGAAATCGTAACGCCGCCCCAGCATTTCGAGAATGGCGAAAAGCATGTTGTTGCGATACTTGCCGAGCGGCTCCACGCCGCCATCACGCAGGGACAACGCCGGATCGGGCAGAATCTTCTCCCGGTCGAAGACCGCCTCCTCCCCCAGACCGTTGCAATGAGGGCAGGCTCCCTTCGGAGAGTTGAAGGAGAAAGTGTGCGGCGCCGGATCTTCGAACGCCACACCCGTCGTAGGACACATCAGATGGCGCGAATAGTAACGCATCTTCCCCGTTTCGTAGTCATAGACGGCCATCGTTCCTTTGCCCTGCCGCATCGCTTCGCACAGCGAGGTGAGCAGACGCTCGCGCAGGGAATCCCCGACGGCCATGCGGTCGATCACCAGGTCGATCGTATGGATCTTGTACCGGTCGAGCTTCATACCGGGGGTGAACTCCCGGATCTCGCCGTCGATACGGGCATAGAGATAACCTTTCTTGATCAAGCTTTCGAACAGCTCCCGGTAATGGCCCTTGCGCCCCTTGACGATCGGGGCCGTCACAGCGATCTTGCGTCCGTCGAACTCTTTGAGAATCAGCTCGACGATCTGTTCGTCCGTATAGTGGACCATCTCCTCGCCCGTGACCGGAGAGTAAGCCCGCGAAGCCCGCGCATAGAGCAGGCGCAAGAAATCGCTGATCTCGGTTACGGTACCGACCGTCGAACGGGGATTCTTGTTGGTGGTCTTCTGCTCGATGGCCACCACAGGGCTGAGTCCCGTGATCTTATCGACATCGGGCCGTTCCATCGTGCCGACGAACTGCCGGGCATAGGTCGAAAGCGTCTCCATATAGCGGCGCTGCCCTTCGGCATAGATCGTATCGAAAGCCAGGGACGACTTGCCGGAACCCGAAAGTCCTGTGATGACGACCAGTTTCCCGCGAGGAATTTCCAGATCGACGTTTTGCAGGTTATGCACCCGCGCACCGAGTATTTTGATGTTGTTTTCTTCCACGACGAATAAAAGCGCGGCTCTCTGCCGCAGCGATGAATTATAAAACGCGTAAAGTTACGGATTATTTTCCACGCAGACAAGAAAGAGAATCCCGGCGCTTCGGAAAACAAAAATCTCGAACGACTATCCGCCTCAAAGGACAGGACAAGACGGGACAAGACAGGACGGGACAGGATAGGACGGGACAGGATAGGACGGCACGGGACACACGTTCCACAGATCCAGCGAATACCGTCGAAACAAGATCGCTCCGAAGTCGCGGCCTTTCCCCGATTTCGGCAGGTCCAAGGATCGCCCCCGACCACCGGACAGGGAGAACAACCCGTTCGGAGCATTGGAAAGCGAATCCGAATCCGTTCAGAAAAGCGTCGGGTTCATCTTATCCTCGTAGAGATTCAGGACTTCGATCCCCTGATGCCGGGCCCGACGCACGGTATAACCCGTGCCGCTGTTTCTGCGAATGTACCACGCGACCACGCGCACGGCATGATCCACCAGATAATCGTTACGCCGGTAATAACATCCCCGGCTGTAACTGTCGGCCAGCACCACCGTCCGATCGGCCGCTGTCAGGACGTCCGCATAACGCCGTTTATCGGCGTCGGAGAAACTCTCCGGCTGCCCGGCGAACGGAACGACGGCGACGAGCTCCATTCCCGCACACTCCCCGCGCAGAGCGAGGACCGCTTCGGCGGCCGCCAGGTCGAAACCGCAGGCCATCCCGCTCAAAAAGAAGCGGAAGCCCTCCGACCACAGCCGATACACCACAGCACGCAGGATTCCGTCGGCCCTGCCGTCATAATCCTGATGGCCGGTAAAGGCCACGGAACGATTTTTTTCTGCTTCCACGCCCAAAAGTAACCAATCTGCCGTCATTTTCCAACCTAACGGCCAACAATAGCGCTTCACAGCCCACAAGAACGGTCCGAAATTTGCAACTCTTTCGATCGAACTAAAACTTCACGATTATGAAAAATACAACTTGCATCGCAACATTCATCGGCGGTCTGGTACTGGGTGCCGCTATCACTGCCTTGGTAACGCCCCGCACGGGTCAGGAAGTCCGCGAATCGCTCCGCGATCTCGCCAACAAAGGAATCGACAAGGCACGCAACAAATACCAGGAAGTAACCGGCAAATGCAGCGAGTGCGACGAATAGTCCGCCCGGGTCGGCCCAACTTTCTACGACAATGAACGAGAACCAACCCCGCAGACATCTGATCACTCCGATCGTCGTATTCGGAATCACCGCCCTGATCGCCGTGGTGATGCTGTTATGGGCCCTCGTCATCTGGCTCGCACAACTGACCGGCTCGATGATCTGGGCTACGTTGATTCTGGGCGGTGTTTTCGCCCTGATCGCCCTGATCGTCTATCTGGTTTCGGTACGTCCTGCCGTTCAATACATCAGCGACCAGCTCGACAACATCGCCGAAATGGCACAGATCGTACGCTCGGGTTACAACTGGATCACCGACAAGTTGAACAGCATCTTGTGCTCCGTTCTCGAAAGTCTTCTGCGGAAACTCTGACAAAAAGTACCGCAAGAATAAAATCCGAAGGAGAAGGGGTCGCTCGAGGGGGATGATCCCAGTGTGT
>ERZ791615.566-NODE-566-length-15547-cov-17.6476_pt1 | contig 15547 bp, 20 predicted proteins | sample MGYA00510273_ERZ791615 | MGnify/ENA primary metagenome ERZ791615 (study PRJEB30046, sample SAMN00715185) | human gut metagenome | study: EMG produced TPA metagenomics assembly of the A metagenome-wide association study of gut microbiota in type 2...
GATTAAACGATTGCTTAATTGAATATTGTATACGAGCCTATAAAAAAGCTGTACCACACAATGTGGCACAGCTATAACCATTCTTTATTTAAACATTAACACACGGCACAAACATTATTTCCATGTTGAAGTGTTAAGTGTAAGCTGAGTATTCAGATACATCACATTGTTTAGGGTATACGGTAAAGAGATCTTTCCATCCTGTTCAATTGTGATATTCTGAATTTCCAGTGTCTGATCCGATCTTGTCACGTATAAAGAACTCCAAATTTTTCGATCTCCTGTTGAACCAATCAGAGTCATAATATTAGTAGGAATTGTTCCAAGTCTTGTTGTACCGGCAATAGTTGAACCCTGAGAAAGTTCAATCTGTCCACTAATGTTTAACAGTCCTGAGAACTTGTTGTATGAACAGTTCCATGAACCTTTCGTGTAGTTAGGAAGACCTGTATTATGAATGTTAGTACCCTGAATCCACTGGTTACGCGTGTTAATGTCTGTAATATTCTGCTCATTCTGATTTGCTTTGTTGTTAGCTGAGCTTGCTGTATTTGTCGCGTTCTGAATAGATACGTCCTGTTGTGCGTTTTTTGTTTTTAAACTAGCGATATCTTCACTGTTAGCTGTCACAGAGTCATTTAAAGCCTTAACGTCTTTCGATGCTTTATCTGCTACAGCCTGAGCTGTCCCGGCAGCGCTCGTTGCATTGCTTGCGGAATCCGCGTTCACTTTCATCTGATTGTCGATTTTCAACATATCTCCGTTGTAGTCACCAAGGTAAGTAGGTTTGTCCGTTCCGATATACTGTGACAAATCATAGTTTGTTGTTTTGTTTGTGCTACTCATAATAATCTCTCCTTACATTAATATATCTTTTGCTGTGTTATCAAACGTGTACGCCGTCATCTTGTAACCTACAAAGGTATTACACGTTAGTGATGTTAGGGCATCAAACTCTCTAACTGTAATTGGTGCGTTGCTGTGCAATTCAGCCAACTGATAAATCACATCTTGATAGAATACGTATTCACCTGTTAACGGTGAGAACATGTATAACTGACTTGACGGAATTAATTTGCACCCGGCGTATAAATCAAAGTCGTGAGCTGTCATGCTTAGGCGTTCAAAACTGTTACAAGTTAACGCCAACCCGTCAAATTCATCACAAGTTATCCCACAATATCTCGCCGAGTCATAAATGTCACCAAGGATTTTACATATACTGTCATATTGACCTGTGACCGGATTGTAACACTGTATATTGTTACAAACATATTTATTTATATAATCAATCAACCTGTCAATCTGTTGATTGATGTATACATATGTTTCACTGTTTAGACGGTACACGGTTCTTGTCAACTCCGTCAATGAATTCGAAATATCATTTATTTTCTTATTTATTGATACTTCAAGTTTTGTTATTTTTTCGTTGTAATCAGATTCAACAATAGTAATTTTTCCGTCAACATATTCTTTAAAGCCAGCAACTTGTGTGTTCACATACTCTTCAAGGGAATGTATCTCATTTTCAAGTGTTGCTTTTAATTGAGCGATTTGCGTGTCCGTGTAATCTTTGTATGCATCCGTATAGTCATTGATAGCTGAAATGCATTCATTTATCTTATTTTCGAGATAGCACAACACCTCATAGTATGACTGTTTGTCGTTATACACTGACGGTAGATTACAACAATTCAATTTAATTAATGGTGTTATTTGCATATTATCACCTCACTTTTACCACACTTGTATAAACAATCTTCTACAGCGTTTTAACAGTATTGTGTTGATTAAATACGTACCCTCAGAAATTGCTTTAAAATATTTTTCACTATTGCGTGTGTCTGTTTCATTTTCAGAGAGTGTCCTGATTGTGTTTCCTACACGGTTACTGTTATTTTTCCCTGATGAGTTACTTGTTATGTTTGTGGTGTTGTTTGTGGTCGCTTCACCTCTATCCATTTCAGATGCATAGTCATTTGTACTAATTGTGACTTGTGGGTTGTCTGAATGAATAGACTGTGAGTTTTGTTTCTGATTTGAAGTATCTGTAGATACTACATCTTGCTTCACATCTGTGTTACTTGTCTCTGTGTCGTTTATGTTTTCATTGTGTTTCACCACCCTTTCTCCCGCAACGTTAGGCATACCACCAAGCAATCTATATTTTTGACTCATTTCTTCCATGCTTTCACACATCAAACCTTTAAAAAATTGTTTGTGCAAGCCTAACGTTTCTTGTCCTATTTCATTATTCAAATACCTTGTTAAGTATGCGCTCATAAACTCAGATTTTCCATCACCTGTGTTGTTATACCAAGGAAATGAGAAGTCGAAAAAAGCGTTTACACCATTCTCAACCAGTTCACCCGGTGATAGGTTCTCCGAGTTTGGTACAATGTTTTGAAGTATATTATATATAGTTGTGGTATACTTACTCAATAACATCACCCTTTCTGTCAATGTTTGGCATAAACTGTGTTGGTGCGTTCAGTGGTGTTGGTAGGTTCGATCTAAATTCCACTTTCGCTTCCCATCCGAACAATTTATTGCACGCGTCAATTGCACGTTCTCTTAGTGCTAGAGCTATATTTCGATTACCCTCTGTGTGACCGTTGTTCCCGGCAACTTCATCAGATATCAGTCTTTCTCTTTTTTCTGATGGGTTCGATTCATAGCCAAGATCAGTTAGTACACGCGCCCACAATACGGTGAGTTCATCTTCCAACTTGTCAATAACATAAGGCGCACCTAATGTGACAGCTTGTAAATTCTTAATATTAATTGTGTCGCTAATTTTAATCACAGGCACATAGTTGGAGTATTCTTCACCAAGTATTTGATAACTCAATTTCTCGTCATCTGAGGATACAATCGCAACAGGTGTGCGTTGACTAAACATATTAATGTCACGCGTACGCCACACATTCGCCATAGTTTTTGCGTACAGACAAGCCGTATAATAATATGGAAATGCGGTCGCTGAATCCCACATGATTACAGAGTTATCTTTTCCGTATTCTTTCATGTAACCATTGTTAGCATACGCCCATCTATCCTGTGGCACGTTGTATATATCATACATTCCTGACAGGTTCACTTTCATGAACGCGAAAGCATCAGCAATATCGTCATAGATGAATGACCCCAAACCATGAAAAAACATGACTCTTTCAATAAAGAATGGCTCAATTGATTCAGGTAATCCTGTGTATTTGAACCGATTAATGAACAAGTTCATGATACTGTTAAAAAAGTAGAATTCAGTGATGTCTCGCTCGTTACACGGTTGATTTATGTTCTTTTCGTATACCCGGTAAGGGTTTTTCACTGTACCCATAATATCACCTCTTTTCTAATTGTTTGGTAGTGAATAGTTTCCGATATCATCTGTATGCCACAGTGTAACACCACGGTTGAAAATAGATCTAATCTGTTGTAACTGCGCCAAGTCAACCGCACCTGTGAAACCACACCCGGCTGTTTTAACGTAATTCCATGTTGATCGACTGTGTATGCTTGGTGTTGCGACTCTATTGATTGGATAGCCGTACACATCAAAGAATGAGTCAATCACCCTTGCAAATTCTTCCTGACACGACATAACGTAGAAACTGAATCCAGTTAAAGAGCACGCAACGTTCACATTCTCAGAAAGTGATTTACCGTGGACAGATGCCGGAACGACAGATTTATCTCTAAGTTGAGCCAATAATGACATAGTACCCTGTATTGCACTAGCAGAACCTGACGCAACTTGAGTTCCGCCAACAGCTCCACCTGTGGCTATTGCGGTTATTGCACCAACAGGTGCTTGCAATGAGTCAGCTACAATAGACGTAGCTTGAACAGCCAGTGCGCCCTTATTCTGAGCAACCCACGCTTTGAATGTGTCAGACTGGAAAGCACATTGTGGAAATCCTGATATCACCAATGACTCAGAAAATAAACGGTTCACACCCTTATAATTTGATGGTGACACCAACACCTGTGGTAGGGTACACATTGCACCAACTATTTCAAAGTCAATACTGTGGTCGGCATTGTTCGATAATTCAAACCGATAGACATTTGCCTGACCCTCATTATTGTCCACCATAGCATAACAAAATGGGTAACTATACAGTTTGTTATTGCGTGGAATATAACCACCGAAAATATCACCTTTGTTTAATGGTAACTTGAACTCTGCCCGGTTTGAGTCATCACCCTTTATCGCGTTAATGCATATTTGAGGAGCCATGAATATAGCCATAATATCGTCAACAATACCCTCTTCTGTGTATTGTTTGATTAGGTTGTTTACGGTTTCCACGTCTTTGACACTGTAATGACCCAACGATCCTGTTCGATATATTCCGTTAACTACTGAACCGTCAAAAGGTTCTCCGGTTGTTCCCTCTGAAACATAGACGCATATGTCCATATTGTACAATGGATATAGATAGGAATTTGCCACTACCGACTCTCCTGATTCAAGGTTCACAGGTATTTGGTTTGCACCTATTTTGTCCTGGCTTTTCGGTATATGTTGATATTCGATGAAACACGGTTTCACATTCAGTTTATACCAGTTACATTGAAAAACGTCCAGTTCAAATATGATTCTTGTTGTACGCTCTGATCTCCACTCTATAGATGTAATGAAACAGAATACCCATTCATCATGTAACCCATAGTTGTTGAACGCTAAATAGTTAAGATCAAGCGCAGACATTTCAGTGAATGGAACTTTCACGTCAAGTGACCCAACTCTGATTGGTGACATTTCATCCAATCCACTGGAGAGGTTAACCCTCCAGTTCTCAAGATGATTTAGCAAGTCCTGTGTTGAGTTGTATAATCTAACATGGTTATAGGAATTATCCCACGGAACACCCCTATACAGTCTTAATTGTGTTTGTGGTGCACGTGGCACAACATTCGCCTGTGTAGGCATTGGAATCATGATTATTCACCTCCAGTAAAAGTTTTTCCAACTTCCGATCTTTTAGTGATCCCATTTTTGTCAGTTAAAACAACGTCAAGTTCAGTACTGTCACCCACTGATTCTGCAACATTTTCGATAGATAATGTTACATTGTCTTCTGATTGATCCACTATAGTGACTGTGTACTTGTCTGTATAAGGTGTTCCGCCTGTGTAAGACTCAAACGGCAAAGCAACGTTGCCCTTATTCAACATTACTTTTATAGTTGTATTCACTATCGTGTTTGGTATCGCCTCTACATACAACTTAATACTAGAGATGTCATCCGTAATAGTAAACGCTTGGTTATTCAAATAATACATTTCTGAACCTGAGATGTTTCTAGTTTTTATAACAACCCTGATTGGATTTACACCACCTGAAATGTAGTAATTTCCGGGTACAACAGGCACACTATATATTAGATCAGTTGGCCGAGAATACTCGTTTCCGGTTTCCCCTATTGCTGTAACCACATTGTCTTTACACGACCAAGTCACACCGTCTACAGTGACGCTGTTTTTGTTCGGTAAATTTGCAAGTTGCGCCCCGGTGCTACCATGAATAGCCAGTTTAGCGTCACTAATGAAGTTATCGTCTAGTACCATAAGATCACTCGCTGCACCTCTTGTGTATTCTACAGTTTGTTCACTTGTTTCGTTTTGCGGGATTGTTGTCACATCTAAATTTTTCCACTCAACACCTGTTAACACTAACCCGCTTTCGTAAAATTTACGGTTGTTTTCACTGACTCGTCCGGTCTGTAAACAATCTCAACAGCAAGTTTTGCTGATGTTTCATCTGAGCCAACGTATAACTGATCTGTACCTGGCAAGATATATGTGTCTTTCGATGTTGCACCTGAAACACTATAACTCAAAAGTTTCTGATGGTATGCACCTGTCCCACCTGACACGGTTGCCGGAATATTGATCACTGTACCCGGTATGTATGTTCCACCTTTCGCGGAAATAGTTAACGACTCTGTAGCTACCTGATCTGTGGTGAACACTCTGATCGGGTAGAACGGTGACGCACTAATCATTTCCACCATAGTGTAGAAATAATTCCACGCCAACACGTTCGCAAGTCTCTGGTCGCTCATTTCACGGAACTGATCTCTTACATTGAAAAATCTAATATCCATCAATACACCCTGAATCGCTGAGTTCGCGAACTTGTCAACAATTACGGTTCTAACATCCATCTGTGTTTTGTCAAGATGGAACGCATAAGCCAGTGCGTCAACACTAATCTGAGCGTTAACTTTCGGTGTTGTAATGAAGATGAGACTGTACGGTTCAGATGTAGAAGTCGCACCCGCGATGTTGTTCGCCGGGTTCGGGAATTTAAATTCATCCACTGCGGATTTCACCTCTGCAAGCATTCTCTTAGCAGACGCTTCATCCACAACAGCCGGAACAGTAACAGCCGGTAAAATCTGTTGTGTATATCCAGTGTCAATCATACCTTTCATAGCGTTGTATTCATCCCAGTTCGCACCGGACACGGCTGACTGCATTTTCATCCCCATCATGTCGCGGATTCCGAATTCTGTCAAAAATGCTGACCGTAAGTTATCGAATGTTACTGTAACTGGGTACTGCATATTTAGATTGACCTTGTGGAACACGGTCATAATGTACGACTGATACTGCTGAAATGCAACCTCGTAGGATTCACGTGGGTCGTACAATTTCCCTTTGCACATATTGACGAATGTTTCTTCGTGCGTCATACCATAACGCATAGGGTCTTTTTTATACATAGCAAGAGGATTTTTCCAAGCTGTTGAGTCCACAGTCTGTAAACCGATTCTCTCAAGTAGAGATGGAATAATCTGATTTTTACCCTGTGAATAACTCATCATTGCTGTGAAAATCTCAGACAGATTAGTAAGAGTTGCCTCGGGTATTCTGTTTTCAAGTTCATACTCTGACCTCATTGCGTTTAAAATTGCTGTGTTAGTTGCTTTCGTTGCCATGTGTGATCTCTCCTTTCTCTGTGATGTTTCACGTGAAACATCTATCAACAATTACTCTGTTTCTGCTGAAAAGTCCAAGTCGTCCAGTTTGGGTACTGGTTCAGGCGTGATTGGTTCAGGCGTTATTGGTTCATCAATCGGTTTTTCCAATGCTCCACTGTTCTGTGTCATGATTGCCTCTTTGAACCGTGTTTTGTACTTTTCAGCAAGATCATTATATTTCGCTTTCCAAGTGGTTTCGTCCTCTGTTGGTGTTCTTAGCACGGTGAGTGCTTCGTCAAACTCCTCTACATCGCCAATCGCATCAATAATCTGTGTTAGTGCTTCTTCTCTTGTCATACTCTATTAGCTCCTTTCCATATTGGCATACTGTATAACCACAATTTTGATTTCTTTTTCTTTTTCGGGTGTGGGTTGTTTGGGTTAAAATTTTTTAAATATTCATACCACTTTCTTGCGTCTTTTCGCCGTTCTTCCTCAACCTCGACTCCGGCACGTTCGAAATTTTTTAGGAACGCACTCGCAAGATACTCAGGTTCATCTGTAGCTTTTTTAAATTCCAACCAAGACATTTTATATTGTGGGGTTGGAATCCACTGACCGGATGGGTCAGTCTGCGTATCTAGCCACAAACACTGCCCGTCACCGTCATCAATTTCGAACCCCTGACTTTTCGCCCAGTTTGTATAGTTTGTTGCGGGTGTCCACTGAGCGAGTCCGAAACCTAGACTATAATTTCCCTGATCTAAGTTTTGCCACAATCCCGGGTTGATATTGGATTCTCGCTCAAAGTTGCCAAGCATACCCGCAACAGCGTTTAAAGTAAAACCATAACCCCACATGATAGAATAAAATACATAAGCATTGTTCTGCATTTCTTCCTCTGTGAGATAGTTATTTTTTGCAATCCATTTAAGCTTTGTGGCTTTTCCTAATCTATAGAGGTCGGTGTAGTAATCAACCCCGGTCACAAAGTTATTTATGGAAACCTGTTGCGCAAGCGGAACATTCGCTGTGTGTGCACCCATTGTAATGCCACCATTGTCCGCAGGTTCATAACACATTTCTGTATGTTGACGTGTTGCGTTGCGAACAACTAGAATGTCACCCGCTTGCCACGGAACAGCGTCTGTTTTGTAATGTTGTGCACCAAGGTCTAGCAAATACTGTCCCATGGTGTAAGTCGTGAACCATGGATTCGTTTCGAAATAACCGGCTTGCGTTAATGCCTGTGATATTAATGAAGAGCAATCATAATACGTGATCCCGTTTACATTCTGTCCACGCCGATATTTTTGAGAATACCCAATGTTGGGTGCATTACACGCGTTAATCATCCATGTGTATGCTGTGTTAATAGATGGCATATCACCACAACCTTATACTTTGACCCGGATAGATCAGATTCGGATTCTTGATTCCATTCAGGTTAGCGAGCGTCTGATAACTCGTATTATACCGTGATGCAATGTCAGACAATGTATCACCTGACCGCACTGTGTAATACTGTGAAACATTTGATGATTGTGAACTTGACGCAACTGTAAGTACCTGACCCGGAAAAATAGTGTAGGGCGAATGAATACCGTTTCTATTTGCGATATCAATCCACGAAACACCAAGTCTTTTTCCAATGGAAGTTAGACAGTCACCACTTTTTACTGTGTACGTTGTGACACTTTCCGTGTTCGTGTTTGATGAATACGCACCGGAAATTGTGAGAACCTGTCCCGGGTAAATCAAGTTCGGGTTCGCGATACCGTTCAGTTCAGCAAGATATTTGTATGTTGTGTTGTATCGTTGTGCAATACGTGACAACGTGTCACCTGATCGCACTGTGTAATACACAACACGATCTTCTGCTTTGTGATTTGGCTCAGACGGTTTATAGTTATCTGACGCAACACAACCCGCTAATTTATCCCAATCTGCGCTATCGCCGTAAAACACATCTAAGTCCAAGTTACCCGTCCAACCATTCAACCGACCGGATGATGTATACTGGAATAGTGGTGTCTTGCCTGAGAACTCACCAAGGTCATAATGTAATGGTGGGTTGTCTATGAAGCCATAGATTGTGTTATAACCCGCATAATACCCCGCATTCCATAGAGAATAATTCTTTGCCACTTCCGACCAGTCATATCTGTGGACCACACTGTTTGACATATAGATCACGGGTTTCACACCTGTCATGTTATAGACAGCGTCTAGCCAGTCTTTCGCCCAACCGACACCTTGATCGACCGCGGATGATTCATAATCCAACACCAATACAGATTGACCAATATAACCGGAAATGTGATTAACGAAATATTTCGCCTGTGCGATCGCATCACCTTTCCTAGCGAAATGGTATACACCTGTCTTTTTTCCGCTTTCTTTTGCATCTTGATATACTCTGTCGCAATCCGGGTTAACATAGCCTGTGCCCTCTGTTGCTTTTGCGATTACGAACTCAACATCATGCATCTGTGTTACGTCAATTCCACGTTGCCAGTTAGACACATCAATACCGTCCATATTTGCACTCGCTGTGACTGGTAGTGAAACAACAAGCATAACAGAGAGGAATAATGCAATCAGATCCTTACTTTTTTTCATTCACATTCACCTCACTGTCTAGCTTATCGCACAGTTTCTGTAAGACAACGGTGTTGTTGTTTAGTGCATCCGCCATTGTTTTCATTTCTTCTGCGTGTGATTGTGACAGCTGTTTAAGCTGTTCGGAATCCTTGTCACGTGTGTATTTCTGATAATACATTAACACACCACAACACACAATCGGAAAACCAACCGTAGCAACGGCGTTAATCACAGCGTTAATAGTTTCCATGTTTTTTCACTCCTTTCTGTGCAATGTTTCACGTGAAACATGAATCAAGATGTTTCACGTGAAACACAAGACGTAAAGTTTCACGTGAAACATGAATCAAGAGGAACGTTTAAACAATTAAGCAATCACTTAATCGTTAATCACATTATAGCAAAATAAAATAGCGATGTCAACAGTAAATTTGTTGAAACCGCTATTTTATGTGCCCGTGACCTATAAGATAAATCAAAGGGTGCGTTACTCCACCCGCCCCGGTTGACTACTTGCCCATTAACGCGTCCGAGCGCGGTCAGTGATTCTGCTCAAATAGGGGAGCAATATTATAATATCACAATTTATTACATATGTCAACCTATAAAAAAGATAACATATCGAACACCATATTTTTACAAGCGATGTTTTGGAAACGCATCAAACCACGGTGAAAATAATTTCGTAACGCCATAATAATGTAGTTGCTACTATTCACCATCACTGCGCGATCGTCTATGACATCCGTATAATTGAAGCAGACACGCCGTGGGAATGTTTCGTCCGCGCCCTCTGAGACATAGACACAACTGCTGTATTTTCTAACATTGTACCACATTTCATTGTAGCGTATCGAAAGCATATACTCAGATGATCCGGACGGTCGTGTGATTAACGCGTCATTGTCATTCAAATACACGTTCTGTGACGCGTGGGAAAAGTATTTTGACCCTGAAAATGCGCGGTTAAAAGCTGAACTCTCAAAAGCTTTACTGGCGTTCTCGTTATATGTTCGCTCGTACACCCAACCGTCACCACGTAATATTTTTGTGTCACGTTTTAGCATTTTATTGATACCTAGTGCTTGATAGTATGGGTTGAGTATTGATACGGTGTTACTTGCCATATATAGCGGAACACGCCGACTCTGTTTTCCGTCACCACGTGCGATAGATGTGTGAATAGACATTAACTTATCTATTTCGTTTGGCAGATAATTGTTAGACTCATCTTGGTATTCGTCAAAAAATCCATGTGCCACTTGCACAAATATGGACGACATTCTCTTAATTTTCCCTGACAATGACAGCGGTAAGCACCACCCACATGGCTTATCATCTAGCAGTAATTGTACTACTGCACCGTCAAACAATTTCTTTTCGGTCATAACATGACCATTGTAAAACAATCTTCGAATGTCAGTGAAAAATGAATCGGACATGGACTGCATATCTGTTTTATAACGATAGATAAGATAGAACTGGTTAACGTCTGTTTTTTCTTTCAAAAAGGTGTCGATTAGACGCCGTTTAAATGACACGGTTTTACCCGCTGTTCGATTTCCATCTGCAATATATATATCCGGGTTTTTTCCGTTACGATCTTTCAGAGTCAACAAATAATTACAATCATAATATTTTCCCATGTGTAAACACCTTATACCTTTCGCCACTCATTGACACTACGTTATAACATTGTAATCCCTTTCTGTCTGTGTACGGTGTCACAGATTGTACATATGGGTCATTGATGATATGCATTAATGTGTCAGATGTTACAATAGTCATATTTAATTTTTCTAAGTTAATCATATTACACCACCTTATAAAGAAAGGGCGGTTTCCCGCCCCTTTTAATTACTCGTCATATCTAGTGACAATGAGGTTTGTACCGTTACCCTTTGCCAATTTGATATTTTCAAATTTTACGCTGATCTTCTTTTCTTCAACATCCTTACCGTCTCCGACGATTGCACTAAGGTTTTTCAATCTACCCTCAACAACTTTTGACGAACCACTAAACAGCTGCCCATTAACTTTTACAACGGAAATCACAACTTTTTCCAGTTCTCCTGTGTTCTCGTTCAATCTTTCAGAATCCACGATTCCGAAACCCTCAAGCACACCCTCTACTTTCTGTTCAACTGCGTCAACAAATCCAAGTCCTGAACCTACGTTCGCCATATCCATTTTTGTGATATTATACATCATTCTTATTTACCTCTCTTTCTTGAAGCGTTAATTTCTGCAACCTCTTCCTCTGTGAGGATCAGATGTTCTTTAACTGTTGAGTGTTTGGCAAAATCAGAATCACTCATCACACGCTTATCTACATAGAACACGCATTCCAAAACATTCACAATCGCATTTTTGAACATTTTACCCAATACGATTTCTGCCTTTTCTTTTGAAGTACACTTCTCAACATTTACCTCTACTTCTCTTGACTGGATTCCCTGATCTGTTTTTTCAACGACCTCAGCTTTAACTTTTGCTGTAATAATTGTTCTTGTAATCATAATCTAAATCTCCTTTCTTTTTTTTAACATTCATCTTGATTACATTAATGATTATACACTGGATTCACTTTTTTGTCAACACTTTTCTGTATTTTAAATGTTTTATTTTTTAACAATATACCGCCTCTGATTCTTACGCCCTTTAAGTTAGCGTCCTCAAGTTGCAAGTTTTCACGTAACGCGGACACCGGTAATCCGCGGTCAATGAACTCCTGTTTCGCTTGTTTCGTCATGCCTGACGCTTTTAAGTTCAAATAAGGTTTACACTCCTCGCCATTCTCTGCTATAACGTGTTCTGCATAGGTTTTCTGACGTTCATAATAAGCGAAATCAAAATCACATTCATTCTTCCAACAGCAAAATTCAACAGGGTCAACAACAACCATTTCAGCCGGTTCTAAACCTTGTAAATGAATAGAGTCTGTGTCTGCATAACAGAAACGATCATAATTAGCTATGGCGTGTCTGATCGTGAAATTTCGCGCGTATGATGTTATAGCTGAACCGACAGGGATATAACCAACAGTTTTTTCATGTTCCTCGTGCAATCTGAAACGTACGACCCCATCCTCAGACATATATGGTTCTTTCCATGAACTATCATCTGACATCGCGAACTTGCCATACAAGTTGTTTAGAAAAAGTTTAGCCAGTGTCCGTTTAAAACCTTTACTTTTCTTTTTCATTTCTGCGTATGTATCAATGTATTCATCAAACATACCCGGACGAGCGTAAAACCATACATAGTCTATAATCTCTAAATCGTACAAATCATATGTTTCTTGCAATAATAGCCAATCTGTTTTAGTCAACACAAACTCATGTAGTGTGTCACAGACATTCCCGTCATTGTCATAATAATATCTATAGTATTGTCCTTTATGCCGTATATCTGAAGTGTACAGATTTTCGTTACCTTTATAGTGTGCGTTACCTCGGATATGCAACCACGGTAATGCCCCCGGTTTTAGCCGAAACCGAAACTTACAACGGACAAAATAATAAAAATCATTCTTATTGTTCATATGGTCAGGTGGTGCGCCTAAGCAATACTGACCGCGTCCGTAAGGATAGTAATTCCCGGAAACACTATGCATCATAGACGGATACAATGAATTTACATCATACACTTTCCCTAATGTTATAGTTCTGTGTGCGTATCTAGGATTCACGTAGCACCAACCGCCGGAATATGATTTGTGTACATATTCCCACATGTTGTTATAGCCTGAAAATTCAAAGTGCATGGGATCATCTCGTATGTCAGGGAACATTCTATCGAAATCCTTTTTTGTGTAATGAGATTTAAACTCTGACAAACAACATGATCCAATCGTTAACTTGTCATGCCCCTCATTGAACATCATTTCGAGAGCTTCTTTCAACACAAGAACGTCATTTTTTATGTATTCCTCTTCTTCCGGCGTTATATCACAATAGGCTTGCCTGTTGCCTGTGTACTCCATTTCTAACTTTTGGTGTTTCGTTTTGAATGACTGTCCGATTGCCCTCAAAGATGATGGCATAAGCTTTAAACTATTTCTTATTTCTAACAGTGTGTGTGACCATTTTATTTTAATGTAATACCATTGCCCCATAGCTGAAATAGATGTTTTAAACTGCCTACTTCTCATATTGGTGTCTTTCACGCTTGTGTGCGTGTACCCATCACGGAGCAAAAAATCCACAATGAATGACCCGTCAAAAGAGAGGTTATGGAAAAATAAAACGTTATTTCCTGGCATACGCAAGAATCTAGTTAGAAAATCACGTATACTGTGTGTGATTGTTACACACTCAGTGTTATCATATAATGCAACGTCAGCACCCGCCCATACCTCAGTATAATCTTGCTCATGCCCGACTTGCTTTATCATTTCGTCTGTCCACACAGTAGTCTCAAAATCGCACGCCCAATAAGTTATATCTTTCTTTCTTCCCATAACGCCTCACCACCATATTCACAACTATTCCTCACTCTCAACACCGTCATACATAGACAGAAAATCTTGGTAAGCTTCGCTGTCAGGTGCTAAGTCCATCATACGCGCTACTTCATTAAAACTGTTTAATATTGCTTCTCTTGTTTCGTAAGGCGGTTCAGGAAATATATCAGGGTGCTGTGATAACACGTAGGCAAAACGCTTGCGTGTTTCTTCTGATTTACCATATATCAATCTATTTGTCTGCCACTCGATAAACTGGGCAATGTACCAATAGAACGACTCTCTAACCTGTTGATACCAATTATCTATAATCTGTTCATAACTTTCTGTTGGTGGCAAAATGTCAACACCCAAACCAAGATCTACTGGTATACTAGATCCACCCTCAACAACTATGTCAACAGTCGGCAAATCAGCTTTTAGTATAGCTACATTTTTTCTCTGCTGTTTTAAGCGTTTCTTTTTGTTCTTAATGGGTTTTAGAATTTCCCCTGTCTCAATATCAACAACACGCGACTTTGATCTGATCTTTTCTCCTGTCTGTTGTTTTAATCGGTTAACGGATGAATTTGTTGGTTTCTTTACTTTTGTGATAACATCCACGATATAGCCTTGCTTCACTGCTCTATTTACACGTCTCAAATAATTTCGATATTCACGCTTATACTGCTCTTTAACGGTCAACTGTTGTCACCAACTTTCTTTAACAATAACCCGTCCGGCGTTCGTGTCCACTGTATTTTATCACCCTCTGTTATCCCTAAGTCAGAAACCGCGCTTGCCGGAATAACCACACGCGCTGTGTAACTACACCCCGACTTCACAAACATTACTTTATATATTGCGTCAACATTTTCTCTTTTCATTGTTATACCTCACTTTTATTGATGTTTCACGTGAAACATTTGTGCTAATTTTACGGTAACGGAACTAAATAATTGACTAACACAGCTATTACATAGAAAAAACTGTAAAACAATAGTAATGATATTCCAATTAAAATTAACCATACCATATATTTTTTTACTGTTCTTTTAATTTTTCTTCTAAACATCCATAGAACTCCTTTATCAATGTTGCACTAATCGGAACGTTAATGCGCTGATCGTTTGTTATATACGCGATATACCATTTACCGTTGTTGTACACTTTATCTTGAATTGCGTATAAAAAAGCGTAGTGTAAATTTGTGCGGTATGTGGTGTTACATAATGAAAGAGCTGTTCCATTTTCTTCTCTCATGATATCTTTCATTTTTTCGTATTCAACAACCGTGTCAGGTGTTACAAGTTCCGGGTGATCGTATAACGACTCACAAAAATGTTCTTGGAATCTCTTGCGCACTTGTGCGTGTGTTATCCATTCTGCCATAGCTTTATTCTCCTTTCCTTTGGTGATTATATTATAACATTATAACGTGCATTAATCAAGCATAACGTGCATTGTTTTTATAAAATACAATAAACAATTAAACAATCGTTTAATCGTATGCTGTATATTGTATACAATATTCAATTAAGCAATCGTTTAATCGTGCTGT
>ERZ791615.578-NODE-578-length-15238-cov-5.37542_pt1 | contig 15238 bp, 9 predicted proteins | sample MGYA00510273_ERZ791615 | MGnify/ENA primary metagenome ERZ791615 (study PRJEB30046, sample SAMN00715185) | human gut metagenome | study: EMG produced TPA metagenomics assembly of the A metagenome-wide association study of gut microbiota in type 2...
TCCCGGGCGCGGGTACCGGGAGAAGCCACGCCCCTCGCGCGTCATGGAGACGGGCGTGCGGGCCATCGACACTTTCAACCCGCTGGCCGAGGGCGGAACGGGCTTCATCCCCGGACCTTTCGGTGCGGGTAAGACGGTGCTTCAGCACGCGATCTCGAAGCAGGCCGATGCCGACGTAATTATCATCGTGGCCTGCGGCGAGCGTGCCAACGAGGTGGTCGAGATCTTTAAGGAGTTCCCCGAACTGGTCGATCCCCGCACGGGCCACAAGCTCATGGAACGTACCATCATCATCTGCAATACTTCGAACATGCCCGTCGCAGCGCGTGAGGCGTCCGTTTATACGGGTATGACTATCGGTGAATACTACCGTTCGATGGGCCTCAAGGTGCTCGTTATGGCCGACTCGACTTCGCGTTGGGCGCAGGCGCTGCGCGAGATGTCCAACCGTCTGGAGGAGCTTCCGGGCCAGGACGCCTTCCCGGTCGATCTTTCGGCGATCATTTCGAACTTCTATGCGCGGGCCGGTTTGGTCAAGCTGAGCAACGGCAAGACGGGTTCGGTGACCTTCCTGGGTACGGTGTCGCCTGCCGGCGGTAACCTCAAGGAGCCGGTGACCGAATCGACGAAGAAGGCAGCCCGCTGTTTCTACGCCCTTTCGCAGGGCCGCGCCGATTCGAAGCGTTACCCGGCTATCGACCCGCTGGAGTCCTACTCGAAATACCTCGAATATCCCGAGATCGAGGAGTACCTCGACACCCGCATCGAAAAGGGCTGGGTGGAGAAGGTTTATACGGGCAAGACGCTCGTGCAGCGCGGTAAGGAGGCCAACGACCAGATCAACATCCTGGGTGACGACGGCGTGCCGGTGGAGTACCACGAGCGGTTCTGGAAGTCGGAGCTGATCGACTTCGTGATCTTGCAGCAGGACGCCTTCGACGAGATCGACGCCAACTGCCCGATCGAACGCCAGAAGATGATGTACGAGATGGTGCTCGACATCTGCGACCGGGAGTTCGGGTTCACCGGTTTCGAGGAGTGCGCATCGTTCTTCAAGGGCCTGATCAACCTCTTCCGTCAGATGAACTATTCGGAGTGGAAATCGGAGAAATTCGAGGACTACCGCCGTCAGATCGAGAAAACAGTGAGTGAAAAAGAATCCAAATAAGGCGCGGTATGACAACACGAGCATTTCAGAAGATATATACCAAGATTGAAAACATTACCAAGGCGACCGTGACGCTGCGTGCCGAGGGCGTGGGTAATGACGAGCTGGCCACCGTAGGCGGCAAGTTGGCCCAGGTGGTGAAGATTATGGGCGACCAGGTGACTTTGCAGGTTTTCGCGGGCACGGAGGGTATTACCACCGATTCGGAGGTTATTTTCCACGGCGAACCCCCGAAGCTGCGCGTTTCGGACAACCTGGCGGGCCGTTTCTTCAACGCCTACGGCGAACCCATCGAGGGCGGCGAGCAGATCGAGGGCGAAGCCCGCGAGATCGGTGGTCCGACGGTGAATCCGTTCCGCCGCATCCAGCCGTCGGAGCTGATCGCCACGGGTATCGCCGGCATCGACCTCAATAATACGATCGTGACGGGCCAGAAGATTCCCTTCTTCGCCGACCCGGATCAGCCCTATAACGCCGTGATGGCCAATGTGGCCCTGCGTGCCAAGGCCGACAAGATCATCTTGGGCGGCATGGGTCTCTCGAACGACGACTTCCTCTACTTCAAGCAGGTGTTCGAAAACGCCGGTGCGCTCGATCGCATCGTTTCGTTCGTCAATACCACGGAGAATCCCCCGGTGGAGCGTCTGCTCGTGCCGGACATGGCCTTGACCGCCGCCGAATATTTCGCCGTCGATAAGGGTGAAAAGGTGCTGGTGCTGCTGACGGACATGACCCTTTACGCCGATGCGCTGGCCATCGTATCGAACCGTATGGATCAGATTCCTTCGAAGGACTCGATGCCCGGTTCGCTCTACTCCGATCTGGCGAAGATCTATGAGAAGGCCGTGCAGTTGCCCAACGGCGGCTCGATCACCATTATCGCGGTGACGACCCTTTCGGGCGGCGACATCACGCACGCCATCCCCGACAATACGGGTTACATCACCGAGGGTCAGTTGTTCCTGCGCAACGATTCGGACACGGGTAAGGTTATCGTCGATCCGTTCCGTTCGCTGTCGCGTCTGAAACAGTTGGTGATCGGCAAGAAGACCCGCGAGGATCATCCGCAGGTGATGAACGCTGCCGTGCGTCTCTACGCCGATGCGGCCAATGCCAAGACCAAACTGGAGAACGGCTTCGACCTTTCGGACTACGACGAGCGTGCGCTCAAGTTCGCTTACGACTATTCGGAGAAACTGCTGGCGATCGATGTCAATATCGAAATTACGCAGATGCTCGACACGGCGTGGGAGCTCTTCGCCAAATACTTCTCGAAGGAAGAGGTGGCCATCAAGAGCGAACTGGTGGAGAAATACTGGCCTAAAACCGAGTAGAGCAATTCAACTCAAACAGAATGGCTATAAAATTCCAATATAACAAGACCTCGCTGGGCGAACTCGGAAAACAGCTGAAAATGCGGCAGAAGGCGCTCCCTACGATCAAGAGTAAGGAGTCGGCCCTGCGTTCCGAAGTGAAGAAGGCGAAGGACACCGCACAGGATTTCCGACGGCAGTTGGACGCGCTCACGGCGCAGTACGACTACATGGTTTCCCTGTGGGGTGAGTTCGATGCGGACCTGCTGCGCATCGCCGACGTCGATCTTGCGGAGCAGAAGATCGCGGGCGTGCGTACGCCGGTGTTGCAGGACATCCGTTTCGAGGAGAAGGATTACGACCTCTTCTCGGCTCCCGTGTGGTTCGCCGACGGAGTCGATATTCTCAAGCGCCTCGCGCGCCTGGGTATCGAGTTCGAGGTGTTCAACCGCAAGATGGAGTTGCTGGATTTCGCACGCCGCAAGACTACTCAGAAGGTAAACCTCTACGAAAAGGTGCAGATACCCGGGTACGAGGATGCCATACGCAAGATCAAACGCTTCATGGAGGATGAGGAGAACCTCTCCAAGTCGGCTCAGAAGATCGTGAAAACCAAACAACAGCAAGCCGGGGAGGGCGCGATGTTATGATAGCGAGAATGTCGAAATACGACCTGGTACTCTATGCGGGTCAGAGCAGCGACTTCATCGAGAAGCTGCGCGGCCTGGGGCTGGTCGATATCACCACTACGGGTTGGGAGCCTTCGGACGAAGACCGTCAGCTGCTGCTTACGATCGACAACCATCACAAGGCGGTCGAGACCCTGAAACGATTCTTGGAGGACGAGCGCTTTGTCAAGGACGAGCAGCCCATCGCCGACGGCGGCGAGGCTTTCGACCGCTACATGGCCGCTACGCAGCAGGCAGCGGCGCTCCGTTCGGAGATCGCACGCTTGCAGAAAACCGCCGACGAGCTGCGTCCCTGGGGCGATTTTTCGGTCGATACGCTTCGCAAGTTAGCGGACAAGGGCGTGGTGTTGCGCTATTTCTTCACCAGCCGTGCGGCTTACGAGAAGGATATCGAGGCGTGGTCGGAGCGTTATACGATCGCTCTGGTGCACGAGGGTGAAACCTTCGATTACTTCGTGGTCGTGACCCGGCCGGGCGAGGAGGTGGTGCTCGATGCGCAGGAGGTCAAGGCGCCGACGATGGACTGCCGTCAGGCCGAAGCGCAGATCGCCGAGGCCCGCAGGAAGCTCGCGGAGCTGGATCGGGAATTTTCCCGTGCGGCTCTTTCGGTGGAGGCGATCCGCCGGCATGGGATCGAGCTCAAGCGGAAGTTGGAAGAGATTCGCGTGAAGAATACTGCGCAGCCTGAAGCCGACGGTACGCTGGTTATTCTGGAGGGGTGGGCCGAGGAGTCCGATTCCGCGAAGGTGGATGCCCTGCTGGCCGAATACCCCAATCTGATTTTCCTGAAGAGTACGCCGACCCCCGAGGACAATACCCCGGTGAAGCTGCGCAACCGTCCCTTCGCCCATCTGTTCGAGGTGATCGGCGCGATGTATGCGCTGCCTAAATACGGCACGATCGATTTGACACGCTTCTTCGCTCCTTTCTATATGATCTTCTTCGGCTTCTGTATGGCCGAGGGCGGTTATGGACTGGTCATCATGCTGGGCGGTTTGGCCGCAGTGATGCTGGGTCGCAAGAAGGGGAGTTCGGCCATGAAGGAGATCGGTATGCTGACGATGCTGTGCGGATTCTCGGGCATGGTCTTCGGCCTGATGTCGGGCTCGTTCTTCGGATTGCAGCTCTCCGAATGGGAGTGGCTGGGCAGCCTGCGCGATCATCTGTTGACACCGGACATCCTCTTCCCGCTTTCGATCGGACTGGGTGCCGTGCAGGTGCTTTTCGCCATGATGATCAACGCTTATGTCACGGCCCGCAGCTTCGGCCTGCGCTATGCGCTGGGACTGATCGGCTGGATCATCGTGCTGGTCGATAGTGCCGTTGCGTTCCTGCTGCCCGAAAGCGTGGGCTTCACGTTCCATTCGGTCGCTTATCTGGTGATCCTGGGCATCGGCCTGGTGCTGATGTTCTTCTTCAATACGCCGGGCAAGAATATCTTCGTGAACTTCGGACTCGGTATCTGGAATACCTATAATAATGTGTCGGGGCTGGTGGGCGATCTGCTGTCGTACATCCGTCTGTTCGCCATCGGCCTTTCGGGTGGTATTCTGGCGATGGTCTTCAACCAGTTGGCCGTTGGTATGAGTCCCGATATTCCGGTCGTGAAGCAGCTCGTGATGTTGCTGATCCTGCTGCTGGGACACGGCATCAACCTCTTCATGTGCGTTCTCTCGTCGGTGGTGCATCCGCTGCGTCTGACGTTCGTGGAGTTCTACAAGAACGCCGGGTTCGAGGCCGCAACGCGCGTCTTCACCCCGTTGAAAAACGAATAAACTAAATGATAATCAATATTAACAACTAAAACAAAATTCGATTTATGGAACCTATTACGTTGGGCTATCTCGGTATGGCCATCATGTTTACTCTGGCGGCCGTAGGCAGTTGCTATGGTACTACTATCGCGGGCAATGCCGCAGTCGGTGCGATGAAGAAGAACCCGAATGCCTTCGGTAACTACATCATCCTGTCGGGTCTGCCCGCTTCGCAGGGTCTTTACGGCTTTGCCTCGCTCTTCCTTATCATGAATTACCTGACCGATTCGGTTACGATGCTGCAGGCGGCCGCTATCTTCGGTTTGGGTATCTTGGTCGGCCTGGTGAACTTTTTCTCGTCGTATCGTCAGGGCCAGCTTTGCGCCAACGGTATCGCTGCCGTAGGTAACGGTCATGACGTGGGTACCAAAACCCTGATCCTCGCCGCTTTCCCGGAGTTGTACGGTATTTTGACCGTGGCGATCACCTTCCTGGTAACCGGTCTGATGAAGTAATCGAAATCCCGGATTTCGAAAGAACAGGCGGAGCTTCTGCAAGCTCCGCCTGTTTGTGTTTTGTGAGGAAGAGGGTGTGTGTGGAGGGGTTTTGGAGAAGGCATGAGAGGGGACGGTTCGATTCGAGGTGGAGTAAATTGCGGGGTTCGGCAATGTTGCTGTGTCCCGGCAGATCGGACGGTTACGGGGTGGAAACCGCTGGAATTCCGGGGTGTCTTCGGAATCCGGTCATGTCAGTCATAGACGGCTGTTTTGTGTGGTCGGCTTTGTTGGGTATGCTGCTTTATTCTGTTGTTTGGAGCGCTTGTTCGATTTGCTCGATCAGCAGGCGTTGTATTGTTGCGTCGTAGTCGGTTTCGGAGAGCAGGATTTTGCCATCGGGACTGATGATAAAGTTGCGGGGAACGTATCGGGTGGCGTAGAGCGAGTAGATTGACATGTCGGGATCCAGACCTACGGAGAATACGATTCCCAGCTCGCGGCAGAACTCTTGAACGGTCTGCTGCGTTTCGCCTCGATTGATTGGAAGGAAGCGAAATTTCCGGTCAGCAAAGCGATCGACGATTTGGGTTTGCATCTGCTGCATCTGCTCCCGGCAGGTCGGGCACCACGTGGAGAAGAAGGTAAGCAACACCACGTTGCCTTGCAGGTCGGACAGGGTGATCGCTGTGTCGTCGAGCATCCCGACCGTGAAGTGAGGGGCCTTCTCTCCGACGCGGACGAGCGTGGTTTCCTTTTCCGTCGGGATCTCTTCGGAAAGGCAGCCCGTTAGGGCGAGTACAAGCAGGAACAGCACAATAGTCGGCTGTACGGTCCGGTATAGAAGTCCGAGATGTCGTGTAAGTCCGGATCGAGAGAAGAGTCTTGTCTGTCGAAGAGCAGGCCGTAAATATGCCGTCATAGGGAGTTGGTTATAATCGTCGGGTAGAGTTCAAAATTCGTTCCGAATAAAAAAGCCGGAATTTTCCGGCTTTTTTTCGTGCAGGGAAATACCCCTCTTCAGTTGATATGGCTTGCCGCATGGGGATCGTTACCGCATTCGGTAAAGCTGGTCCCGCAGACGAGGCGTGAAGCCCGCCTCGCGGATCGCTTGTTGGATGCCTGCGGCATCGAACTGGTTGTGCGCCCCGGCCGAAGAAACGACGTTCTCCTCGATCATGATCGAACCCATGTCGTTGGCGCCGCTGTGCAGCGCTACCTGAGCGGTGGCCTTGCCGACGGTGAGCCACGAAGCCTGGATGTTGCGGATGTTGTTCAGAACCAGTCGGCTGACGGCGATTATGCGAATGTATTCCAATGGTGAAAAGCGGGTTGCAACTCCCTGCCGCTCCAATTCGGTGCCCGACGAGCGAAAAATCCAAGGGATGAAGGCCAGAAAGCCGTAATGTCCTTCGGGACAGCGGGCCTGCAGGTCGCGGATGCGCAGCAGGTGGTCCACACGCTGACGGGATGTTTCTACATGGCCGTACATCATCGTCGCCGAGGTCGGCAGGTTGAGGCAGTGGGCTTCGTGCATCACCTGGATCCACTCCTCGACCGAAGGTTTGGCGGGCGAGATGGCTTTCCGCACGCCGGGATCGAGGATCTCGGCCCCGGCACCCGGCAGGGAGTCCAATCCGGCGGCGATCAGCCGTTTCAGGGTGTCGAGCGTGGTGAGGCCGCTGATGCGGGCGATGTGCGCCACTTCGGGCGCTCCGAGGGCGTGCAGGCGTACCTGCGGATAGAGGCTCTTGAGTGTCGAGAAGAGCTCCTCGTAGAAATCGATCCCCAGCTTCGGGTGTAGACCGCCCTGCAGCAGCAACTGGTCGCCGCCGAGGGCGAGCATCCGCTCGATTTTCTCCTTGTATTCATCCAGCGTAGTGATGAAAGCCCGCTCCGTCTGGTGGGGTTTGCAGTGGAAATTGCAGAAGTGGCAGCCCGAAATGCAGACGTTGGTGATGTTCACGTTGCGGTCGATCTGCCAGGTCACGACCTCCAGGTCGGGCACTACGGCACGGCGCACGCGGTCAGCCGTGAGAGCCAGCTCCTGCAGGGGGGCCTGTTCGTAAAGCCAATACGCCTCCTCCGCCGTGAGGGGATCACGCTTCAGACATTTTTCGTATATCTCTTCCGCACGGTTGGGGCCGGTCCCGGCGGTTCGCTGCGTCTGTTCCCGGATCATCGCTTCGATCCTTTTTTGCCCCCTTTGCGGGACGTTTTGCCGCCCTTACCCGGTCGGGACGTGCTTTGGCGGCGTACCGGAATCGCTGCGTGCCCCTTTACGTCGTCCTCGCGGGAGTCGGCCGCCGCATCGTGCACCAGTTCGAAATCGAGCTGGCGGCGTTGCAGATCGGCCCGCTTGACGCGAATACGCACGGCATCGCCCAAGGTGAAGATCCGTCCTTTGCGGCGTCCATAGACCTCGTAGCGGTTCTCGTCGAACTGGTAGAGGTCGTCCTCCATTTCCCGCAGCGAAACCATGCCTTCGATGTGGGTTTCGTCCAGCTCGACGTACATGCCCCAGTCGCTCATGCCCGAGATATGGCCGTCGAAGAACTGGCCGATTTTATCCTGCATGAACTCCACCATTTTGTACTTGATCGAGGCGCGTTCGGCTTCGGCAGCGATCACTTCCCGCTCCGAGGCGTGTACGCAGAGTTTCTCGAAGGTGTCGCGGTCGGCCGATTTGCCTCCTTCGAGGTAGCGGGCCAGCAGCCGGTGGACCATCATGTCCGGGTAGCGGCGGATCGGCGAGGTGAAATGCGTGTAGTAGGGGAAAGCGAGGCCGTAATGACCGATGTTGTCGGTCGAATAGAAGGCCTTGGACATCGCACGTACGGCGAGGTTCGAAATGACGTTCTCCTCGATGCGTCCTTTGGCCTGTCCCAGCAGCTTGTTCATCTCCTTGGCCACGGCGCGTCCCTTGTCGGCCTTGAATACGTAGCCGAAGCGCAGAACGAAGGTCCGGAACTTTTCGAGCTTCTCCTCGTTCGGAACGTCGTGTACGCGGTAAACCATCGTACGCCGAACGGCACGGCCGTTCACTTTGTGATGTCCGCAGAATTCGGCGACCTGTTTGTTGGCCAGCAGCATGAACTCTTCGATGAGCTGGTTGGCCTCCTTTTGCTCCTTGAAATAGACGCCCAGCGGTTTGCCTTCGGCGTCGAGTTTGAACTTGGCTTCTTCGCGCTGGAAGCTCACGGCTCCGCGCTTGAAGCGTGTTTTGCGCATCCGCTGGGCCAGACGGTTGAGCGTCAGCACCTCTTCGGCGAAGTCGCCCTTGCCGGTTTCGATGATCTGCTGCGCCTCCTCGTAGGTGAAGCGGCGGTCGGAGAGGATGACCGTGCGGCCGAACCATTTGTCCAGTACTTCGGCTTCCTCGTTGAGCGTGAAGACCGCCGAGAAGCAGAGACTCTCTTCGTCGGGGCGCAGCGAGCAAAGTTCGTTGCTCAATTTTTCGGGCAGCATCGGAATCGTACGATCGACCAGATAGACCGACGTGCCGCGCTCCTCGGCTTCGGTGTCGATCACCGAGCGGGGTTGAACGTAGTGGGTCACGTCGGCGATATGTACGCCCACCTCCCACACGCCGTCTTCGATCTTGCGGATCGAGAGGGCGTCGTCGAAGTCCTTGGCGTCCGCCGGGTCGATGGTGAAGGTCGTTATCTTGCGGAAGTCGCGCCGGGCGGCATAATCGGCTTTGGTGATCGTCGAAGGAATGGCCTGGGCCGCATCTTCGACCTTTTGCTCGAAATGGTAGGGCAGGCCGTATTCGGCCAGGATGGCGTGCATCTCGGTATTGTTCTCTCCGGCGCGGCCCAATACCTCGACCAGCTCTCCGGCGGGGCTTTTGGAACCCAGCGCCCAGTCCGTGATGCGGATCACGACTTTGTCGCCGTGCTGTACGTTAGGGTTGTCCCGCTTGGAGAGATAGACGTCCATCGGCATGCGCCGGGGATCCATCTTGACGAAGATGGCGTGGTCGCTCACGTCGGCCGTGCCCACGTATTGCTTGCGGCTGCGCTCCACGATGCGGGTGATCTCGCCTTCGAGGGACCCGGCGTGGGAGCGGCGGGTGATGACGAACACCACGCGGTCGCCGTCCAGAGCATTCAGCGAATTGCGCTGGCTGACATATACGTCGTTTTCGAACTCCTCGGAGCGGATATACATCGCTCCTGTCGAGATCATCTGTACGATGCCCTCCTGACGGGGACGCTCCTTGCCGCTGAGACGGTACTTTTCCTGCCCGCACTCCTCGATAGTGCCCTGGGCGAGCAGTTCCGTGATGATTTCACGGGTACGAAGACGGCCCTCCTTGGTGGCGCCGCCCGAGGCCGAAGCCAGATGCTTGAGGGAGAACTTGTTGTTCGGGAATTCCCGGAACAGGTTAATGATCAGCGAAGAGCGGTCGAATGCGGCCGACTTCTTCGTATTTTTCAGTTTATTCATCGGTTGAAATAGTTACGGGCGAGGAGTTCCATGAACCGGATGCCGGTCGGAATGGCCGCCTCGTCGGGATTGAAGGTGGATGTATGCAGTTTTCCGGCTCCGGGACCGACGCCCAGGCGGTAGAAGATCGCCGGGTAGCGGGTGCCGTAGAAGCCGAAATCTTCGGAAGTCATGCGCAGGGGCAGCATTTGAAAGGGAATTCCTTCGGTTTCGGCCAGTGCGACGGCCTGCCGGATCAACTCCGGGTCATTGACCACGCACGGGTAGCCGGGGGTGAAGTGTACCCGGGTTCGTACGCCGTACGAGGCGTCGTTCGCGGCGGCGAGTTCTTCGATCCTGCGTTTCACTTCGGCCCGTTCCCGTTCGTCGAAGGTACGCATCGTTCCCTCCATATAGACCCGGTCCGGGATGACGTTCGTAGCGCCCGCAGCTTCGACCTTGCCGATCGAAACGACCCGTTCGGGCGTGTTCAGGGCCGTGAGGTGCAGGATCAGTTGTGCGGCGGCGCTCACCGTGTCGCGGTGTTCGGCACGCATGGCCGCGTGGCCGCCCGCGCCTTCGAGCGTGAGGCGCAGTTCGTCGTTGGAGGCCATGTACTTGCCCGCGCGGAAGCCCAGCGTGCCCGCGTCCAAAGCGGGTTCGACGTGCTCGCCGACGACGGCCAGCACCGTATAGCCTTCGAAGGGGTTTTCGGCCAGCACTTTGGAGGCTCCGCCGGGATTCGATTCCTCTCCGGGTTGGAAGATTCCGAAAAGAGTACCCTCGAAATTCCGCTCGGCGGAGAGCCGGAGCAGGGTGCCGTAGAGCACCGCTGCGTGGATGTCGTGCCCGCAGGCGTGCATCACTCCGTCGTTCTCGGAACTCCACGCCGCGCCGCTCTGTTCGCGGATGGGCAGGGCGTCGATGTCGGCCCGCAGCACGACGGCCCGCCGCAGGTCGCCGCGTCCTTCGATTTTGGCCAGTACGCCGGTTCCGGCGATCGGACGGCAGGGGATGCCTGCCTCGCGGAGCGCTTCGGCGATGAAGCGGGCGCTCTCCGTTTCGCGGAACGAGAGCTCCGGATGGCGGTGCAGGTGGCGGCGAAACTCTACGGGTGTCATGGTTAAGTGTTTAATAGCAATTACTTTGCCCTATTCGGAATTAGAACACGTTGCAGGCGATCTTGCGGATGTTGTCCGTGCGTCCCATCGTGTAGAAATGGATGATCGGCACTCCGGCCGCTTTGAGCTCCTTGGCCTGGTGGATCGCCCATTCTATCCCGACCTCGCGGGCCGCCTGTGTGTCCTCGCCGCAGGCCCGGACGGCCTTCACCAACTCCTCGGGCAGGCTGACGCTGAAGGTGCGAGGCAGGATCTCCAGGTGCTTGGGCGTCGAGATCGGCTTGATGCCCGGGATGATCGGTACCGTGATGCCCGCCTTGCGGCAGCGCTCCACGAAATCGAAGTACTTGCTGTTGTCGAAGAACATCTGGGTTACGATGTAGTCGGCCCCCGCATCGACCTTCTCCTTGAGGTACTGGAGGTCGCTTTGGGCGTTCGCCGCCTCGAAATGCTTTTCGGGATAGCCCGCCACGCCTACCGAGAACTTGGAGTGGTGGCACTCCTCGACTTCGCCGTCGATAAATTCTCCCCGGTTCATGGCCTGGATCTGGCGCACCAGGTCGGCGGCGTGGGCGTGTCCCTGGGCGTAGGGGACGAAGCGGGGTTCGTTCTGCCGCTTGTCTCCCCGCAGCGCCAGCACGTTGTGCAGCCCCAGGAAATCCATGTCGATCAGCGAATCCTCGATGTCGTATTTCGACCAGCCGCCGCAGATCAGGTGGGGAACCACCTCCACGTCGTATTTGCGCCGGATCGCGGCCGAGATACCGACCGTGCCCGGACGGCGGCGCATGATGTGCCACTCGCGGCTTCCGTCGGGGCGGACGTCCTCTTTGAGGGCTTCGCGGTGGAAGGTGACGTTGATGTAGGCCGGGTTGAAATCCATCAGCGGGTCGATGGCTCCGAAGACGCTGCGCGTGCCGTCCCCCTTCAGGGGCGGAAGCAGCTCGAAGGCGAAACGGGTCGTGCGCGAAGCGACAGTGCCCTGTATGAGATCCGTAATATTCATCAGATGTTATTGGGTATCAGTTTTTCGATCGTTTCTGTGTCCATGTCGCGGCGTGCGGAGTAGTCGGCCAGTTGTTCTCGGTCGATTCGTCCGACGGAGAAATATTCGGCGTCGGCGAAGAACAGGCCGCAGAGCGCCTCCTCGGGCGTAATCATATAGTTGTCGTTCAGGCGCATGGCGGTCGTCTTGTCGGCGGCCAGCAGGTCGAAGACCTCGCGTTTGAGCGAGTGGTCGGGACAGGCCGGGTAGCCGAAGGCCATGCGCCGGCCCCGGTATTTGCCGCGGATGATCTGTTCGGGCGTGAGCGCCGGACCGGTTTCGTACCCCCACATCTGGCGGCGGATGAAGATATGCACCCATTCGCAGAGGGCTTCGGTCAGGCGGTCGGCCAGCAGTTTCGAGAGGATGGCGTTGTAGTCGTCGCCCTCCGCGCGGAACTTTTCGGTCAGCTCCTTGAGCCCTATGCCGCCCGTGAGGGCGAAGGCCCCGATATAGTCGGTCCTGCCTGCCTTTTCGTCGGCGATGAAATCGGCCAGACAGCGGGCCTGGGCTTCCCGGACCGGGGCCTGGCTGCGCAGCATCGGCAGGATGTATTTCTTGTCTTTCGGGCCGGTGACCACGATGTCGTCGCCCCGGCTGACGGCTTCGAAAATACCCGCTACGCCCTGGAGGGTGAGGAGTTTTTCTTCGCGGATGCGGGCCAGCATCTTTTGCGCGTCGTCGTAGAGTTTGCGGGCCTCGGCGCCGTGTTCGGGGTTTTCGAAGATCTCCGGTACGCGGCCCTTGAGTCCCCACGCCGGGAAGAAGAAGTTCCAGTCGATCAGCGGCTCCACGTCGGCGATATTTACGTCCGGAAACACCAGCCGTCCCGTGTGTGCCGGAACGGCGATCTCGGACGCGGGTTTCGGGACGCGCAGCTTGCGCACCTGGCCGAAGGGGAGGATCGTGCGGATCTCCTCGCGGCGGCGGTACTGGTCGCGCAGGGCCTGTTGCTCCTCGCGCACGCGAGCCAGATACTCCTCCCGGCCGGGGCCGAGAAGTTCGCCGAGGATTTTGTTGTTGCGGCTGGCGTTGTCGGCATGGATCACCGGGCCCGAGTAGGTCGGAGCTATTTTTACGGCGGTATGTACGTCCGAAGTGGTCGCACCGCCAATCAGTACGGGAATTTGCAACCCCCGGCGTTCCAGCTCTTCGCAGACGTGGATCATCTCCTCGAGCGAAGGGGTAATCAGTCCGCTCAGGCAGATCGCGTCGGCGCCCCAGGCGACGGCTTCGTCGATGATGCGGGGACATTCGACCATCACGCCCAGGTCGCGGATCGTGTAGCCGTTGCAGGCCATGACTACCGCCACGATGTTCTTGCCGATGTCGTGTACATCGCCTTTCACGGTAGCCACCAGCACCTTGCCGGCGCTCTTGGCGTTCGCTTCGGAACCTTGCTCGATGTAGGGAGTCAATACGGCGACGGCTTTTTTCATCACGCGGGCGGTCTTGACCACTTGCGGCAGGAACATTTTGCCCTGCCCGAACAGATTGCCTACGACCTCCATGGCCGGCATCAGCAACTGGTCGATCACCGCCAGGGGCGAGCCCAGCGTGCGGTAGCCTTCGAGCGCGTCCTGCTCGATGTAGTCGGCCACGCCCTTGAGCATGGCGTATTCGATGCGTTTGCCGAGCGGCTCCGAGCGCCAGGCGTCGGTATGCTGTGTCTGCGTCGCGCCGGTTTTGGTGAATTGCGAGGCGTATTCCGTGAGGCGTTCGGCGGCGTCTGCGCGGCGGCAGAGGATAACATCCTCGACCCGTTCGAGTAGTCCCGGTTCGATGTCGCTGTAGATTTGCAGCATCTGGGGATTGACGATCGCCATGTCCATACCCGCTTGGATGGCGTGGTAGAGAAACACCGAATGCATGGCCTCGCGCACGGCGTTGTTGCCCCGGAAGGCGAACGATAGATTCGACACGCCGCCCGAAATCTTGGCGTGGGGCAGGTTTCGCTTGATCCAGCGGACGGCTTCGATGAAGTCCCGGGCGTAGGCGTCGTGGGCTTCGATACCGGTGGCCACCGCGAGGATGTTGGGGTCGAAGATGATGTCTTCGGCGGGGAATCCGTCGTCGGTGAGAAGCTTGTAGGCTCGCTGCGCCACGTCGATCTTGCGGGCATAGGTGTCTGCCTGTCCCTGCTCGTCGAAGAGCATCACCACGGCGGCGGCTCCGTAACGGCGGATGAGGCGGGCGCGGTGCAGAAATTCCTGCTCGCCCTCCTTCAGGGAGATGGAATTCACGATAATCTTACCCTGCACCACCCGGAGCCCCGTTTCGAGCACCTCCCATTTCGAAGAGTCGATCATGACGGGTACTGCGGCGATTTCGGGCTCAGAACCCATCAGGTTGAGGAAGTCGCGCATGGCTTCGGGACCGTCGATCAGGCCGTCGTCCATGCAGACATCGACGATATTGGCGCCCGCTTCGACTTGGGCGCGGGCCACCGAGAGAGCTTCCTCGTAATTTTTTTCGCGGATCAGCCGCGCGAACTTGGCCGAGCCGGCGACGTTGGTGCGCTCGCCGACATTGACGAAGTTGGCTTCGGGAACGATCCGAAGCTGTTCCAGCCCGCTCAGGCAGGTCACGTGCCGCCGCTGCGGCAGGGGGCGGGGCGTGTAGTTGTTCACGATCTTCGCCAGTTCGAAGATGTGCAGGGGCGTGGTGCCGCAGCAGCCGCCCACCAGATTGACCAGGCCGCGCCGCATGTATTCCTCTACGTCGGCGGCGAACATCGCGGGCGTCTCGTCGTAGCCGCCCATGACGTTCGGCAGACCCGCATTGGGATAGACCGCCACGCGGAATTCCGAAACAGCGGCCAGCCGCTCCAGGTAGGGCAGCAGGGCCTTGGCGCCGAACGAGCAGTTGAGGCTCACGGCCAGCGGTTCGGCGTGTGCGACGGAGGTGTAGAAGGCTTCGATGGTTTGTCCCGCCAGGGTGCGGCCCGACGAGGTGAGTGTGCCGGAGACGATGACCGGCAGTCGCATGCCGCGTTCTGCGAAGAGGGTTTCGATGGCGAAGATCGCTGCCTTGGCGTTCAGCGCATCGAAGACGGTTTCGAGCATCAGCAGGTCGGCGCCGCCGTCCATCAGGCCCCGAGCCTGATCGTAGTACGCCTGCGAGAGCTGTTCGAAAGTGAAAGCCCGGGCGCCGGGGTTGTCCACGTCCGCCGACATCGACAGCGTATGGCTCGTCGGGCCCATCGAGCCCCCCCCGAATCGGA
>ERZ791615.580-NODE-580-length-15229-cov-9.3305_pt1 | contig 15229 bp, 13 predicted proteins | sample MGYA00510273_ERZ791615 | MGnify/ENA primary metagenome ERZ791615 (study PRJEB30046, sample SAMN00715185) | human gut metagenome | study: EMG produced TPA metagenomics assembly of the A metagenome-wide association study of gut microbiota in type 2...
TGATACGGCACATTAAAGGCAGGTTGCCGTTCGGCTTCTCGCTGCCTTTCTTCACGTAAAATAATACCTTGAATGTACTACGCATAACTCACTCCTTTTTTTGGTTACAAAATTAGTTATTAGTGAGTTACCGACAGCTATGTAAATCTACGCAAAACGCAGAAACAGAACTGTTTAGCAAGAAATCTGCACCCGTTACGGGAGTAACGAGGTGGTAACTGAACTTCTGCACCGTTTGGCTTCGAGGTGGTATTTCGTTGGCTCTGTCCCATAGAAAAACAAAGCGTAACGAACGCTCTACCAGCTAATTCGCTACGCTTTGCCCAAATTTACTTTTTCGCTATGTGTTTATTTTAAGAACTAATCCCTCAAAAATTGTTTCTGTCTGGTCTATGGTTGCTTGGTTGCTTTCGCGTGTACTTTCAAACCATGCTCTGTAATCTGGCTTCTCCATAATGCTCAGTATGTTATATCTGCAAAATTATAATATTATCTTGAACAAAGGAAATATGTTACTCTTATTTATTGATTGAGTGCCTGCGGCACGCCATCTAAAGAGAAAAAGAAAACAGAAAATTGAATGACATAATTTTATAAGTCCCTATAAATGAAATAATCTGCAAAATATGTCATTCTCCTATTAAAAGGGAAAACCCTCATGCTTGCGCATGAGGGCTGTATATCTAAAATGCAAACCCTCTGAATTCTTCCTTATCGAGTTTGTTTTGCTCTACCTGTTCTATAACTGCATTATATTGCTCCTGCATATCCAGAATCTTAATAAAGTATGGCAATGATACCTTTTCGGGTAGGTTCTTGCATCGTTTATCGAGTTGGTAGGTTATGCTTATTGGCTCTGTTCTCGATAAGCCTATTGCATTATACTTTGTAAGCAGTACGGACATAGCCCGTTTATCCCACTTGGGAGCGGTTATGCCTTTCACCTTGCAGAAATCGCATATCTCCTTATAAATCCCTGCATTGGTCTTTTTAACAGAGGAATTGATAAAACAGTCTACCGTTAGTTCATAGCCCTTTGCAATCTGCTTTATAAGCCCTAATTGCAGACACTCTTTAATGAGGGCTGTTGTCGTATTTCTTGATAAACCGATACTCTTTGCAATTTGGCTGTTGCGTCATTGGATGGTATCCGTATTATTAAGGCATACCGACTTTAATAATAGCAGAAACCCTGCAATCTTGGCGGGATAGTTCCTCTTAAAGAAACTATTATCGAGGAAGAAATAGTCTTTGTTTGCTGGCTTTATATAGTAGGAATTGCGCTTTATAAAACCTCTGTCTGCATCTTCTTTAATGGTGGTATGCACAGTTAGATAACCTGCGTCTTTCAGCCGTTTAATGCTCCGTCGTATGGTCCGTTCATCCAATTCCGTCAGTAAGGATAGTTTTTCCTCTGTTATATGGGATATGTTGGTCTTGTGATTGGAGCAATATTTAATGGTTGCTCACACGTAAATATCAATAGGCTTACTGTTGCCCGTCTGAAAGTTCACGATTGATTTGGGGATTACTGTATAATTCATCGTTAGCAATGGAATTTTGATTGTTCGTAAATATGATTTCTTTTAAGTGTAGCAGTTTTCGGAAGCAGGCTACGCCGTAATGTTCTTTGGCCTGTTTGCGGTTCTCGAATCACCTGCGGTCTTTGATGTGGTAGTACATGGTCGGTACGACTTTAATAGGTAGTGTATAAGTAGGTATTGTATATATAGGACACTTTTGAGCAGTTTGCACAGGACAGTTTTGAGCAACTCTCTATCCCGTCATTCAAAAACCTACTATCTCTTTAATTGGAATCTTCCACATTTTCTGATTCTGAAATACTCTTTTTATAGAGAATACTTGATTCGTACTCAAAAAATGTGGTAAAGGATTTCACCGCATTTTTTCTGTGTGTGAAATATCTTTTTATAAGGGAATTTCATTTCCCACACAAAAAATATGCGACTATCGCCCAAAGACAAGGACAGCATATCTGCCGTCCTTATCAGTCCTAATAACATATTCTCTATGGAAGAAACAAGAATTACCCTTGTCTGTGAATTGATATGCAAATATGTAAATAATTTAATCGATAATCAAATATTTTAACATTATTTTTTAAGGAAATTTTGCAGGAAAATTCGCTACCTTTGAAAATAACCTTAAACTATCTGTTTTATGGAAATTTATGAATATGTGCATAGCATCGGCAATCGAATGTTCCCTACATACGAAATTGAGGAGGATGGAAAGGAATACCAAGTCGATACCGCTTGTACAGGGGATTTTATCGTACCACACAAGGACGGAAAACTGGATATGTCGAAATTCCCTTTTACCAAAGAGCAGTTCTTGGAGAACACGTCAGTAATTCGTTCGTTACAGGCATTGGGCATCGACATCGAAAAATTCTGGGTGGCATTGCTCTTTGTTTATTACCTTACACAAAAGAAAACAGAGAACGTAATGGCGATTCCTGCACCTGCTTTCGACCAGTTCCGAGCGTTCGCCAAGTATCTCCATGCCAATCCCGATGCCAAAATTCGTATCTGGCGGGGGCGTGAACACGGTGTAACCATCGAATCACAAGAGGCAATACAGATGTTGGGTGCTCTTTTGGCAGAAAACTCCGCCACACTCTATGCCAATCTGTCACGCAATGTGGAGTTTGGCTTGGGCGATTTCTCGATCAATTTGAAAGATTGCTACAAAATTACCTTTGTTGTTGCGTGTCTGCTGCCATTTCTGGAGCAATTCAAGGCCGAGGATAAACGCAGTACAAATCCTACCCAAGTTTCATATAATCTTATGCTCTTAATCTCTCGTATCGTCTATATGTTCGGCTATACAGAGAATAAGAAATATCTTGATAATGATGAAAATATAAAAGCTATCTGGCAACGATACAAGGATGAAGAATGGCATACCATAGGGAGCGGTTTATATTGATAATCTCTAAGTTTAGATGGAACGGGACGGCGATAAGCCGTCCTTTTTTATGCTGTAAATTAAGGGGTAACAGAAATAATACACTTTTCTGCTATCCGACAATAATTGTGTGCCACAATGTGTTATGTATGATTTTCGATTGTATTAACGGCAGAAACGCAAACGAACGCTCCTTGACATACACCCCTCTTCTCGGTTGGGAGGGAGCATCCGAACCGAAAGGCCGAGGGTCGAATCGAACGACGCAACGATGATGGGAGTTTGCCCAAGCCAACATCCGACCGCCGCCAGAGAGCTGGCAAGAGCTCACCAGCCAGACCTAACGCTGAGAAACAAGCATAACTAATACCAAATACTTAATACTTATATAAATAACCATTTTGACCTCGTGGGTGGAGGTAAACCCACACCGATTAATATGAAGCAGTTAGTTATTTCTTCCGTAGAACTCAACCGTAATTTCGCCTTTGTCAAAGGCAACCGTCAAATCAACGCAAAGGCTGTTGCTGCCAAAGTGAAATCCATCCGAGAATATGGGCAATTGTCGCCCATCACCGTAGTTAAAGGAGAAGATGTTTACCTCTCAGGAGGGCACTTGGTAGATCTGGATGGAAATGATATTCCAGACGAACAGACCGAAAATTATTTTGCCGTGCTGGACGGTCAGCACCGTTTGATGGCCTGCTTGAAACTGGGGATGAATTTGGACAACCTCGTGATTGCAGAGCCGTTGAATGTAGAGATGTCCATCGTGGCATTGATTGCAGAAATGAATATCTGTACCACCGCATGGAAAGGCACGGACTATATGGCCGCACCCTGCATGGCACTTGAAATGAAAGAGAACGAGGTATTCGAATTTGCGTTGGAATTACGACGTAAGAATTATCCTCTCTCGACTATCTCGCAGTGGTGTCTTGGAAAGAACACACTGAAACCACGCGATTTCGTAAATGCCATAAAAGAGAAAAAATTACCCAAAGCATTCGAGAATAGCGCATGGTATCAACGGAGCATCAACTGGTATCGGGTAGCACAAGAGAAATTCAGTGAAACCTTCTTGGCAAAAAAATACCTGATAGGGTACATTATAGACCAAGGTCATGAAGCGAAAGACCCCACGGCATTTTACGCTCAAATAGAGGAAAGGATCGAGCAATTAACAGACGAACAGGCTAAACTTATTATGAATCCTCCCAAAGGATTGGTAACACGCGAGCAATTAATTATAGATAATCTTGTCGAATACCTCGGTCGATGATGCCACGATATACGAATAATAGGAAAAAGGAGGTCGGTTACCATATTGGCCGCCGACCTCTAAACTCCTATAACAAGTGCTGCATCGCTGCGTCTATTTGGCTGTTCTCAAACGAATCCAAATAGATTTGAGTGGTGGATAAATCGGAGTGCCCCAGCGATTCGGAAATCAAGGCTACGCTTACTCCTGACCGTTTGAGTACGGTTGCGTAAGTATGGCGGGCTACATAGGTTGTTAATGGCGTATGCAGTCCTATTTTCTCACTCAATTCGTGCAGGCGTTTATTGATGTGCTTCAACGTTTTCTTAACACGTTCTAAGATTTGCTTCTCGGTCGTGTGTACGTTGCGGTCGAGGATTGGAAAGATATAGTCCTCCTCCATTTGGTCGGTGTGGTACTTGTCGATGATTTCCTGTGCCTGTTCCGTAAGACAGCAGTTCATCATCTTACCCGTCTTGCGTCTTGCATAGTAGATGCGTCCATTGTCGATGTCTCCATAAGTCAGCAGGGCAATGTCTTTGAAATTGATTCCAGCCATGAAATAAGAGAACAGAAAGATGTCTTTGGCAAGTTGGGTGTAAAAGTCCCTGTCCGATAAATCCAACTCAATCAGTTTGTGGATGTCCTCTTTCGTGATGGCCCGCTTGCGGGTATTCGTCCATAGGCTACCCACTTTGAATTGCTGGAAAGGATTCGATTTAGGCACGAATACGCCCTCTGAAACCGCCTTGTTATAGACTGCTTTCAGTACGCTGAACTTGGTAGCAAGGCTGTTATTGACATTACCCCTTTGACGCAGGAAGATTTCAAATTCCCTTAAATAAGTCAAATCCAATTCCTCAAAGTGCATATTGACCGAGCGGAATTGCGACATAAGGGCAAGTGTTACCTTATGTTTGCTGGCGGAACCGTACTTTTCAACTTTTTCCAAGCGTTCGATAACCTGTTTGAAAAAGTCCCCTACGGTGCAGTTGATTCGTTTGCCGTTCTGTTCAAAAAGATTATCGAACGTAACAGGGATTTCCAGCACCTCCAACTTTTTGATTTTCTTTTCGTATTCACGGATTTTGGAGGTGATTTGAAACTGTATTTCTGCTCCATCGGGGCAGTCGGTGGTAGGTTGTTGTTTCTCAAAATCCCAATGCTCCAGCGCAACGGATATGCCCAATCCTACGAACTTACGGCGGCGGTCATGGGTAAAAACAAGAGCAAGAGGGGCTAAATGGTTTCTGTTGATAGCGTCTTTGCGACATACAACGTTGATTGTCATAATCTTTACGGATTACGCAAGCAACAAAATGCGATTCGTGTGTTACACGATTTTATGTATCACACTCTGTATCACAAACCACGATTTCAGGGTATTTTGTGTCACAGAAAGGGCCTCTGTAACATCAGTCAGCAGAAATGAAAAAGCTGATAATCGTTTGATTATCAGCTTTTTGCTTGGAGCGGAAAACGAGACTCGAACTCGCGACCCCAACCTTGGCAAGGTTGTGCTCTACCAACTGAGCTATTTCCGCAAATGCGGGAGCAAAGGTAACGAAAAAATTCGATAAACCAAATTTCTGCCTCTCTTTGTCAAGGCTGCAGTATGATTCAGGCAGACTTGTTTTTGCACGCGGCTTATACTATCTTTGTGCCGATGAAGACTCCCGTAGATATATGGGCGGAATTGGGTGCACGCCTCTCTTCGTTCGGACAGGATGCTGCGAGCCGTGAGGTTATCGCGCGGGCCTGCCAGAAGAACGATTGGTTCGAGCCGGAAGAGATTGTCGATGCCGTGCGGTCGATCCGCGAGGAGTTCCTATCGCGTGATAAGATCGAGCGTTGGCTGGCGTGCTACGAGCGCCCCGCTACCCTGCCGTCCCGTACCGTTCTGGTCGTCATGGCCGGCAATATTCCGCTGGTCGGTTTTTTCGATTTGTTGTGTGTCGTTACGGCCGGACATCGTTGCCTGGTGAAAATGTCGAGCAAAGATGCGGTGCTGATGAGTTTCGTCATCGACCAACTGAAAAAGATCGAGCCGGGTGTCCCTGTCGCAGTTTATGACGGGGCTACACCTTTCGATGCCGCGATTGCCACCGGCAGCGATAATGCCAATCGGTATTTTCGCAGCTTGTATGCCGGGGTCAGAACTCTTTTGCGCGGTAATCGCCATTCGGTCGCGGTCTTGAACGGGCGGGAAACGTCCGGGCAACTGGAGGCTCTGTCCGACGATATCTTCTCCTATTCGGGCTTGGGATGTCGGAACGTTTCTCTAATTTTCGTACCTCGAGGTATCTCCCTTCGTTTTGCTTCTCGACGAATGAACCCCAAATACCTGAATAATTATCGTCAGCGCAAGGCCCTGCGTGAAATGTGCGGCGATCCGTTTTTTGATTTGGGATTCGCGCTGTTGATCCGCCAGTCGGAATTTTCGCAGGCTTTGAGCGAGGTGTCCGTGGTCGAATACGACGATCTCTCCCAGGTCGCAGCTTGGCTTCGGAAACACGATGCGGAGTTACAATGCGTGGTTTCCAACTGTATCGACCACAGCCGTCGGGTTCCTTTGGGCCGATCACAGCAGCCTACACTTTCGGACTATCCGGATGCGGTCGATGTGATGGAGTTTCTGTACGGATTGTAATCGGTCTGAAAACAGAAAAATCCCGGAGTTCTTGGTGGGGAACTCCGGGATTTTTCTGTTGATGTTTCCGTTATCCGTATATCTCGTTCAGCAGACCTGCCAGGCGGTGTCCTCCACGCAGCAACTGCCGCTCGATTACCGGGGCATACTTAGCGATGTAGTCGTAGGAAAGATCGCTGCCTTCGGGTGTTGCAACGTATATCTCCCGACAGATCGCATTGCTCTCCTCGAACCAGTCGAACGGTGTGCCGGATTGGATTCGGGCCACCTCCTCTTCTGTGAGGCGATCGAGCTGGTTTTGCCACTCCGTATAGCTCCACTTGTGGGCCGCTTCGGGCAGGGAGCTGTCCCAAACTGCATGGAGATTGCTCTCCCGACCGAAGAACCGTACGGGAACGGAGTTGCCGCCCCGGTCGCTCAAGTGCCCCGTGTGCATCGGCTGGTGCAGGTCACCGACCAAGTGTATCAGCATTTTCAGGTAGAGTTGCTCCTGTGCCGGGTCGAGCTGACCGTTTTTAAGCTCCGCCACGATCCGGTCGATGGCCTCGACGATGTCCCCGTCCGGATTCTTCGTCATGGTCTCGTAAGTGAAACCTTCATCGACATTGGCATAATGCCAGGTCGCGGTGTAGGCATACTCCGGCGTGTGGCTCGCCGAGTCGAGCCAGTTGGCCCAATATACCATCGAGGCTCCGCCGAGGATCTTGTCGATTTTCTCTGCGGCCTCGGGCGTGAGGTTGCATTCGGCGATGTAGGCGACTACGTCGTGCCCTTTTTGTCCCCAGGCCAGTGCCCTGGTCGTTCCCAGCAGGCATAAGAGCGAGATGAATAGCGTCCGAAGCATAGTTTTATAGGATTTAATGGTTCATCGTGGCGAGAAACTCCTCGTTGTTGTCCGTGAGGTTCATCTGTTTTTGCAGGAACTCCATCGCTTCCACCGGGGTCATGTCCGAGAGATACTTGCGCAGAATCCACGTGCGGTTCATCACTTCGCGCGACAGCAGCAGGTCTTCGCGGCGGGTTCCCGACGCGATTACATCGACGGCCGGATAGATACGTTTGTTGGCCAGTTTGCGATCGAGCTGAAGCTCCATGTTGCCCGTACCCTTGAACTCTTCGAAGATCACCTCGTCCATCTTCGAACCGGTGTCGATCAGGGCCGTGGCGATGATCGTCAGCGAGCCTTTCTCCTCCGTATTGCGGGCTGCGCCGAAGAAACGCTTCGGTTTGTGCAGCGCATTGGCGTCCACACCGCCCGAGAGCACCTTGCCCGAAGCGGGCTGCACCGAGTTGTAGGCGCGTGCCAGGCGGGTGATCGAATCGAGGAAGATCACTACGTCGTGTCCGCATTCGACCATGCGCTTGGCTTTCTCGAGTACCATTTCGGCGACTTTGACGTGACGCGAAGCCTGTTCGTCGAAGGTCGAAGCCACGACTTCGGCCTTTACGTTGCGTGCCATTTCGGTTACCTCCTCCGGACGCTCGTCGATCAGCAGTACGATCATATAGACTTCCGGATGGTTGTCGGCGATGGCGTTGGCGATCGACTGCATGAGCACCGTTTTACCGGTCTTGGGCTGGGCGACGATCAGCGCACGCTGCCCCTTGCCGATCGGCGAGAAGAGATCCACGATGCGGCACGAGAGGTTGTTGTGGCCGTTGCCCGTGAGACAGAATTTTTCGCTCGGGAAAAGCGGGGTCATGAATTCGAACTGTACGCGATCGCGGATGTACTCCGGTTCCAGTCCGTTGATGTCCGTCACGCGCACCAGCGGGAAATACTTCTCGCCCTCTTTGGGCGGGCGGATCGTGCCGGTCACCGTGTCGCCCGCCTTCAGTCCGAAGAGCTTGATCTGCGAAGGAGAAACGTAGATGTCGTCCGGGGAGTTCAGGTAGTTGTAGTCTGCCGAGCGCAGGAACCCGTAGCCGTCCGGCATTACCTCCAGAACGCCTTCACCGGCGATTTCTCCCGCAAAATCGTCTTTGGTAATGATCTCTTCCGTTGGATGCGTTGTGGGGAGTGTCTGCGGTTCCTCGTGCATTCCTGGACACGTTTCGCCGTCCAGGGCGATTTTTTTTATCTCTGGTTTGGAAGTATCTGTGCCTGCGAATGAAGGGGCGGCCTGTTCCTTGCGGGAGGGACGGCCACGGCGTTTACCGCCCTCTTTTGGCGCTGCGGGAGTCGGTGTCGTCGTGGTCTGTGCGGCGGGTTGCTCCCGTATTTCGACGGAGGCCTGAGTGGATTCCGTCTTGGCAATACGCGGCCGACGGGTTTTCTTGGGAGCTTCGGCGGGGCTTTGTTGCGTTTCGGTATCCGCAACGCCTCCGTCCTGCGTGAAATTCAGAATTTTTTCGATAAGGTCCTTTTTTTTCATCATAAGGAGAGGGATTCCCAGTGCCTTACCTATTTCACGCAATTCAGCCAGACTCTTGCCTTCAAGTGCTTTAAGGTCTTGCATATTTGTCCGAATAAAATGTTGGATATATTAAGTGGGTGATGAAACCGATCGGATGATCGGTTGTCGGATTGTGTGGCAAAGATAGCTAAATATTTTTAATTGCAAATTTCTTGCTTCTAAATAAATATGGCAAGGGCTAAAATCTATTTCCCGGTAGATATAGGTTGGTAGTATATCGCTTTTCCTTATTAAAAGTTAAAACAAGGTTGTTGTTGTCCGAAAATTTATCGTACGGTCGGTAATCGTTTGAAAGTTGAAACCCGGTCGAAAACGTATCGCTCTCTGTATGACGTCAGATTGTGGTCTGTGAAAATAAAACCGACCGCTAATCTTGCGATTAGCGGTCGGTCCGTACTCGGAGCGGGAATCGAACCCGCACGGCCATTGCTGGCCACAGGATTTTAAGTCCGGCGTGTCTACCTATTCCACCATCCGAGCAGCCGTCTTCGGAAAAAGACGGGACAAAAGTAACAAAAATTTACTGATTTACAACGTCCCGTCGATATATGCTATGATTTTATCAGTGTCGCCGGGTGGGGTCCAGAAGATTTCCGGGTCGCGGCGGAACCAGGTGAGCTGCCGTTTGGCGTAGCGGCGCGTGTTTCGTTTGATAAGCTCCACTGCCTCGTCGCGGCTGCATCGTCCGTCGAAGTAGGCGAACAACTCCTTATACCCTACCGTTTGCAGGGCGTTCAGGTGTTTGTAGGGATAGAGCCGACGGGCTTCGACCTCCAGTCCTTCTGCCAGCATTTCGTCCACGCGGCGATCGATTCGCCCGTAGAGTTCGGCACGGGGAACGTCGGTTCCGATTTTAAGGATTCGGAAGTTCCGTTCGCGTCGGGGCTTTGTCCGCTGTTCCGAATAGGGACGTCCGGTTTGCAGACATACCTCCAATGCCCGCACGACACGTGCAGGATTGCTCCGATCGACCTGCGCATAATAAACCGGATCGAGCCGCTTCAACTCTTCGCCCAGCGATTCGAGGCCTTCATTCGCAAGTCGCTGTCGGAGTGTTCTCCGCAATTCCGGGTCGGCTTCCGGCAGGTCGTCCATCCCCTCGCAAAGAGCCTTCACATACAATCCCGATCCTCCGACCGCGATTACCGTATCGTGCCGTACGAACAGTTGCCGAAGCAGTTCGAGCGCCTGCACTTCGTATTGCCCACAGTTGAAGTCCTGCTGTATGTCGAGTGTGGCAATAAAATGGTGTTCAATGGCTTTTAATTGTTCATTCGTGGGCTGTGCTGTACCGATCGGCATTCCCCTATACACTTGCCGGGAATCGGTCGAAAGGATCGGCGCCCGGTAATGCTTTGCCAGGCGAATGCTCAGATCCGTTTTACCCGACCCCGTTGCGCCGACCAAAACGACGAGCCGCTTGTCAGTCATCGTCGCTGTAATTGTCGTCGCCTTCGAACGAACTGAAGTCGCCCATCATCTCCTCGAAAATAGAGCCTTCCGACTCATTGGCGTCGGGATCGAACTGATCGGGAGCCGGGGCGTGCTCGAAAGCTACGCGCGGATATTCCATCCCTTGCTCCGGCTTTTTGGCTTCGGTCAGTTCGAGGTAGTACGCCCGGTCGCCCATGAGGTCGAACTGGTAGATCAGCCGGTCGCGATTGTTGTGAATCAACTGACCGAGCGTTATGTCCGCCATCGGCAGAGGAGCGTCCTCTGAATTATCTCCCATGTCCATCAGCGTGAATTCGCGCAACCGGTTCCACTGCTTGTCGGCCGTGAAGAACGAAGACATCCCCTCTTCATAGCCAAGCGAACGCGTGATGAACTCATGAAACCCGAGCAGCGTCATATCGTACGGCACCTCGTAGTCGCGGACGAAATGGTCGTTTTCATCGCTCAACATTCGGAATTTGAAAACCATTGACATATCTCTTCGTGTTTTGTACATTGTTTGAATAAGCAAAAATAGGGATATTTTCATAAAATATCCCCACTTCGCACAATATTTCCGCCGTTTCGGTGTACTGCCCCGCTCTTATTCCCAGAAGTTGAAGAAATGGTGCACAGGGCCGTGACCCTTGCCGATTTCGTATTCGGCTCCGGCGATGATTGCGGCATTGATGTACTCCTTGGCGCAGACGACCGCTTCGTCCAGAGGCAATCCATGGGCGAGAAAAGCTGCTACGGCCGAGGAGAGCGTGCAGCCCGTACCGTGCGTGTTAGGCGTGTCGAGCCGCATGGAGCGCAGAGGGGTCGCTTTGTCGGTTTCGGCATTGTAGAATACGTCGATAAGCTCGGTATCGTGCAGGTGTCCGGCTTTGAGCAACACGGAAACTTTGCGTCCGAAGGAGAGTTCGCGTGCTACTTGCGGCAGCTCCTCCTGTCCGGCGATCTTGCGCCCGAGCAGAATCTCCGCTTCCGGAATGTTCGGGGTGATGACCCGCACGAACGGTATCAGCTCTTCCTTGAGCGTGGCGATCGCTTCCTCCTGCAGGAGCCGGTCGCCGGAGGTGGCGACCATCACCGGATCAAGGACGACGTTGCGGATATCGTATGCGGCCAGGGTTTGCCGTACGGCCCGGATCAGTTCCGATGAGTGCAGCATGCCGATTTTGACGGCGTCGGCTCCGATATCGTCCAGTACGGATCGAATCTGCCCGGTGACGAAATCCACAGGCACCGGGTGTACACCCGTGACGCCCACTGTATTTTCATCCACGACGGCGACGATGGCCGACATCCCGTAACAACCGCAGGCCGAGAAGGTTTTCAGATCGGCCTGAATGCCTGCTCCGCCGCTCGGATCGCTTCCGGCGATCGTCAGGGCCCGCTTATAGTGTTTTTTCATAATAGATTTTGTTAATCAGGTTGTTGGGACATTTATTTGAATTAATACTTGCTATATCTTCCAGCTTTCCAGACGCCAGGCGCTGTCCCAGAACATCCATTCCATCTTGGTGCAGCGCAGGAATGTGTCGGTCATCCGGTGCCGGGTTTCCGGTCCGGTTTTTTCGGCCAGTGCATCGCAGATTCCGATGGCTCGGGCAGTCGCTTCGGCGAAGGTCGGGTCGGCATAGGTTTCGATCCATTGTGCATAGGGATTCGCACTTCCCTGCTGCCGGGCGATGATCTGCTGCCCGACCTGCTGATAAACCCAGAAGCAGGGAAGCACGGCAGCGGCTTCCACTTCGACCGGAGCTAAGGCCTGAGCTTGCAGCACCGAGGTGTAGAGCAGACATGTCGGACTGATCTCTTCGGGAGCCGGAACGACACCTTTCAGGAAGGAGCCGTGCAGCGCCTCTTCGACCTCTATGCCGTCCGAAGCAAAACGAATGAAAGCCGCGATGTGCTCCTTCTCTGTAAGACGGGAAGCGATGTGGGTCAATACCCTGGAGTAATGCGCCAGATACAGCGAGTCCTGCCGCAGGTAGAACAGGAACTTGTCGGCGGCCAACGTACCCCGGGCAAGCTCTTCGACGAACGGATGTTCGATGATTTTCAGGTAGGTAGGCCGGGCGACGTCCCATGCCTCTTCGCTCCATTTTTTCATAATGTCGGTTTATTTGCAGGCGGTAACGGCTACGTAATCTCCCTTTTCGTACCCTTCCGACGGCTGCTCCTCCTGCCGGTTCGAGTAGAGCGGATGCGTGGTGAGGGTCTGGGCGAAGCGGAGATCCCGGAATCCGGCTTTTTCGAGCAGCTCGATCTTCTCGGCCGTCGTGCGCCAGTTGGCGACCCGGACGAATTCGATCGGATAGGGATTCTCTGGATAGGTCCCCGCGAGCAGCGGATGATCCCACGTGCCGAGGGCTTTGGCCAGGTTGTACAGCACGCCGTAGGTGCTCTCTTTCGGAACGTCGATCAGGATGATCCGGCCGCCTTCGGGCAGGGCGCCGTAGGCCTTGCGGACGACGCTTTCCAGATCGGTGATGTAGCTGGGGGTGCCGTTGAAGAGAATCGTGTCGTAGTCGCCGCAGCCGAAATCGGCCTCTTCGGCGGTCGAGATCGTCACCTTCATCCCCCGCTTGCGGGCGATTTCGGCCATTCCTTCCGACGGTTCGATGCCGTCGGTGATCGTGATACCGTACTCTTTGGCCAGAATCGTTTCGAAGAGTCCGCTGCCGCAGCCGACCGAGAGCGTCCGCCCCGGATTTTTCAGCACGTGGGCCACCAGATTGATTTCCGAGTAGAGTACGTTGCGGTTTTCGAGGAACCAGGCGTCGTAAGCCGGAGCATATTCGTCAAATCCTTTTCCCATAGGTTCTTTTTGTGTTTTTGCAGGTTAATAATCTATGATTTGGGTTTGCAGGGTACGCAGGTCGATCGTGAACAGCCGCCCGTCGAGCGGCTCCCCGGAGGCCCCGCGCTTGCGCCCGGCGGGGCGGCTCGCCGAAGCCGCAGAGATATTTGATCGCCTCGGAGGCTTGCAGCGTTCCGATGACACCCGGCACTGTGCCGAGTACGCCCTGCGTGATCCGGGGACGGGCACAAAGGGCCTCCCGGTCGGGATAGAGATCGCTGTAACGACGGCCTTTCCGACCGTTGAAAACGGTCACCTGACCGTAAAACTCCCCGATCGAGCCGTGTACCCAGGGTTTTCGGAAGGCAGCGCATACATCGTCGAGCAGGTAGCGGGTCGGAAAGTTGTCGCAGCAGTCGAGTATCAGGTCGTAACCGGCCAGAATAGGCCGTGCGTTTTCCGGAGTAATTCCCTCCGGCCAACATTCGAACGCGGTGTGGGACGAGAGGGCCGCGAGCCGCTCCCGGGCTGCAGCGCTCTTGGGCATTCCGACCTGTCCTTCGGTGTAGAGCACCTGTCGCTGGAGGTTGCTCTTGCTCACCGTGTCCGCGTCGGCCAGCCCGATGCGTCCCACGCCGGCTCCCGTCAGGTAGAGGGCGGCGGCCGAGCCGAGCCCGCCGATGCCGACGATCAGCACCGAAGCCTCCGACAGTCTGCGCTGCCCCCGCTCCCCTATTTCCGGCAGCATCGTCTGCCGCGCGTAACGTTCCTCCATCATCAGTCGAAGATTTTGTCCCAGTCTTTCCAGACGACTTCGTATCCTTCGCGGCGGATGTCGGCTTCGACCTGGGCCGGAGTGCGTTCGTCGCTGACGGAGAACTGCTCGAGGGACTGGGGATAGGTGTGGTAGCCGCCCGGATCGGTTTTCGATCCGGCACTCATCGACGTGGCTCCGAGCGTGGCGATGTGGTTGCGGAACGAGGGTTTTTCACGGGTCGAGAAGGAGATGTCCACGTCGTGATCGAAGATGCGGAAGGCGAAAGTGAGTTGGGCCAGCTCCCGGTCGGTCATCACCACATTCGGCTGAAAATGCCCTTCCGACGGACACATGCGCGGGAAATTGACGCTGTAGCGCGTTTTCCAGTAGTGCTTGCGCAGGTATTGCAGATGCAGGGCCATCATCGTCACGTCCGTGCGCCACTCTTCGAGGCCGATCAGTACGCCCATGCCGATCTTGTGCACCCCGGCCTGCCCCATGCGGTCGAAGCCGTTCACGCGCCATTCGAATTTGGATTTCATCCCCGCCGGGTGGTAGATGTTGTAGTTGGCACGGTTGTAGGTCTCCTGAAAGCAGACCACCCCGTTGAGTCCGGATTGGGTCAGGCGGTAGTAATCCTCGCTCGCCAACGGCATTACCTCGATGGTGAGGTTGTTGAAATAGGGACGGCAGACCTTGAGCGCCTGTTCGATGTAATCGACGCCCGCTGCCCGGGGATTTTCTCCCGTTACGAGCAGCAGGTTTTCGAACGGACCGAGCGCCCGGATCGCCTTGCACTCATCCTCGATCTGTTCCATCGTGAGGATCACGCGGTCGAATTTGTTATGATGGTTGAATCCGCAGTAGATGCAGGAGTTCGTGCACGAGTTGGTGATGTACATCGGAATATACATCGAAATGGTCTTGCCGAACCGCTCCTGCGTGTATCGGCGGTCCATGCCGGCGCGTG
>ERZ791615.600-NODE-600-length-14875-cov-3.71903_pt1 | contig 14875 bp, 10 predicted proteins | sample MGYA00510273_ERZ791615 | MGnify/ENA primary metagenome ERZ791615 (study PRJEB30046, sample SAMN00715185) | human gut metagenome | study: EMG produced TPA metagenomics assembly of the A metagenome-wide association study of gut microbiota in type 2...
CATTCACTCCCCTCCATAAGGGGAGGGGTAAGCCGCGAAGCGGCGCGGGGGTGGGGCTTCTTCCCCCTCTCCTACGGGGAGGGGCAAGCCACCGTTAGGTGGCGCGGGGGTGGGGCTTTAAAGATATCTCATCAATATATCCCACACCGCCACGATGTGGCACACCGAGCCGAGGAGCACGAAGAAATGGAAGACGGTGTGCATGAACCGCTTCTTGTTAAGGCTGTAGAACACGGCGCCCGTGATGTAGCTCACACCCTCGGCGATGATCCACGCCACGGCGGTGGTGTTGACACAGTGGATGAGCGGTCCGAAGGCCACGAGCACACTGAGGCCCATGACCACGAAACACACGGTCTCTACGCGACTGTGACCCTTCAGCCCACAGAAGCTCTTTATCGTGCCCGCGATGGCGGCGAGCCAGATGAAGATGAAGAGCGCCCAGCCCCAATAGCCATATTCGCGCATGGCGATGAGCGTGATGGGCGAGTAGGAGCCTGCGATGTGCCAGTAGATGGCGGCGTGGTCCCACTTGCGCAACCTCTCCTTCCATGGCGACCAGGCGCTGATGGCGTGATACACTGTCGAAGCCACATAAGAGCAGAGCATGCCGAAGAGGTAGAGGATGATGCCTGCTGTGGCCCATCCGTTGCGTGCCCATCCGCACCACACGAGGAACACCGTGCCTATGACGAGTCCCAAGATTATTCCTGCTCCGTGTGACCACGAGTTCCACACTTCTTCCTTATGGTTAAAAAAGATCTTCAATTTCTCAGAATGATGTTTTACTGTTAATGATTGAGCTTTATTGAGCTGCGATGAGCTTTAAGATCAGTTCACGACCGCAATCTTGCACACCGTGCCTTTGCCGCCGTCGCCCGTTGCTGTCTGCACCATGTAGACGCCGCTTGCCACGCGCCGTCCTTGTTTGTCGCAGCCGTCCCATGTGAAGGTGCCGCCGTTGCTCCGTCCCTCTGCCACGAGGGCGCCGTTGGCTGTCACGATCTTCACGTCGGCGTTAAGCGTGAGGCCCACGACGGTGATGAGGCCATGGTAGTCGGGATTCACGGGGTTTGGGTAGGCATAGACGTTGTCTTTCGTCATCTTGTCGCTGGGCTGTGACGAGTCGGTCATGTAAGAGCAGAGACCTGCCGAGGTGCCTATGAACAGTTCGCCCGTGGTGTTGTCAAGCGCCAATGACAGGATCTCGTTGCTTAGCAGCGGCGAGTTTTCCGTCGTGAAATGTTGCAGCTGCGTTATGTTGTCGCTGTCGATGAGGTACAGGCCGTTGGTGTTTGTCGCGAACCACTTGCGGTTTGCGCCGTCAACGATGATCTGGTTTATGTCCAGGCCCGAGAGCAGATAGTCGGCGAGGTTTGTGCCGTCGTTGCGTGGCACCTTGACCTGTGTGAACGTGTCGCCGCCCGAAGCCAAGGTCGAGGCTGTGAGCATGGCGGGTCCCACGTCGGTGCCTATCCAGATGTTGTGGTCGGCATCTTCCACGGCGCAGCGCACATAGAAGAGCGGCGAGAGCGGCGTGAAGTCTTGGTTTATGAACGAGGTGTAGCGTTTCAGGGCCTTGGTGGCGGTGTCATAGCACAACAAGGCGGGCTGTATCCAGTTGTTGTTGGTGAACCACAGCAGGCCGTTGTGGTCGAAGAACATCTGGCCCAGTCCGTGAAGCGCACACTCGAAGTTGTAGGTGAACAGCGCCTGGTGGTGTGAGGTCCATGTGCCGTCGGGTGCTATCGAGAAGACCGATGTCGTGGCGCTCTGCGGGTTCGTGATCCAGGCTGTGCCGTCGCTTCCGAAGCAGATGCCGCGCACGAGGGTGTTGTTGAGGTATGATTCTTCTTTCATGCCGGCTGCCGGTCGCAACGCACTGTTGTTCATGTTCCAATGTTGCGAAAACTTTCCGTCGATAAACTCGTAAAGGCCGGTGTGGCCCGAGACCAATGTGCGGCTCGGGTTGAGGGGGTCTGTGGCTACGCAATAATGTGAACTGTAGCGATGGCCGAGCGTTGAGGCGAAACTGTTGTCGAACGCCGACCATGTGGTGCCGTCATAGACCATCACGTCGCCCGGGTTGCCATAGCCTTGCACCGCCATGAGCTTGCCTTGCGACAGGGTCATATAGAAGAAGTTGTTGGTGAGCGGTCCGTCGGGCGTTATGCCTCTCACGCCATAGACAGGCTCTGTGAGGTTGTTGTTCTCAAAGGTCACGCTTGCCAGCTTGCCTGAGTATGTGGCGTCGGCATCGTTGTCGGCCACCCAGAAGGTGCGGGTAGAGCTGTTATAGCCGAAAACAAGGAACGTGTTGGGGATGGTTGTCACGGTCTCTGACGTGTCAAACAGGTAGGCGTGTCTTGTGCCGAAGAGCAGCACATGGTCAGCAAACTTCAGCATCTTGTTGCTCCAGGTGTCGTAGACTTTCCTGTAAGAGCCGTCGGCGCTTATGGCGTCGAGGTATCCGTTGTTTGTGCCGTAGAGCTTGTCGTTGAGGCAGAACAGGTTCTTGTAGGCACGTCCCGACAGCTTCTTCCACTCGCTCTTGTCGCTGAGGTTGGCTGTGAGCGGTGCGCTGTAGAGCCCCTGGTTGGTGGCTGCAAACATGTTCTTCGACGTGGCTGCCACATCGTTGATGCTGAGCGCCAGGTTGTAGGTGTCTGCAATCTCGGCATTGGCGACGTTCACCTTGACCACGCCGAAGGCGGTACACATGAACACATACTTGCCCTGCACGGTGAGCAGGTTCACCGTCTTGCTCTCGGTGAGCGTCTTGTTGTAATAGTCGGGCAGGTTTATGACGGAGCCGTCGGCACAGATGAGGTCTATGTTGCCGTTGTCATAGAGCACCATCAGCCGTTTCGCCGCCGGGCACCATCTTATGTGCGCAATGCCACAGTCGCTCAGTCCGGTTGTCTTGTCATAGGTCTGCACCTCGCCGTCAGTGGGGTTGTACGAAAACAGACCTCCCGACGCGAGCACATAGACCTTGCTGTCTGTCGACTCGATTTGTGTTATGGTCGAATAAGACAGCATGTTCTTCCACGACCCGATGGTAGCGGCGCATGCCTTCTGCGTGGTCAATGCCACGGCAGCCAAGACCAAAAACAGTGACAAAATTGCCTTTCGCATGTTCCTTCGTCTTCTTTTGTTGTTATTGTCTATTGAACTTCCGTTTGCGAAAATTCAATGCTTATTATTCTTTACAGCTTTTTTGCTGTTCTTTGTTGTTCTTTACAGCTCTTTTACTGTTCTTTACAGCCGCAGAGTTGAGAATGATTGAAAAGTAAAAACTGTTCTTTTCAGCTCTTTTACTGTTCTTTTCAGCTCTTTACAGCTCTTTACTGCCCGTTTGCTTGAGGAAGTAACAGAGCTTCTCCACGGCCCGCGCACGGTGGGAGATGGTGTTCTTTATGTCTGTTCCCAGCTGTGCAAACGACTGGTCGTAGCCGTCGGGCACAAACAAGGGGTCATAGCCAAAGCCTGCGGTGCCGCGCTTTTCGGTGGCAATGGTGCCGTCGACACGCCCCTCGAAGAGGTGCTCCTTGGGGGTGGTGCAGGGGGCCTTGGCAGCTTCTGCCTCGTTGCCATCCTCTGCCAGCAGCAGGGCTATGACGGTGCGGAAGTGTGCTTTGCGCGAGGTCTTGCCGTTGGGCTCGCGCAGAAGCTTCTCCATGTTTGCCTCCGAGTTGTGGTCAGTGCCTTCGGCGTAGCGTGCGCTGTGAACGCCTGGTGCTCCGTCGAGGGCATCGACCTCAAGGCCCGTGTCGTCGGCAAAGACGCTCATGTGGTAATGGTCCCACACATATTGTGCCTTCTGCAGGGCGTTGCCCTCCAGCGTGTCGGCGGTCTCGGGGATGTCGGCATGGCAGCCTATGTCGGCAAGCGACACCACCTCCATGCTGCTGCCGAGGATCTGGCGTATCTCTTCCAGCTTGTGGAGGTTGTTGGTTGCAAATACAATCTTTTTCATCTTCTCTTCTTTTGCTTTGTGCTTGGGCTTTTTGCTTTTGGAGCTCAGCCCATGGCTTAGGTTTTCAGAACTTTCACAAACGTTTAATATTTACATTTCGCTTCGCGCTCGTGTTTTTTTCTTAAACATTAATTATCATTAATTGAATATTAATTTTTTCCGCGCGAAGCGCGTATTGATGATAATTAATGGGTCATTAATGATAATTAATGTTTAAAAAAAGCGCGAAGCGCAAAAAAGCTTATTCGCATGGTTAGCGGCCATTTAAGCTTGTGACTATCTGATATGTTTTTTTATTTACATGCGAAAGTTCAATTAAATCTTAAAAAGCTTTCGCTCCTTAGCTCTCGCTCTTGGCTTCTTCTTTCTTTTGGCTTTCCACCTTTGCCCTGTAAGCCTCCAGCTTCTCCTGCATCTTCAGGTGTCGTTGCAGGTCCTCGGTGTGCTTGTCGGTGACCTTCACCTTTATGCGGTCGAAGCCCTCGCCGTAGACGCCGATGACAGCGCTCTGGCTCACGAAGGCGTTGGGGTCGATGATCTTTATCATACGGAAGATGCCGGCACTCTCGTTCTTGCGTGCCAGGATGCAGAGCACCTTCACCTCGTTGCCTGTGTACCAGCCGTGGCCGTCGAGAATGGTCACGCCGTGGTCGAGCTTTGTGCCTATGGCATAGGCAATCTCGTCATATTTGCGCGAGAAGATGAGAAACTGCACCGACTCGCGTCGGGCGTTCATCACATAGTCGAGCACAAAGTTCTCGATCATCATGGCGCAGAGACCTGTCACCATGATGCGCAGACCCATCTCATAGCCATATTTCTCGCCGAACACGGGGAACGACGATCCGATGATGAGGATGTCGACAAAGATGAGCACGGTGCCGAGCGACAGGTTGTGATATTTGTTCACGATGGCAGCCACGATGTCGGTGCCTCCCGTTGAGCCGTTGTGCAGGAACACGATGGCGAGCGAGGTGCCTGTGAGGCAGCAGCCTATGACGAGCGACATGAACGTGTTGTTCTCGCCGAGCACGCGAATGAGCTGGCCGTCGCTTGAGGTCATGACGTTTTGCGCGACATAGAGGAAGAAGGACAGCATGAAGATGGCGTAGATGGTCTTGATCATGAATTTCAGACCCAATATCTTCAACGCCGCTATGAGGAGCGCAAAGTTGATGACAAAGTAGGTTAGCGAGATAGGCAGCCCCGAAGCATAGAACACGATGGCGGCGATACCGGTCACGCCTCCCGTCACAATCTGGTAGGGCAGCATGAACACTGTCCATCCGAAAGTGTAAAGCAGGAGTCCGAGGGTTATGAAAAAGTAATCGTTAACCTCGTTCCACACAGCTTTGTTTTTTAACAGTTGCATAGTTTTCGTTTTATGTGGTTTGGCGTGTCCGTTCGCAGGCACGCCAAACCGTGATTTTTACTTAACCACCACGTTCACAATCTGGTTCGGCACGACGATCACCTTGATGACCTGCTTGCCGTCGAGATATTTCTGACTCTGCTCGTCGGCGAGCACGGCAGCCTGTATGTCGTCGTTCTTGGCGTCGGCGGGGAACTTCTTCTGGAAGCGTGCCTTGCCGTTGAACGACACGGTGAGCTGCATCTCGCTCTCTACGAGGAAGGCGGGGTTAAACTCGGGCCACTGTGCGTCGCAGACCGTGGTGTCGTGACCCATGGCGTGCCACAGCTCCTCGGCAACGTGGGGAGCGAAGGGCGCAATGAGCACAGCGAGCGGCTCAAGCACAGCCTTTGAGTGGCACTTCTGCTGTTGCAGTTCGCTCACGGCAATCATGAATGCCGAGATTGAGGTGTTGTAAGAGAATTTCTCGATGTCGTCGGTCACCTTCTTGATGAGCTTGTGCAGGCTCTTCATGCTGTCCTTTGACGGCTCGTCGTTGTTGACGAGCATGTTGTCGGAGCGGTTGTCGTAATAGAGGCCCCAGAACTTCTTCAGGAAGCGGTGGCAGCCGTCGATGCCGTTGGTGTCCCACGGTTTGCTCTGCTCCACGGGGACCGAGGAACATCTCATACAGGCGCAGGGTGTCGGCGCCGTAACGCTCCACAATCATGTCGGGGTTCACAACGTTGAACATCGACTTCGACATCTTTTCCACAGCAGCGTCGCAGATATACTTGCCGTCTTCCAGTATAAATTCGGCGTTCTCATACTCGGGACGCCATTTCTTGAATGCCTCGATGTCGAGCACGTCGGCCGACACGATGTTCACGTCGACGTGGATGGGGGTGGTGTCATACTGGTCCTTGAGACCGAGGCTCACGAACACGGGTGCCTTCGAGTGGTCGTCGTTGTTTATGCGGAACACGAAGTTGCTTCGTCCCTGGATCATGCCCTGGTTGACGAGTTTCTGGAACGGCTCCTCCTTGCAGCTCACGCCGAGGTCGAAGAGCACCTTGTTCCAGAAGCGCGAATAGATGAGGTGGCCTGTGGCGTGCTCGCAGCCACCGACATAGAGGTCCACGTTCTGCCAGTATTCGTCGGCAGCTTTCGACACCAGCGCCGTGTCGTCGTTGGGGTCCATGTAGCGCAGATAGTAGGCTGATGAGCCGGCGAAGCCCGGCATGGTGTTCAGCTCCAGCGGGAACACGGTCTTGTTGTCGACCAGTGCCTTGTCAACGACCTGGCGCTTCTCCACGTCCCATGCCCACATCTTGGCGCGTCCCAATGGCGGCTCGCCGGTCTCGGTGGGCTTGTAGGTCTCAATCTCGGGCAGCTCGAGCGGCAGACACTCCTCGGGGAGCATCTGTGGCATGCCGTCCTTATAATAGACGGGGAACGGCTCGCCCCAGTAGCGCTGGCGCGAGAAGATGGCGTCGCGCAGACGGTAGTTGACCTTCACGCGGCCGAGGCCTTTCTCCGTAACAAACTTCTTCGTTGCAGCGATGGCCTCTTTCACGGTCAGACCGTTGAGAGAGAAGCCGTCGAGCGTCTGCTTGCCCTCAGCGGGCGAGTTCATGACGATGCCGTCCTTGGCGTCGAAGCTCTCCTTGCTCACGTCGGCACCCTCGATTAGGGGTATGATGGGGAGGTTGAAGTGGCGTGCGAAGGCATAGTCGCGCGAGTCGTGGGCAGGCACAGCCATGATGGCTCCTGTGCCGTAGCCGGCGAGCACATACTCAGAGATCCACACCGGTATGCTGTCGCCCGTGAAGGGGTTAATGGCGTAAGAGCCTGAGAACACGCCTGTGACCGAGTGGTTTGCCATGCGGTCGAGCTCTGTGCGCTTCTTTACATAAGCCAGATACTCGTCAACAGCTGCCTTCTGCTCGGGTGTGGTGAGCTGCTCCACGAGCTCGCTCTCGGGTGCGAGAACCATGAAGGTCACGCCGAAGATGGTGTCGGCACGGGTGGTGAAGATGGTGAACTTGATGTCGCTGTCTTTCACCGCAAACTGCATCTCTGTTCCTTCAGAGCGTCCGATCCAGTTTTTCTGTGTCTCCTTTATAGAGTCGCTCCAGTCGATGGTGTCAAGACCGTCGAGCAGGCGCTGCGAGTAGGCGCTTGTGCGCAGGCACCACTGGCGCATTTTCTTCTGCACCACGGGGTAGCCGCCACGCTCGCTCACGCCGTTCACCACCTCGTCGTTGGCCAGCACGGTGCCCAGGCCGGCGCACCAGTTGACCATGGTCTCGCCCAGATAGGCTATGCGATAGTTCATGAGCGTCTGCTCCTTCTCCACCTCGCTCATGGCGTGCCACTGGTCAGCCGTAAACTCGAGCGGTTCGCTCTGAGCCACGTCCAGACCCTCGGTGCCCTTCTGCTCGAAATGTTTGATGAGCTTCTCTATGGGCTGCGCCTTCTGGCAAGAGTTGCAGAAGAACGACTTGAACATCTTCTCAAAGGCCCACTGTGTCCAGTGATAATATTTAGGGTCGCAGGTGCGCACCTCGCGGCTCCAGTCGAACGAGAATCCGATCTTGTCGAGCTGCTCGCGGTAGCGGTTGATGTTGGCCACGGTTGTCACCTCAGGGTGCTGTCCTGTCTGTATGGCATACTGCTCAGCGGGCAGTCCGTAGGCATCGTAGCCCATGGGGTTTAGAACGTTGAATCCGTTCAGGCGCTTGAAACGCGCGTATATGTCGCTGGCGATGTAGCCGAGCGGGTGTCCCACATGAAGTCCGGCTCCCGAAGGGTAGGGGAACATGTTGAGCACATAAAATTTCTGCTTGTTGGGGTCCTCGGTCACCTTGTAGGTGTTATCCTTTACCCACTGTTGGTGCCATTTCTTCTCGATTTCTCTGAAATTGTATTCCATAGTTGTATGTCGTTATTTTTTTTGCTTTTTATTATGAGGTGCAGCCTATCTTATGCAAAGGTAGTGATTTTTTGCATAGGTATGAAATAGGAGATGTGAAAAAAGCTCCAGTTACATGTTGCTCATGTCGCTTCCGTCGGCCTCGTTGCTGTCAGAGCTGCCGTTGCTTTGTCCATCGTCTGCAGAGCCGTCCTGCTGGTCGTAGCTGCTGCCACCGTCGTCTGTGCTGCTTCCGTTGTCAGAGTTTCCGTCGTCTGTGCTTCCGTCGTCTGTGCTGCTGTCGTCGCTGCTGTCGTTGTCACCCGGGTTGTTGAGAGGAGAATGGAAAATGTCGGAGGCATCGCCGCCCTTCTCCAATGCGCGTTGAATGTCATCGGCATCGAAGGTGAAGACATGTCCGAGTATTCCGAACGACACGCGGTGCGTCTTTGCCTTAAGCGTTATGCTGCCCACGGAGCACACACCGTAGTTGTCGACCTCGATGAGGTTGTCCACAACCACGCCCACGATCTTTTGCGATATGATGTTGCCAATGATGCCCCATGCGTCGCCTTGGTTGTCGGTCGACTCCTTGATGAAGCGGTTCATCTCCTTCGTTATGGCCTCGCGGTGGGCTTGCTCGGTTGGACAGGTTGCCACCAGACCAACGGTCATTGCGGCAAGAACGAGGATGAGTCCAATGCACCCGTTTCGCAACGTGTGGCTCTTGTGCTCCTCACGTTCCTCATAGCCGTTGCCATTGTCCACGGTTTCGTCATCCTGTGCGTCGGCGTAGAGCTGGTTGGTGTTATAGCGGCCTTGTGCTGCTTGCTGAGCGTAAGAGCTGCCTGCGCCTGCCTGTTGAGAAGAGGCTCCTCCTTGTGCAGTCGAAGCTCCTTGCGCAGCTGAGGTTCCTTGCTCTGCTGCATAAGGTGCCGTGGCCGCTCCCGTTGCTCCCGCTGAGGGAGCCGGCGGCGGTGTGGTTCGTGCGTTGTCAGCAGCGTCTGCATGGAACAACGATACCAGCTCGGCCACCTTCCATGCCGGTGTCCAGTCGGCCATGCCCTCTCTCCAAACCAGCGTTGCCGACGTTATGTTGCGGCTGCGTAGCTCATCGAGGGTGTATGGGCCTTGCTGCTGGTTGTTTATAAGAATGAAGTAAGTCATCTTTTCTTCTTTTCTTTTTGTCCTATTGTTCTGTTGCCTTTTTGACCAATGGGTTTTGCTTGCTCTGAAGACCAATCTTTTTTCAATGGTTCTTTTTCTGCCGGTTCCCATTTAGCGGTTCTTCTCAAGCTGTTCTTCTCAAGGTTTTCTCTTCAAGCTGTTCTTCTCAAGGTGTTTTCCTCAAGGTGTTTTCCTCAAGCGGTTCCCATTATTAGGGTTAGCTTGTTTGAAAAACCTGCATGTCGATTGGTCTTAAGCCTGCATGTCATGCAGCTTCTTGTAGTAGCCGTCGATCTTGAGCAGTTCGTCGTGTGTGCCACGTTCCACGATCTGTCCTTCGTGGAGCACGCATATCTCGTCAGCGTTTTTGATTGTTGACAGACGGTGGGCAATGGCCACGGTGGTGCGCGTCTTCATGAGCCGTTCGAGCGCATCCTGCACCAGACGTTCGCTCTCGGTGTCGAGTGCCGATGTGGCCTCGTCGAGGATGAGGATGGGCGGGTTCTTGAGGATGGCACGCGCAATGCTCACACGCTGGCGCTGTCCGCCCGACAGACGTCCGCCGCGGTCACCGATATTGGTGTCGTAGCCGTGCTCGCTCTGCATAATAAACTCGTGGGCGTTGGCAATGCGTGCCGCCTGCTCCACCTGCTCCTGTGTGGCGTGGTCCACGCCAAAGGTTATGTTTCCGATGAACGAGTCGTTGAACAGGATGGCCTCCTGGTTCACGTTGCCTATGAGCTGCCGGAGGTCGTGTATGCCGAGGTCTTTGACGTTTATGCCGTCGATGAGCACCTCGCCTTGCTGTACGTCATAATAGCGCGGAATGAGGTCGACGAGTGTCGACTTGCCGCTGCCGCTCTGTCCCACCAGCGCAATGGTCTTGCCCTTTGGAATGACGAGGTTGATGTCGCGCAGCACCCACTGCTCGCCGTAGCGGAACGACACATGGCGAAACTCGATCTGGTGCTCGAACGCGCTGATGTGCTTGGCGTTGGTAGGCTCCTTTATGGTGTTCTCTGCCTTCAGAATCTTGTCGACGCGCTCCATCGATGCGAGGCCTTTGGGTATGTTGTAGCTTGCCTTGGAGAAGTCTTTGAGAGGGTTGATGATCGAGTAGAGCATCACGAGATAATAGATGAACGTCGGTCCCGACAGAATCTGCTGGTCGAGCACCAGGATGCCGCCCACCCACAGCACAATGATGATGAGCACCGTGCCTAAGAACTCGCTCATGGGGTGCGCCATCTGCTGGCGTATGTTCACGCGCTGCACCGACGAGCGGTAGTGGTTGTTGATGTTGCTGAAGCGGTTGTTCATCTTCTCTTCGGCGCAGAACGCCTTTATTATGCGCAGTCCGCCGAGCGTCTCTTCCACCTGCGACATGGTGTCGCTCCACAGGCTCTGTGCCTCTATCGACTTGCGCTTGAGCTTTCTTCCCACGAAGCCCATGAACCATCCGAAGACGGGCACGAAGACGAGGGTGAAGAGCGTCAGCTGCCACGAGATGAAGAGCAGGGCGGTGAAATAGGAGATGATGAGAATGGGGTTCTTGAAGAGCATGTCGAGCGACGACATGATGCTGCTTTCTATCTCGCCCACGTCGCCAGTCATGCGTGCAATGATGTCGCCTTTGCGCTCCTCGGAAAAGAACCCGAGGGGCAGCGACGTGATCTTTGCGTAGAGCTGGTTGCGGATGTCGCGCACCACGCCTGTGCGGATGGGTATGATGGTGGCCGACGAGAGAAAGTAGGCACCCGTCTTGAGGAAGGTGGTGAAGGCGAGGAACAGGCCTATGAGCAGCAACGTTGTCGTTGCTCCCACGTCGCCTATGAGCTGCGTCACATAATAGTCGGCGTTGTTGGCCATCACCTCCTTTATGTTGTCGAGCGTCCACGGCATGAGGTGTGTTGCCGTTCCCGTTCCCTCTGTGCGGAACAGGATCTGCAAGATGGGTATGAGGGCGGCGAAGGAGAAGATGTTGAGCACGGCCGACAGGATGTTGAACAGCACCGTCAGCACGAGATACTTCTTGTAGGGCGGTATGAAGCGCCTCAGGATAAGGAGGAATTCTTTCATATAGCGTTGCCTATGAGTGTTGCACTTGTGGCGTCGACAATCTTTACCATGACGCGGTCGCCGATGTGGTGGCCTTGCTTGTCGAACACCACAGCCTTGTTCTGTTCTGTGCGTCCCATGAGCTGCTCGCGTGAGCGCTTGCTGAAGCCCTCTACCAACACCTCAAAGGTCTTGCCGATGTCCTTGCGGTTCTGCTGTGCAGAGATCTCTGTCTGCAAGCGTATAAGCTCGTTAAGACGCTCTATCTTAACCTCTTCAGGCACGTTGTCGGGCAGGTGCTTGGCGGCGAAGGTGCCGGGGCGCTCCGAATATTTGAACATGAAAGCCGAGTCGAACATACACATCTTCGAGAGCGACAGCGTGAGGGCGTGGTCCTCGGGTGTCTCGTCGTGGTAGCCCACAAACAGGTCGGTGGACAGTCCGCAGCCGGGGATGATGCGGCGTATGGCCTCCACGCGCTCCAGATACTGCTCGCGTGTGTACTTGCGGTTCATGAGCTTCAGGATCTTGCTCGATCCGCTCTGTGCGGGGAAGTGTATGTGCTTGCAGAGGTTTGGTTCGTCGGCGACGGCGTGCAAGATGTCGTCGGTCATGTCCTCGGGGTTTGATGTGGTGAAGCGCACACGCATGTCGGGCACGCTCTGTGCCACCTTGCGCAGCAGTTCGGCAAACGACACGCCGCCCTCCATGCGCTTGCCGGTAGGTGTGAGGCCATAGCTGTTGACGTTTTGTCCGAGCAGCGTAACCTCCTTGAAGCCACGGTCGTGCAGGTCGCGCACCTCGCGCAGTATGCTCTCCACGTCGCGTGAGCGCTCGCGTCCACGGGTGTAGGGCACGATGCAGTAATGGCAGAAATTGTTGCAGCCACGCATAATGCTTACGAAGCCGCTCACCTTGCCGTGGCCTATGCGTTGCGGCACGATGTCGCGGTAGGTCTCGGTGGTAGACAGCTCAATGTTCATGGCGTTGTTGCCGTTCTCACACTGTGCCACCATGTCGGGGAGGTTGAGGTAAGAGTCGGGACCGCACACCAGGTTGGCATGATGGTTGTCGATGAGGTCCTGGCGCACGCGCTCAGCCATGCAGCCCAAGACGCCCAAGATGATGTCGCGGCCCTTCTTCTGCTCCGCGTGCAGAGCCTCCAGACGGCTGTATATCTTGTTCTCCGCGTTTTCGCGAATGGAGCATGTGTTGAGGAAGATGGCGTCGGCCTGTGCCTCGTCTTCGCACAGCTCGTAACCGGCCATCTGCATGATAGAGGCCACCACCTCCGAGTCGGCCACGTTCATCTGGCAGCCGTATGTCTCAATGAAAAGTTTCTTCATAAAAAAATGCGTGTTGTGTATATAATGTGCAAAGTTACAGCAAATCTTTGGCATAAAAGCATCTACGGCTTCGTTTTTTTGGCAATATGCATCGCATCTTTTTAAAATAATGCGTAACTTTGCACATTATTATAACAAAACGTAAAGAAAACAACAAAAAACGACAATACGCAATTATGAACATCGAACAAGAAATAAGCCTCGCGGCACAGAAAGCCGTGAAGGAGCTTTACGGACAGGATGTGCCTGAGAAGATGGTGCAGCTGCAGAAGACAAAGCGCGAGTTTGAGGGTAGCCTCACGCTCGTAGTGTTCCCATTCCTCAAGATGTCGCACAAGAAGCCTGAGGACACTGCCCAGGAGATCGGACAGTGGCTTGAGCAAAACTGTAAGGCGGTGGAGAAATTCAACGTCGTGAAGGGCTTCCTCAACATCACCGTGGCCAAGGCAGCATGGCTCTCGCTGCTCAACAGCATAAACGCTGACCCCACCTTCGGCGAGAAGCATGCCGACGACAAGTCGCCGCTGGTCATGATTGAGTATTCGTCGCCCAACACCAACAAGCCTCTCCATCTCGGACATGTGCGCAACAACCTGCTCGGCTGGTCGCTCGCACAGATCATGGAGGCCAACGGCAACCGCGTGGTGAAGACCAACATCGTGAACGACAGAGGCATACACATCTGCAAGTCGATGCTCGCATGGCTCAAGTGGGGCAACGGCGAGACACCCGAGACAAGCGGCAAGAAGGGCGACCACCTCATTGGCGACTACTATGTGGCGTTCGACAAACACTACCGCGAGGAGGTGAAGGAGCTAAAGGCCAAGTATGTGGCTGAAGGCATGGCTGAAGAGGCTGCTGAAGAGAAGGCCAAGGCTGAAAGTCCGCTCATCAAGGAGGCTCACGAGATGCTCGTGAAATGGGAACAGAACGATCCCGAGGTGCGTGCTCTCTGGAAGAAGATGAACGACTGGGTCTATGCCGGCTTCGACGAGACCTACAAGGCGCTGGGCGTGGGCTTCGACAAGATCTATTATGAGTCGAACACCTACCTCGTGGGCAAGAAGAAGGTGGAGGAAGGTCTGGAGAAGGGCCTGTTCTTCCGCAAGGACGACAACTCGGTGTGGGCTGACCTCACCAACGAGGGCCTGGACCAGAAGCTGCTGCTCCGCGCCGACGGCACCAGCGTCTACATGACGCAGGACATCGGCACCGCCGAGATGCGCTTCGCCGACTTCCCCATCGACAAGATGATCTATGTGGTGGGCAACGAGCAAAACTATCATTTCCAGGTGCTCTCGCTGCTGCTCGACCGTCTGGGCTTCAAGTGGGGCAAGGAGCTTGTCCACTTCTCTTACGGCATGGTGGAGCTGCCTAACGGCAAGATGAAGAGCCGCGAGGGAACGGTGGTCGATGCCGACGACCTGATCGCTGCCATGATCGGCGACGCCAAGAAGACCAGCGAGGAGCTGGGCAAGTTTAAGGACATGAGCGAGGAGGAACGCAACGAGATTGCCCGCGTGGTGGGCCTCGGTGCCCTGAAATATTTCATCCTCAAGGTTGACGCTCGCAAGAACATGCTGTTCAACCCCGAGGAGAGCATCGACTTCAACGGCAACACGGGTCCTTTCATACAGTACACCTACGCCCGCATACGCTCTATCCTCCGCAAGGCAGAGGCTGAGGGCATCGTCATCCCCGCTTCGCTGGGCGACGACATGCCGCTGAGCGACAAGGAGCAGGAGCTGATCCAGAAGATCAGCGAGTTTGGTGCTGCTGTGGAGCAAGCAGGCAAGGACTACTCGCCCAGCGGCATCGCCAACTACTGCTATGAGCTGACCAAGGAGTTTAACCAGTTCTATCACGACTATTCTATCCTTGGCGCTGACAGCGCCGACGAGAAGGCTGTGCGCCTGGTGCTCGCCCAGAACGTGGCGAAGACCATTAAGAACGGCATGGCGCTGCTGGGCATTGAGGTGCCGGAGAGAATGTAATAAGAGAGGACAAAAAAATACACCAAAGCCCCTTACCCAAAGCCCCTCCCCCTCGCCGCTTCGCGG
>ERZ791615.613-NODE-613-length-14645-cov-12.7951_pt1 | contig 14645 bp, 10 predicted proteins | sample MGYA00510273_ERZ791615 | MGnify/ENA primary metagenome ERZ791615 (study PRJEB30046, sample SAMN00715185) | human gut metagenome | study: EMG produced TPA metagenomics assembly of the A metagenome-wide association study of gut microbiota in type 2...
ATATGCACAACTTTTTATACATAAATCTTTTATCAATTTAATTCCGCCAACAGGTAAATAATACTCAAATCTTATCCTCAAAGTAACCAAAAACAATGATATAAACACATTGTTATTTACTAAGCTCTAACATTCTTCGAATAGGTTTGATAGCCTGACGGGCAATTTCAGCATCAACTTGAACCTCTGGCCATTCATATTTTAAAGTGTTATATAACTTTTCAAGTGTATTTAAACGCATAAAATTACACTCATTACAAGCACAAGTACTATCTTCAGGAGGAGCAGGAATAAAATTCTTATCCGGACATTTGCGACGCATTTCATAAAGAATTCCACTTTCTGTCGCTACAATAAAGTTTTTACTGGTACTGTTTATTGCATAATTCAACAAACCAGCTGTAGATCCAATCTTATCAGCTAATTTAGCAACCGCTCCTTTACATTCAGGATGAACTAAAATTTCAGCATCAGGGTATAGTTGTTTCAGTTCTATGATCTTTTCTACAGAAAATTTTTCATGCACATGACAAGCACCATTCCATAACAACATATTTCTTCCTGTTACAGAATTTATGTAATTACCTAAATTCTTATCCGGACCAAAAATCAATTGCTGATCTTTAGGAAAACTATCCACAATCTGACGTGCATTAGTGGAAGTTACGACAACATCAGTCACAGCTTTTACAGCTGCACTGGTATTAACATATGAAATAACCTTATAACCAGGATGTTCTTTCACAAACTGAGCAAAACTATCAGCAGGGCAACTATCAGCGAGTGAACAACCAGCATTCAAATCAGGTATCAATACTTTTTTATCCGGACAAAGTATCTTTGCTGTTTCTCCCATAAAGTGTACTCCGCACATTACTATAATTTCCGCATCCGTTTTAGCAGCCCATTGAGCCAAGGCCAAACTATCTCCTATAAAATCCGCTATTTCCTGAATCTCATCAGCTTGGTAAAAATGTCCCAAGATAACAGCTTTCTTTTCCTTGCATAAATTACGGATTTCAGCTTTTAAATCCAGCATCTTGTCTACAGGCTCTGACACATAGCCCTTTTTCAACCATTCTTCTTTCATCACTTATTAAAATTATAGTTTTTCTTCTTTTTAAAAGGAAATCTATGATACTTATAATAGTTCGTTAATAGTGTTAGTAAAAATAAGACCGTTTCCTTTGTTCGTTTCGTTATTAAATAGAGAGAATAGGATATTAGTAATACATCAACAAGCTTACATATTGATAATTCCTTCTTTATCTCTTCTATTAACACTTTGTTGATAATAAGCAAAGTTAAAAACTTTCCATTTATAAACCTGCTCTTTTCTACTAAAAATATGTTTAAAGATCAGATGAAATTTTTATGCTAAGTTTTTTGGATTGTTTGCTGAGAGGGATTATTAAAGCTTTCTTTGAATAATGCAAGCAATAGTTTTCATTTTCTTTTCTTTCTTTTTTTACAGCTTTTCCACCGTTTTCAACAGGGTTATGAAGATAGTTTTTATCTTTGTTGTCAAATAAAGCTAGAAATTATGACGGAGTTGAGAAAATTAAAGATTACAGAAATGAACCGCAAGACGGTGGAGGAATTCAAAGAAGCTAGAAAGATTCCTTTGGTAGTAGTACTCGATCAAGTACGCAGTTTGCATAATATAGGGGCTGTATTTCGTACGGCTGATGCTTTTTTGGTTGATAAGATCTATTTATGTGGTATTACAGCGACTCCTCCTCATCCGGAATTACACAAAACAGCTTTAGGTGCTGAATTTACAGTTGACTGGAAATATTTTAAGAATACTCAAGATGCTGTAAATGATCTTCATAAAGACGGATATGTTGTTTTAGCCATAGAGCAATGTGAGGGAAGTACAATGCTTGATGATTTGATACTGGAGAAAGATAAAAAATATGCTATTGTTTTTGGTAATGAAGTAAAAGGAGTCCAGCAAGAAGTCGTTAACTCATGTGATGGTTGCATTGAGATACCTCAATATGGTACTAAACATTCTCTGAATGTTTCTGTTACTGCAGGAATTGTTTTGTGGGAATGTGCTCGAAGATTAATAAGATATCTTTCGTTATAATTGTCCGTTTTCTACTAAAATAATAACCCTTTCTACCAGTTTATCTTCGTCTTCTGGGTGATATTCTTTTTTTAAGCTAGCTCCAAATAAAGCTGCAAATGTTTGGTAAAAACCAGCTTTAAATGGCCCCATAAAAGCTTTGACCAACTGGTAGGAAGATTGGTTGCATTCGCGATTTATTAACTTTATCAACAGTTTTCCCTGTGAAAATGTCAATTTCTTCATTCTGGGAGTATATTGTTCCTTTAATCCCTTCTCAACCAGCTTAATATGTTTTTCTCGAGATTTTTTGTCGGGAAGTGTTTCCAGATATTCATATGTTTCTATAACTGCTCTTTTAACCTCTTTGGCAATGGGAAGAGTTTTTTTCACATCACGAACAATCTTCCAATAATATCTTTCCTGCTTTTTGTTTTTAAATTTTATTTTAGGGTATACATATACTGTTCTTAACGTTATTGAGGGTATAGTATCTCCTTCATATACACAAACTGGTACCATATAGCCTTTTTGACCAGGCTGTTGTTGGTGCTGTGAGTATACTGGACGGATACAAAAACAGCATAGTAATATCAGAAGTATGAATTCATTTTTCTTCATGTTTACAAAAATAGAAATAATAATGAATCCAGTATTCTTCTAAAGTGAAAATTAACGTATATAAGTTGTGAATAAAGGTTGGTATATGATGTTAAAGAAGTATGTTTTAGCCTGTTTATTAGCTTGTTGTATTGTTAATATATCGGCACAGTCGGACTGGGTGGAATGGGAGGAAAATACATTGGAAGTTGAAGACCTCACTTATTGGCAAGAGAAATATGAAGAATTGAGCGAATTGGCTGAACATCCTTTTAATATTAATACAATAACGAAAGAACAATTAGAGCAGCTTCCATTTCTCTCTGATAAATTAATAGAGAATATTCTTTATTATTTATATAAATATGGTCCGATGGTAAGTAAAAACGAATTGTTAGGAATTGAGGGGATGGATTGGCAGACACGACATTTTTTGAAAGACTTTATTTATATTGGACCTGCTGATAATAAGAAAGATAAGTTCTCTATTAACCATATGTTGAAATATAATAAACAGGAGTTAATAACTCGGTTAGATATTCCATTAAATGTAAAAGCTGGATATGCAGAATATTCTCCAGAGATTTTAAAAGAAAAGCCTAATAAAAAATATCAAGGTAATGCTTTATATCATAATCTTCGTTACCGTTTCCAATACCGTAATCAGGTGTTTGCCGGATTGACAGCTGAAAAAGATGCAGGAGAACCTTTTTTTACTAAATATAATCGGAAAGGATATGACAGTTATACTGGATATCTTTTTCTTCAAAATCTGGGGCGCTTGAAGACACTGGCTTTAGGACATTATCGGGCAAGCTTTGGATACGGTTTAGTTATGAATATGGGATTCAGCATGGGAAAATCAATGACTCTTTCAAGTATGAACAGAAAAGGTAAAGGTTTTATCAAACATACCTCTGTAGACGAAGGATCTTATCTACAAGGAGTAGGAGCTACTTATACTTTGGGAAAACGATGGGATTTATCTGCCTGTTATTCTTTTCGAGAAATGGATGGTAATGTAGAAGATCAGTTTATAAAATCGTTGAAAACGGATGGATATCATCGGTTAACTAAAGATCTGGAAAAGAAGAATAGTTTTAATAATCATTTGATAGGGTGTAATTTAAGTTATAACGGGAAGTATGTCGAATATGGATTAACTGCTGTTTATAATCATTTTAACAAGATGTTGAATCCGGATTATCGAGATTATAATCGTTATTATCCTCGAGGAAAAAACTTTTATAATGCTGGAGTACATTATAAAGTATATATGAAGCGGTTTATCTTTTCAGGAGAAACAGCTATTGATAAACAAGGAGCAGTATCTACCTTGAATATGTTGACTTATTCACCAGATGTTAATACTACTTTTACTTTTATCAACAGGTATTATGATAAGCGTTATCAAAGTTTATATGCAAGCTCTTTTAGTGAGAATTCTCGTCTGCAAAATGAAGCAGGTATTTATATTGGCCTGGAAAGCAGTTTGTTCAGCCCTTTAAAGATTTTATGTTATGGTGATTTCTTTTATTTTCCCTGGAAAAGATATCAGGTAGATCGTCGTCGGACTACAGGAGTAGAGGGGGTTTGTCAATTAGGTTATTCACATAATAATTCACTGTCTATGTTAGTAAAGTATAGCTATAAACATTATGCAAAGAATTATACTTCTTCTAATGAACAAAAATATGTATTGCCTTATATTCGACAGCGATTACATTATCAACTTTCTTATGTTCCTATTGAGAATACATTGTTGAAAACAACTGTTGAATATATCCGTGCAGGTTTTTGGAAACAACGGATGGGGCAGGGGGTGTTGGTTGGAGAAACTTTAAAGGGAGAATTACCGGCTTTTCCCATTCAGGCATCTCTTGCAGCGGCCTGGTTTTATACAGATAATTATGATTCCAGGGTTTATTTTTATGAACCGAGTGTCTTGTATGCTTTTTCTATGTTCTCTTTTTATGGAAAAGGAACACGGCTGGCTGTTAATTTAAAATATACTTATCATCGTTGGTTAACGATACAGGCCAAATGGGGATGGACACATTACATGGACAGAAATCGTATCAGTTCAGGCACAGAAGAGATTATGGGCAGTAATAAGGCTGATCTTCAGTTTCAGGTACGTGTCAAATGGTGAATCCATAAATTATTCGTATTTTTGTGTTGATTAATCAAAAAGAACGTATTTATGTCAACAGTGATTTATCCTTCTCCGGTATTCGGACCAATTCATAGCCGGCGTCTGGGAGTTTCGTTGGGAATTAATTTGCTTCCGGCTGATGGTAAGTTTTGTACTTTTGATTGTATTTATTGTGAATGTGGATATAACAAAGATCATCGTCCTCATCAGAAATTACCTACACGTGAAGAAGTAAGGGAAACATTGGAAAATCGTCTGAAAGATATGCAGATTAATGGACCTGCACCTGATGTTCTTACTTTTGCAGGTAATGGAGAACCTACTGCTCATCCTGAGTTTGCAGGAATTATAGAAGATACTTTGGCTTTGCGTAATCAATATTTTCCTGCTGCCAAAGTCAGTGTTTTGAGCAATTCTACTTTTATTCATAAAAAAGAAGTGTTTGATGCGCTTAATAAAATAGATAATAACATTCTGAAACTTGATACGGTAGATTTGGATTACATTCATAGAGTAGATCGTCCAACCGGACATTATGATTTAAACCGGTTAATTGAAAGGATGAAAGACTTTAAGGGAAATCTGATTATCCAGACCATGTTTATGAAAGGGACAACAGACGAAGGCGTGGATGTAGATAATACTTCCGATCAGTATGTATTGCCTTGGTTGGAAGTGGTGAAACAAATAACTCCTAAGCAAGTGATGATTTATACGATTGACAGAGAAACCCCGGATCTCTCTTTGAGAAAAGCCACTCACGAAGAGTTGGATCGTATTGTGAATTTAATCAGGCAAGCCGGAATTCAGGCTAGTGCCTCCTATTGATGGAATAAGATATAAAAAAATAACATGTACAGATGGTGAATCTTTCATCTGCACATGTTATTATTATAAAGAAAGGATTTTGATTAGAGTTCTTTTACTTCTTTTGCAGCCACTTCCAGTGCTTCATTGATATTGCTGCAGATATTTTCTTTACCTAATAATTCATAGAATCCGGATTTTTCCAGTACGGCATGTACCTGATCATTGACACCAGACAGAATGATGTGAATATTTTCTTTCTGTGACATTTTACAAAGGGTTGTCAGGTTATGAATGCCGGTTGAATCAATGAAGGGAACTTTACGCATACGGATAATACGGATTTTAGGACGATCGCCTAAGCGAGCCATAATTTCTTCAAATTTGGTAGCTATACCAAAGAAATAAGGACCGTTGATTTCATATACTTCTACGCCTTCAGGAACGATCAGATGCTCTTCGTGTACTTCTAAGTCTGATTCCTTATTCGGGTCAATTTCATCGGTGATAACAGAAATCTGAGTTGTTTCCATGACTCGTTTCATAAATAATACACAAGCAATAACCAATCCAACTTCGATTGCTACTGTCAGATCAAAGATAACGGTCAGGAAGAAAGTAATGAGCAATACGGTAACATCTGATTTCGGATTTTTCAGCAAACCTTTAAATACTCTCCATCCGCTCATGTTGTAGGAAACAATAACCAGAACACCAGCCAGACATGCCATCGGGATGTATTGCGCCAGTGGCATCAGAAATAATAAGATAAGCAGCAGGACAACAGCATGTACAATACCTGCAACAGGAGATTTACCTCCATTATTGATATTCGTCATTGTACGGGCAATAGCTCCGGTAGCCGGAATACCTCCAAATATCGGTGATACAAAGTTGGCGATACCCTGGGCTATCAATTCTGTATTTGAATCATGACGGTCACCGATAACACCGTCAGCGACGGCTGCTGAAAGTAATGACTCGATTGCTCCCAATACAGCAATCGTAATAGCTACCGGGAAAAGATTTTTTATGGCTTCCCAGTCCAGTGAAGGTACGGCTGCTTCCGGTAACTGGGCTTTGATACTGAAACGGTCTCCAATGGTATCAATGCATTGGATTCCTCCATACATTTTCATCAAATAGACTGCAACAGTTACCAGAACGATGGCTACTAACGATCCGGGAATTTTTTTTGAGAATTTAGGAGTAATAGCGATGATGAAGATACTGGCAACACTGACAACAACATTCCACCAGTTAACAGTATCGAAATGATGGAAGTAAAGGATCCATTTACCAATAAAATCTCCGGGTACTTTTTCTCCGTTAAAATTTAATCCGAATATATCAGCAATCTGAGTTGTAAAGATTGTAACGGCGATACCGCTGGTGAATCCGATAATGATAGGATAGGGGATAAACTTAATAATTGTTCCCAGTTTAAAAATACCTAACAGTACGAGTATAATACCTGCCATCATGGTAGCAACCATCAGTCCTTCGATACCATACTCCTGAATGATACCATAAATGATAACAATAAAGGCGCCGGTCGGTCCTCCGATCTGTACTTTGCTTCCTCCTAAAAAGGAAATTATAAAACCAGCTACGATAGCTGTGATGATACCTTTTTCAGGAGTAACTCCAGACGCAATACCAAAGGCAATGGCTAGAGGAAGTGCTACAATACCTACAATAATACCCGCCATCAGGTCCGTCATAAAGTTTTCGCGGGTATAATTTTTTAGGGTTGTGAATAATTTGGGTTCAAATTCAAAAGCTTTCATTTGCCTAAAATGTTATAGTTTATAAAAATAAATGCAAAAGTATATAATAATGCGAACATAAACTATATTATTAAGGTTAATATTCATAGTAAGAGATTGAATTTCTTAATAGATTATAAATAAAAGTTGTAATGATTACAATTTTGAATAAAATTATTACCTTTGCAATGTGATTAATGAAAATATAAAGATTCAACGAATAATAACTAACGATTATGGAAAAGAGTATTAAAGGTACAAGAACAGAGAAGAATTTGGCAATTTCATTTGCAGGTGAATCACAGGCAAGAATGCGTTATACTTATTTCGCAAGTGCTGCCAAGAAAGAAGGTTTTGAACAGATTTCAGCTATTTTCACTGAAACTGCAGACCAGGAAAAGGAACATGCAAAGCGTATGTTTAAATGGCTGGAAGGCGGAATGGTTGAAATTACAGCAAGCTACCCTGCCGGCGTAATCGGTACGACTCTTGAAAATCTGAAAGCTGCTGCTGCCGGAGAGAATGAAGAATGGTCACTCGATTATCCTAAATTTGCTGATATTGCTGAAGAAGAAGGATTCCCGGCTATTGCAAAGATGTATCGTGAAATTGCAGTTGCTGAAAAAGGACATGAAGAAAGATACTTGGCTTTGGCTAAGAATGTAGAAGAAGGTAAAGTATTCAAGAAAGATACAGAAACTGTATGGCAATGCCGTAACTGTGGTTACTTATATGTAGGTACAGAAGCTCCTGAAATCTGCCCGGCATGTCTGCATCCTCAGGCTTATTTTGAAGTGAAGAAAAACAACTACTAATCAATCTCAATATCCCTTTTAGGGAAATGTAGTGGCGGAGAATCCAGAAAGACATTCTATATGTCGGAAGGATCTCCGCATTACTTTTTCAACAGGTGTGGAAAAATACCTAAATTAAGGTATTGTGCTGTTTATCAGAAATTGTCATCTTTGTAACAGAAATAAGAAGTAGCTTTATAAACAGATATTAATATGAAGATTAAAGCTATTATAGGTCGTGAAATACTCGATTCGCGAGGTAATCCTACCGTAGAGGTTGAAGTCAGACTGGAGTCTGGAATTATAGGAAGAGCTTCGGTACCTTCCGGAGCTTCAACCGGAGAGCATGAAGCATTGGAATTGCGCGATCAGGACTCAAAACGTTATGGTGGTAAAGGAGTCTTGAAAGCGGTAGACAATGTGAATAAAGTGATTGCACCGGCACTTCAGGGATGGTCAGTTTTAGAACAACGCGCCATTGATCATAAGATGCTGGAACTGGATGGAACAAAGACCAAATCCAATTTGGGAGCCAATGCCATTCTGGGAGTTTCGTTAGCTGTAGCTAAGGCAGCAGCCAATTATTTGAATATTCCTTTGTATCGTTATATCGGAGGGGTAAATACCTTTGTCATGCCGGTTCCGATGATGAACATTATTAATGGAGGTTCACACAGTGATGCACCTGTTGCTTTTCAGGAATTTATGATTCGTCCGGTAGGAGCACCTTCTTTCCGGGAAGGTTTGCGTATGGGGGCTGAAGTGTTCCATGCCTTGAAGAAAGTGTTGCATGACCGCGGACTAAGCACTGCTGTCGGTGATGAAGGAGGCTTTGCTCCTGCTTTGAATGGTACTGAAGATGCTCTGGAATCTATTTTGGCTGCAATTAAGCTGGCAGGATATGAACCTGGAAAAGATGTGATGATCGGTATGGACTGTGCCTCTTCTGAATTTTATAAAGAAGGAGTGTACGATTACACAATTTTTGAAGGAGAACACGGGAAAAAGCGGACATCTGATGAACAGGTTGCTTATCTGGAAGAATTGATCAGCAAATATCCGATTGATTCCATAGAAGACGGTATGAGTGAAAACGACTGGGCAGGCTGGAAAAAACTGACAGACCGTATCGGTTCCCGCTGTCAGCTTGTTGGTGATGATTTGTTTGTTACCAATGTGGAATTCCTGGCTAAAGGCATTGAGCAGGGATGTGCCAACTCGATTCTGATCAAGGTCAACCAGATTGGTTCGCTGAGCGAAACGTTAGACGCCATTGAAATGGCCCATCGGCACGGTTATACCACAGTGACTTCACACCGTTCAGGAGAAACGGAAGATGCAACGATAGCTGATATTGCCGTGGCTACCAACAGCGGACAGATCAAGACTGGTTCTTTGAGCCGTTCCGACCGTATGGCAAAATATAACCAGCTTCTTCGTATTGAGGAAGAATTGGGTAGTTTGGCTGTTTATGGTTATCAGCGTATCAAACAGTAGTATTGGGTAAATAAGTCATATTTGGTGTTTCTGCAAGTACGGATAAGAATAATCTCAATTTTGAGAGATTTTATCCGTACTTTTTTATTATTGATAATAAGGTATTTAGCTTTCTGGTGAAAAATAATTGCGAAAAAAGAATGAAAAAAGTTCGCAGAATGTTTGCGGATTTGAAAAATAGTCGTATCTTTGCAACCGCAATCGAGAGAGAAAGCAACAAAACAAAAACTTAATGGTGCGTTAGTTCAGTTGGTTAGAATACATGCCTGTCACGCATGGGGTCACGGGTTCGAGTCCCGTACGCACCGCAATAAAGGGTGTAAATCAAGTTATTACGAGATTTACACCCTTTTTCATACCTTGTTTGTAAGTATCTGTAATTCCTTTCGAAGAGTTTTCGTTTCTTTTGGGATGAAATATAAGCCCAATTCTTGCTCTTATCGTCTGTTTTTCTTATCTTTATGGATAAGAATTTAAGAATACGATGAAAACAATAACTTTATTACTTATAGTCCTCATGATAATATTGACCGGATGTCATGGAGGAAAAAGAAAAAAAGAGATTTATCCTGTAAATGCTGCCGCGCTACAATAGAATACTGCTACTTTACAAAAAGAAACGGTAGCAGACACCGTCAAGTCCACTATCGTCAGGCAGGACACTGGGGAAGTTTTTATACCAGTCATCGTGCCTTACTGCAATAAAATTCCAACAGGTAAGGAAATCAGCCCAGCCCTTTTGAGTATACATGCGGAATACGACTACTATCCACTCCCGACAAATGAAATAACCATCTTTGTAACTAATAAATCCAGCAAGGAATACACCTGTGGGGATGAGTACAGTATAGCCTATTATAACGAAAAAAACAAGTCATGGGAATCGCTGCCTGTCAATCCGATTCGGGAGGATATGCTCTGGATAATCTCTTCGTACCAAAGCAACAGAATGCAAACTATACATATCTATACCGACATTACGCCAAATCGCCCGGGGAAATACCGCATATACAAGTCGTTCAACAATGATACGGAAGTAGCATTTGCGGAATTTGAAATGGTGGATAACAAGGGTGTAAGAAAGTTAATGGATATTTTAGTCGATATCATCAGGAAATATCCTAAGGCAGACACTATACATGAAAACTTTTCAACTGCATGTCAGCGTTACGACGGTGACACGATAGAAGTTGGTCTGATAAACAACGCCATGCCGTATCAGGAAATGTTCAGAAGAAAAATACTGAACTACTCCGCACTTGATTTCGGGAAGATAGAGCCGCCCCAGCCACTCCCTTTCACCACGACATCGGACACTATGGGCATCAGCATGAAAACAGAAAAGACTGTTTATCCTGTAGGTACGAAAGAAATTACAGTAATAATATCCAATAATAACAGCAGGACTTTGTTCTTCGGCGTTGACTATGGAATTGCCCGAAAGAAAGGAGACGAATGGATAGCGCTGAACACATCAACCGTTTTTAATAGTTTGGGCATCGGCGTAGAAAAAGGGCGTAACTACGATTTCAAGGCTTGGATGTACAACCTTGTAAACGACAACAAGCCCGGCACGTACAAGATCTATAAGAGAATAGGTTTTGACGGCAGCAGGAAAGAATGGTATATGTCGGCAGAGTTCAGGATAGAATAATCATATCAGCAGTATGAGGAACAATGTTTTTCATAACATTTCTGGCAGCCCTTTTATCCGCAGGATGTAAGGATGAAAAATATCAGGGAGCTACCGTCTATCAAAGCGGAATTGGTGATGCCATATTATTGGCAAGCGACAGCATCGGGAATGAAGTGAGAATGGAAAATAATACAGGGAAACTGCGACACATCTACAAGAGAGGTCTATGCCATTGTATTTAATCCAAAATAGAAAAAATTAAGCTACGGGCGAAGCTGGGAATTAGAATGATATTTTACGATTATTTAGGTTCAAGTTTTGTACGCACCGCACAAGTTCAATAATTTAAACTCAATATCTTTTCAGAGCAAGTCATGGGGCAGGACAGCGTAAAAACGGAGCAACCTGAAAGATTAAAAAAGAAAGCCGGCTCAGTTCGAATATTGAATTTCTTTTGCCGGCTTTGTGACCAACCGTCAGTTTATCTTCCTCTGACGATTTTCTTGATATCGTTCAATTTGTTTAAAGCTTCAATAGGAGTCAGGTTATTGACATCCAGATTCAGTATTTCATCACGTATCTGACAAAGCACCGGATCGTCCAGCTGGAAGAAGCTGAGCTGCACACCATCCTGCTGGGCTGTTGCATTCGATTTGCTTTTCGTGTGGATATTTTGTGCAGAAATACCTTCCTGACGGTTTTCTGCTTCCAGCTGATGCAGGATTTCATCGGCCCGTTTGACGATTGTTTTCGGCATTCCCGCCATTTTGGCTACGTGAATACCGAAGGAATGTTCGCTTCCTCCACGCTCCAGTTTGCGGAGGAAAATCACTTTATTGTCTACTTCCTTCACCGTTACATTGTAGTTCTTGATGCGTTTGAACTGCGCCTCCATGTCGTTCAGTTCATGATAGTGGGTAGCAAAAAGCGTTCTTGCCCGGGCACGCTTGTGTTCGTGAATATGCTCTACGATGGCCCATGCAATGGAGATACCGTCGTAGGTAGAAGTACCTCTTCCCAATTCATCAAACAAGACCAGGCTGCGGGGAGAAAGATTATTCAGAATGTCTGCCGCCTCGTTCATTTCCACCATGAAAGTAGATTCTCCGACGGAAATGTTGTCACTTGCTCCCACACGCGTAAAGATTTTGTCTACCAGTCCGATATGTGCGCTTTCAGCCGGAACGAAACATCCGATCTGTGCCATGAGGGTAATCAGGGCAGTTTGTCGCAGCAAGGCAGACTTACCGGCCATGTTCGGTCCGGTAATGATGATAATCTGCTGTTCTTCTGTGTCCAGATATACATCGTTGGCAATGTACTTTTCGCCCAGAGGGAGCTGCTTTTCAATGACCGGATGCCGTCCCTGACGGATATCCAGTACATCATCGTCGGCCACGACCGGACGGATATACCGGTTGGCTTTGGCTACACTGGCAAACGACAAAAGGCAGTCCAGCCGGGCAATCTGGGTAGCATTGATCTGGATCGCCGGAATAAATTCGGACAGTGCCATGACCAGTTCGTTATAAAGCCGTGTTTCCAGAATCAGAATTTTGTCTTCTGCTCCGAGGATCTTTTCTTCATATTCTTTCAGCTCCTGAGTGATATAGCGTTCTGCATTCACCAGAGTCTGCTTGCGTATCCATTCAGCCGGAACCTTGTCTTTATGCGTATTGCGGACTTCAATGTAATAGCCGAATACATTATTATATGCAATTTTCAGGCTGGGAATACCAGTCTGTTCAATTTCGCGCTGCTGAATTTGCAGCAGATAATCTTTACCCGAATAGGCAATTCGTCTCAATTCGTCAAGTTCTTCGTTGACTCCGTCCGCAATGACTCCTCCTTTATTGACCAGCAGGGGAGGATCATTCTTTATCTCACGGGCTATCTTGTCACGGATGGATACACAGAGGTTCAGTTGTTCTCCGATTCTTCGCAAGCTTTCGTTTTCAGCATTCTGGCAGGCATTCTTGATCGGTTCGATAGCCTGAAGGGCAACTATCAGCTGTACGACTTCGCGTGGAGAGATTCGTCCTACTGCCGCTTTGGAAACAATACGTTCCAGGTCGCCGATCAGATGAAGCTTCTCTTCAATAAAATCCTTGAAATCCGGTTCTCGGAAGAAATATTCCACCACGTCCAGCCGCTCATTGATGGGCTTCACATCTTTCAGCGGGAATACGATCCAGCGTTTCAGCAGTCGTGCTCCCATGGGACTGATGGTATGGTCGATGACATCCAGCAGGCTGGTACCTCCTTCGTTCATGCTTCCGGTCAGCTCCAGGCTTCTTACGGTGAATTTATCCAGTCGCACGTAACGGTCTTCTTCGATTCTGGAAAGTGAAGTGATATGACCGATCTGGTAATGCTGAGTCATATCCAGATATTGCAGGATTGCTCCCGAGGCAATGATACCATTCTTCAGATGTTCCACACCGAATCCCTTCAGATTCTTCGTTTCGAAGTGCTTCAACAGCTTTTCGCGGGCGGAAGTTTCCGTAAAGATCCAGTCGTCCAGTTCAAAGGTAAAGAACTTGCTTCCGAAGTTGCCTTCGAACATGCCTCGCTTGCCCCGTTCGAACAGGACTTCTTTCGGACCGAAATTGTTGAGCAGTTTGTCGATGTAGTCAAAAGGACCTTCTGCTGTCATGAATTCGCCGGTGGATATGTCGAGGAAAGCCACACCACAGGCTGCCTTCCCGAAGTGAACAGCTGCCAGGAAGTTATTTTCTTTATACGACAAGACATTGTCATTGATTGCAACACCGGGAGTTACCAGTTCCGTGATACCCCGCTTCACCAGTTTCTTGGTTGTCTTCGGGTCTTCCAGCTGGTCACAGATGGCTACGCGCCGTCCGGCACGGATCAGTTTAGGCAGATAAGTATCCAGGGCATGGTGAGGAAATCCTGCCATTTCTACCGTCTTAGCCTGTCCGTTCGCACGTTTGGTGAGCGTAATACCCAATATTTCTGCTGCGGCAACGGCATCCTCCGAATAAGTTTCGTAAAAGTCTCCACACCGGAACAGCATGATTGCGTCAGGGTGTTTAGCCTTCAGATCGAAATATTGTTTCATCATCGGAGTCAATACTACATCATTATCCTTTGCCACGGTTCAGTCCTTTCTTTATTAGAGTTTAATACTTATTTTCAAGGCTGCAAAGATATCAAAAGGTGAGCGCCGAGACAAATGAAAACCGCAGTTTTTATAAACTGCGGTTTTGTTCTTTGTATGCTCGGCATGAGTATTAGCTAACGGGTGCAAGTCCCCAATGAGCCCTAATAGCGGGAATCATACAGCCAATAG
>ERZ791615.629-NODE-629-length-14288-cov-2.68383_pt1 | contig 14288 bp, 9 predicted proteins | sample MGYA00510273_ERZ791615 | MGnify/ENA primary metagenome ERZ791615 (study PRJEB30046, sample SAMN00715185) | human gut metagenome | study: EMG produced TPA metagenomics assembly of the A metagenome-wide association study of gut microbiota in type 2...
CTCGTTTGCGGTTGCAAAGGTAGTACAAATTTTGAAATTACCAACTATCCACAGCAATTTTTCTTTGTACTTTTTTTCTTTACACCACACTCTTTACGCTTCTTCTCTAGCATATCCTTTAGTTCACAGCCACTTACACAACTGTCACAAGGATTTTTATTTTCTCGCGTACGACGAAAAAAAAGAAAGATTCCATATATAATACGAGCAATACAGAGTACTACCAGTACTCCTACTACCCATTCCTGCCAATTAATCATACAAATAATCCTCCAATCTGATAAACGGCAAAGGATACAAGCCAAGCCAATACCGTAGTATAACAAGCTGCAAACAATGCCCATTTCCAACTACCGGACTCCTGTTTTATAGCAGCCAATGCCGCAATACACGGGAAGTAAATCAGTACAAAAAGCATATAACAGAATGCGACCAACGGAGTGATCGGAATCCTTTCTGCCAAACTTACCGAATCTGCATCCGGATCATCGACATACAACACTCCCAATGTACTTACCACCAGCTCCTTTGCCCCCACTCCTGAAATCAAGCCAATTCCAAGTTTCCAGTCAAACCCCATAGGTTCTATCACCGGCTCTATCGCACGTCCTAACTGACCGATATAAGAATTTTCCTGTTGCTCGGCAACTGTCTCGTATGCATCATGATTCGGATAATATCCCAGAAACCAAATTATAACAGAAGCGACCATAATAATTCCGCCCATTTTTTTCAAATACTGCGCTCCCTTTTCCCATGTATGGCGAAAGATCGATTTCGCAGTCGGCATACGATACGGCGGGAGTTCCATAACGAACGGAGTATCGTCACCCTTCACCAAGAACTTGCTAAACAACCGTGCTAACAGCACAGCCAGAAAAATACCAATTGCATAGATGCTTAACAATACCAAGCTCGCATTGTTCGGAAAGAAAGCTCCTACCAACAACAAGTAAATAGGTAAGCGCGCACTACATGACATAAGTGGATTAATCAACATCGTAATGAGACGACTTTTCCGGTTTTCGATAGTACGTGAAGCCATAATAGCAGGTACATTACATCCGAATCCCATAATCAAAGGTATAAACGATTTTCCGTGCAACCCCATTTTATGCATAATCTTATCCATAATAAACGCCGCACGAGCCATATAACCGGAATCCTCCATTAATGAAATACAGAAATACAAAATCAGAATATTTGGTAAAAAGACAATAACGCCTCCTACACCACCCACAATGCCGTCAACCAACATATCTTTCAACGGGCCATCCGTCATATTGTTACGAATCAAATCGCCTATTTGTTCCACCAACCATTCAATCCCCATCATCGGATATTCCCCGAGCACAAAAGTACCTTCAAACATCAGATACATGAAAAGGAAGAAAATAGGATATCCCCAAATACGGTGAGTGACAATGGAATCCAACACTTTTGTAGTCTGCGCCTGTTCCAAATGATTATCAGTAAAAGTTTCTTTCAGCGCACCACTGATAAAACCATATTTCGCATCCGTAATAGCCGACTCGCAATCTTCATTCATCGTATCCTGTACGCGTTTGGCCATTTTATCACGAATACGCAGGATTTCCTCCGCATTCGGCAAAGTACGTACAAAACTCTCTATGTCCGGATCATTCTCCAACAATTTTATTGATAGAAAACGGGTAGAGTACTTATGGCGAATGAACTCATTCTTGGAAACTTCTTCTTTTACAGCCTCAATAGCTTTCTCCAAATCAGGTCCATGATTGATATGAATATGGCGGAACACACGCTCGGTCCTTTTATGTTCGCGTACATAATCTTCCAGATGTTCCTCTTCATGATTCTTACGGTCCTCCAAAGAATCATGCCATTCGGTCAGATCCTTCAATACTTCCGGATTCATATTCCCCTGTTTATCAAAGAAATCGACGCCTTCATAAAGGTTGATTACGACATGAAACAAGGTATCCAATCCACGGTTCTTCTTACTGACAGTAGGTAACATCGGTACTCCAAACAGTTTGCTCAGCAAATGATAGTCTAATGTATTCCCACTGGATTCCAATTCGTCATAAATATTCAAAGCCACCACCATACGGACATTCATGTCAATCAATTGCGTCGTAAGATATAAATTCCGTTCGAGGTTGGAGGAGTCTACTACATTAATAATCACATCCGGCGTTTCATCTATAATATGACGACGGACATAAATTTCTTCGGGCGTGTATGCAGATAACGAATATGTCCCCGGCAAATCTACAATACGAAAATGATACCCTTCAAAATCAAAATGCCCTTCTTTGGCATCCACAGTCACACCACTATAATTTCCGACATGCTCATGGGCACCGGAAGCCAGATTGAAAAGAGAAGTCTTGCCCGAGTTCGGATTCCCGACCAAGGCAACATTAATGGTACGGCGTTTACCTAACGCCAACCGCTTCATATCTTCTTCTTTTACAGAAACATCTTCAGGCAAACCTTCGTGATAAATAGTTTCGCCGGCTTGTTTTTTTGCTTCTTCTTCACTGACTACCTCAATCATCTCAGCTTCCTGACGACGCAAAGAAATTTCATAACCTAAGACTTTATATTTAATGGGATCTTTCAATGGAGCATTCAATAAAACTTCAACGGTTTTACCTTTAATAAAACCCATCTCCACGATACGTTTACGAAAACCACCGTGTCCCAGCACCTTTACGATGACACCTTTTTCGCCTGTTGTTAATTCGGACAAACGCATAACTCTCTAAATTTTCGGCAAAGATAATTCATAACTTCGGAGCACGCAAATTATTTAGATTGTTTTTAAATAAGAGTCATTTCTAATCGAAAAACCTCCTCACTAAAAAAGATCTGGTAATCAGAAAAAGAGGAAACAGAAGGAGAAGTTCCTGAAAAATTCAAAAGACTAAGCAAGAAACTATTATCTTTGCAAACATGATACAGCAACGGATTACACAATATATAGAAAAGAATCATCTGTTTTCATCAGACAGCAAAATTCTGGTAGCATTGAGCGGCGGCGCCGACTCTGTGGCACTGCTACGTATTCTCCACACAGCAGGTTATCACTGCGAAGCCGCACATTGTAACTTTCATTTACGCGGCGAGGAATCAAACCGCGATGAATCATTTGTCCGCCAACTCTGCCTGAAATACAACATCCGATTGCATACCGCTGATTTCAACACAACCCAATACGCAGCCGAAAAGCATATTTCGATAGAAATGGCAGCGCGGGAACTCCGTTATAACTGGTTTGAAGAAATTAAAAATAAATACCGGGCCGATGTCATTGCCGTTGCTCATCACCAGGACGACAGTATAGAAACAATGTTGCTCAATCTAATCCGTGGCACAGGAATCACCGGATTACTCGGAATCCGTCCTCGAAACGGAGCTATTGTACGTCCACTCCTTTGTGTCAACCGCAAAGAGATCATTCAATATTTACAAAACATTGAACAGGATTATGTAACTGATAGTACAAATCTGGAAGATGAATACACCCGCAACAAGATCCGGCTCAACCTCCTTCCACTTATGGAGGAGATTAATCCATCCGTCAAGAATAGTCTGGTGGAGACGAGTAATTATCTGAATGATGTAGCTACTATATACAATAAATGTATAGCAAAAACAAAAGCAAGAATAGTCACACCAGAAGGAATCCGGATCAGCAATTTGTTAAAAGAAGCTGTACCCGAAACTATTTTATTCGAGACTCTGCATCCACTCGGCTTTAACTCCACACAAATCAAAGATATTGCAAACTCACTTCATGGACAATCGGGAAAACAGTTTGCCAGCAAAGAATGGAGAGTGATTAAAGACAGGGAATTTTTGCTACTGGAAGAAATCCGGTCTGAAGAAAAAGACATCCCCCCTTTTCAATTAATTAAAGAAGAGAAAGAATACACGTCAAATTTTCAGATTCCACGGGAAAAAGGAACAGCATGTTTTGACGCTGACAAGTTGAATGAAGAAATCTATCACCGTAAATGGCAAATCGGTGATACTTTTATTCCTTTCGGAATGAAAGGCAAGAAAAAAATAAGCGATTACCTGACCGACCGCAAATTTTCTATCAGTCAGAAAGAGCGTCAATGGGTGCTCTGTTGCGGAGAACGCATTGCATGGCTGATAGGCGAACGAATAGATAACCGCTTCCGTATTGATGAAACAACGAAACGCGTTGTTATTTACAAAATAGTCTGAGGCTGTTTCTGCTTCTTGAAACAATCCGATAATAAAGCCGCAAAAGGAGTATCATACACTTTTGCATTCCTAGGACAGACTTTCACGCAAGCACAGCATTTGATGCATTTGGTTTCATCTACATTTAGTTCATCGCCTTTTGTAATAGCACCCGCCGGACAATGAACCACACACAACCCACAATGTGTACACAGACTCTCATCTTTTACCCACGGAGTACGAGGAAGCGGTGTGCCACTTTTACGTAACTTGATAACCTTCCTCAAAAAACGAAATAAGGGGAAGAAAGGCTGCCTCGGGCGTTTGATAGCACGAACATCTATCGGATAAAGAGTATCCGGGCCGGTAGCCGTTTTTATTTTTTCTATGATCTTTTTCCCGAACTCCGTAGCCAGAGCCAGGTCCGAATCATTCGGACGTCCGGCAGCAATCGGATGTTCATCCGTACTATATGAATGCTCACCGATAAAAGTTGCGCCGGCAATCACTTTCAATCCGTGGGGAAGGGCGAAAGCGTCCAATTCCATTAAGGCTTTTTCATAAGCACGATTGCCATAAACCACAACCAACACAGTAGGTGTATCCAAGCCACGAATATTCTGCAAACGTTCCATTGCCAAAGGAGCTACACGGCCTCCATATACGGGAACTACGATAATAGCCAATGCAGATGCAGGAATTACAGCTTCCCCGGTAGTCTGCAAAGTGACATTAACAGGAAGAATATTTTTTATTCCTGTTCCGTGAACAATCGCCTCGGCAACTTGTTTTGATGTGTGTGTAGGCGAAAAATAAATTAAATGAGCTTCATTTACTGTCATACTATTTTCTTTTATGTAGCAAAGATACACTTTTACGTTGAAAAAAAGGTTTGATTGTTTATGAAACCAAAAAAATTTATTATCTTTGCCCCGTTGAAACATTCTACGATTCAACATATACATCCCTAATTCATAATAAAAACAAAACGTATGCTCGCATATCTGTGACCGGAGAGTCATAGTAATGCTGTCCATAATTCAGCAAAAAAGAAATATTAATAACTTACCATACTATATGTATAACATTATCCAATTAAACGACAAAGATCTGTCGGAACTTCAAGTTATTGCCAAAGAGTTAGGCATAAAAAAAACAGACTCATTAAAAAAGGAAGACCTTGTTTACAAAATACTCGATGAACAAGCAATCGCCGGAGCCACAAAGAAAGTTGCCGCAGACAAGCTTAAAGAAGAACGCAAAGAAGAACAAAAGAAAAAGCGTTCACGCGTAGCGCCTGCCAAGAAAGATAACAAAGTAGTTTCCGCAACCAAGGAAGGAGAAGCTGAGAAAGCCAAAGAAGCTGCTCCTGCCAAGCCACAACAGCCTTCTAAAAAAGAGGAAAGTGCAAATAAAGAAAAAGAGACTCCTGCTGTTGAAGTTAAAGCAGAAAATACCGCAGCTCCTAAACGTAAAGTAGGCCGTCCGCGTAAAAATGCCGATGCAGCAGAGCAAAAAGAAGTTGAAAGCGTGAAAACTGCAACTCCGGCAACTCCTAAAGTAACGGAAGATAAAGTAGTTACTGAGAAAGCTCCTGAAGTAATAGAAAAAGCAGTCCCGGCACAAGCTCCCGAAAAGAAAACAAAAGCCAACAAACCTGCTGAAGAGAAGAAAGTAGTAGTGAAACCGCAACCGCAAAAGAAAGCCGAACCCGTTATAGACGAAGAAAGCAATATCTTATCCGGTGCCGACGACGATGATTTTATTCCTATCGAAGATCTGCCTTCAGAAAAGATAGAACTTCCCACCGAACTTTTTGGAAAATTCGAAGCCACCAAAACTGAACCGGCACAAACTGCTACCGAACAACAAGCCCCCCAGCCACAACAACAGGCTCATCAACAACAACAGCAACAACGTCCACGCATTGTCCGTCCGCGTGACAACAATAATGGCAATAATAATGCTAGCAATAGTAACAATAACGCCAATAATAATAACAATAATAACTTCCAACGTAACAATAACCAAAATCAGAACCAGCAGCGTGTACCGATGCCGCGTCCTGCCCAGCCAAACAACGCGAACGAAAATCTTCCGGTACCACAACAGCAGCAGGAACGTAAAGTTATTGAGCGTGAAAAGCCTTACGAATTCGATGACATCCTTAATGGAGTAGGCGTACTGGAAATTATGCAGGATGGATACGGATTCCTCCGTTCTTCCGATTATAATTACCTTTCTTCTCCTGACGATATCTATGTATCACAGTCGCAAATCAAGTTATTTGGCCTGAAAACCGGTGACGTGGTAGAAGGAGTTATCCGCCCGCCCAAAGAAGGAGAGAAATATTTCCCGTTAGTAAAGGTATCGAAGATTAACGGACGTGACGCCGCTTTCGTTCGCGACCGTGTTCCTTTCGAACACCTGACGCCGCTTTTCCCGGATGAAAAGTTCAAACTCTGCAAAGGCGGTTATTCGGATTCCATGTCTGCCCGCGTAGTAGATCTTTTCGCTCCAATCGGTAAAGGTCAACGTGCTTTAATCGTAGCCCAGCCTAAAACCGGTAAGACAATTTTAATGAAAGACATTGCAAATGCCATTGCAGCCAATCATCCGGAAGTATACATGATTATGTTGCTTATCGATGAACGTCCGGAAGAAGTAACAGATATGGCGCGCAGCATCAATGCCGAAGTTATCGCTTCTACCTTTGATGAACCGGCAGAGCGCCACGTGAAAATCGCAGGTATCGTATTGGAAAAAGCAAAAAGACTGGTAGAATGCGGCCACGACGTAGTTATATTCCTTGATTCTATTACTCGTCTGGCACGTGCATACAACACAGTATCTCCTGCATCGGGTAAAGTACTTTCCGGTGGTGTGGATGCAAACGCACTTCATAAGCCGAAACGTTTCTTTGGTGCTGCCCGTAACATCGAGAATGGTGGTTCACTGACAATCATCGCAACTGCATTGATTGATACCGGTTCTAAAATGGACGAAGTTATCTTCGAAGAATTCAAAGGTACAGGTAACATGGAGTTGCAACTCGACCGCAACCTGTCCAACAAACGTATCTTCCCGGCAGTCAACATTACCGCATCCAGTACTCGTCGTGACGATCTGTTACTTGATAAGACAACTCTCGACCGTATGTGGATTCTCCGTAAATATCTTGCCGACATGAATCCGATCGAAGCAATGGACTTCGTAAAAGACCGTCTGGAAAAAACCAGAGACAACGATGAATTCCTGATGAGCATGAACAGCTAATTAGCAGTAAACCATAAATAATGAACGGTGAACAGAATGCGTTATAATCGCAGTTTGTTCACCGTTTATAGTTTTATCACCCGTCATTTATTCCAATTTTGTACAAAAAACTTTCACTTGCGTCCAAAACAAGTATTCCCCCCTTTTTTGCTTTCCCTTTTTTCCTACTTTTGCTTCAAAATCAAGTATCACTTAATTCTAACCAAGAATGAAAACAATTTATCCTTTCATGGGATTGGCTCTTTGCGGCATAGCAGCCCAAGCACAAGAAAAGCCCAATTTTCTGATTATCCAATGCGACCATCTTACACAACGCGTCGTTGGCGCCTACGGTCATACACAAGGTTGCACCCTTCCTATTGACGAAGTAGCTTCAAGAGGAGTTATCTTTTCCAATGCTTATGTAGGCTGCCCCCTCAGCCAACCGTCACGCGCCGCTTTATGGAGTGGCATGATGCCTCATCAAACTAACGTACGCTCCAACTCCAGCGAACCGATCAATACACCTATACCGGAAAACGTTCCGACATTAGGAAGCCTTTTTTCGGAAAACGGTTACGAAGCTGTACACTTCGGAAAAACGCACGATATGGGTTCATTAAGAGGATTCAAACATAAAGAGCCGGTAGCAAAGCCATTTACCGACCCGGAATTTCCGGTCAATAATGATAGTTTTCTGGACGTAGGAACCTGCGAGGACGTTGTTTCCTATTTAAGCAATCCTTCGGAAAAACCTTTCATATGCATTGCCGATTTTCAGAATCCCCATAATATCTGCGGATTCGTAGGAGAAAATGAAGGAGTACATACTGACCGACCTGTCAGCGGCACACTTCCGGAACTGCCCGACAATTTCGATGTAGAAGACTGGAACAACATACCTACCCCGGTGCAATACATCTGTTGCAGCCACCGGCGTATGACGCAAGCCTCCCATTGGAGTGAGGAAAATTACCGCCATTACATCGCCGCTTTCCAGCACTATACAAAAAATGGTATCCAAACAAGTAGAAAGTGTTTTGAAAGCATTATACTCCACTCCCGCAGGAAAGAACACAATCGTTGTTATCCTTGCCGACCATGGTGACGGAATGACTTCACACCGTATGGTGACCAAGCACATCAGTTTCTATGATGAAATGACAAACGTACCATTTATCTTTGCAGGTCCCGGTATCAAGCATCAGAAAAAACCGGTAGACCACTTACTCACGCAGCCTACACTAGACTTATTGCCAACCCTCTGTGACCTGGCCGGCATTCCTGTTCCCGCAGAAAAGGCAGGAATCAGCCTCGCACCGACATTAAAAGGAGAAAAACAAAAGAAGACTCATCCATATGTTGTATCCGAATGGCATAGTGAATATGAATACACAGTTACTCCCGGACGTATGGTACGTGGCCCCAGATACAAGTACACCCATTATTTGGAAGGCAACGGAGAAGAACTCTATGACATGAAGAACGACCCGGGTGAACGTAAGAACCTCGCCAAGAATCCCAAATATGCCAAGGTTCTTGCAGAACACCGTGCCATGCTCGACGACTACATCACCCGGTCAAAAGATAATTACCGCAGTCTGAAAGTAGACGCCGACCCGAGATGCAGAAATCATACTCCCGGCTACCCCAACCACGAAGGCCCTAGCGCACGTGATATTATCAAAAGAAAATAAATTAGAAAAAAAGAGCGAAGATTCTTGTCAGTCTTCGCTCTTTTTGTTTCTTTTGCATAAAACCTTGCAAACAAACATCCGGTGAATAGAAACTTACACCACATAATTACTACAATTATAACGGTATTCATATCGGTAACATTGTACGCTGCACATACTAATGCAGAACGTCTGTCTTTATTACAGCCGCTCATTCAGTATGACCTTGCTTTTAACACCGGCGTCACCACAGACAGTATTATCTTATGGGAGAAGCTGTTAACACCTGAACTTGAAAAGCAGCAACGATACGACATCTTATTCCAACTCAAAGCAATGGCGGTTCAGTCATCAATAACAGAAGGAAATATCAGCCTGGCTATTGACAACGCCAATTCAATGTATAAGAAAGCTAAAGAGATAGACTACCCGCTAGGAACAGCTCTTGCACTACGTGCAATCGGAAATACATATTTAAGCTCATCAACACCACAAGTTGCCATAGGTTCTTATGAAGAAGCAATAGAGATTATGCAACAGATACCCGAAGCCGACATCTATTTAAAAAACGCATTATCTCAAATGATACTTATTAAGCTCAATAACCGGCAAATGGCAGGAATTGAGAAAGATATCAACTACCTGGAAGCTCTTTGCGACAAAAGGCCCGATTCACCTTGCTATTTTTATCTTCCCTGTTGCCGTGCGTTTTATGAGATACAGTCAGACAAACTCCCTTCGGCATTGGAACATCTGCAAAAAATGGAGCGAATCTATGCCAAACATCCGTATCCATATTTTCTTCTGTTAATCAAATACTTATATGCTTCCTACCATATCGCCGCAAAAGAATATACCCAGGCATTGCAATCGTATGATGAATTACTGCCATACGTCAAAGAATCCGGTTCGTACAAAGACATACAGATATCACAAGAACGGGCAAAAGTTCTTTCATTAATGGGACGTATCGAAGAAGCATGTGAGGAATATGAAGTGATTAACGCACGCAAAGACTCACTTGACGCCAATAGCTATCTGCGCCAGATCAATGAATTGCATACTCTCTATCAGATTGACAAGAATGAATTAAACAACATAAACAGGCAAAAGAAAATCTTATACTGGAGCTGGTTTATTATCCTGTCTGTCCTCTCCTTAATTATATTCTTCATCTTCCGCATCAAAAGGAACAACAAACGTCTGATCCAATCGCAACAAGAACAAGAAAAAGTAAAGAAACAGGCAGAAAATTCGATTCGCACTAAAAGCCTTTTTCTCTCTAACATGAGTCATGAGATTCGTACTCCGCTCAACGCCTTATCCGGCTTTTCCACCATTCTGACGGAAGAATCCATTGATGAAGAAACGAGAAAACAGTGCAATGATATTATCCAGCAAAATTCGGAACTGTTGCTAAAGTTGATTAATGACGTGATTGACTTATCCAGCCTTGAAATTGGAAAGATGACATTCAAGTTCAAAATATGCGATGCAGTAGGACTATGCAGAAACGTCATTGATATGGTGGAAAAGATAAAGCAGACCCATGCAGACGTCCGCTTCTCCACTCCTCTCGATTCCTTGGAACTACTGACAGATAGTGCCCGCCTGCAACAGGTACTGATCAACCTGCTTATCAATGCAACTAAATTCACCTCACAAGGCTCTATCACTCTGCAACTTGAGCAACAAACGGAAGATACGGCACTTTTCTCTGTCACCGATACCGGCACAGGAATCCCTAAAGAGAAACAGAAAAAGATATTCAACCGTTTCGAGAAGCTCAATGAAAATGCCCAAGGTACGGGGCTCGGACTATCGATTTGCCAACTCATCATCGAACAGCTGGGAGGTAGTATCTGGATCGACCCCGATTACGAAGAAGGTTCACGTTTCTTGTTTACACATCCTATTGACAAAAGCGACCAAGGAAAGGAGGAAACAAGATGAAACGATTAATACTACTGCACATAGTCTGTTGCTGCTTTCTTGTCGGAAAAGCCGATTATGAAATGAACACGGACAGTTTGATACAGGTGTTTCAAAACCTGCCTCATGACTCAACCCGTCTTGTAGCTTTAAACAACATTATAAGAATAGAACAGAACAATCCTAAATGCATCCAGTTCTCGGACACTTTAATGAAAGAAGCATTGTTTCAGAAGGATGATAAATACGCAGGACTGGCAGCCTATTATCACCTATTGTACTATTATAACCACAACAAAACAGACAGCGTAGCGAAATGGATTACACAAATGGAACCACACGTCCACAAATCCGGTATATGGGATTATTTCTTCGACGCCAAACGTTTCCAGATCGACTTGTACACTTACAACGAAGAATACGAGCGTGCCATTAGCGAGGCAAACAAGATGAAGCAACAAGCTTTCGAAAAAAACAATCATCGGGGACTGGTAGCCGCTCATCAGTGTCTGAGCAATGCCTACATCGGCAGTCAACGTTGGGAGGAAGGCATCAAAGCACTGGAAGAAGCCTACAAGCTACTTGCTCCGGACGCTAATCCGGTAGTTCGCATCTCGGTACTGTCGCAATTGGTATCTGTCACCAAAGAAATGAAGAATAACAGCAAGCTGTTTAAATACCTGCAAGAACTCGAAAGCACACTCTATAAACATATCAAGGAAAATCCTTCTCTTAAAGACGGTTTCTCTGACGTATTTCTGTTCAACGAATTGTTCTATGCTTATTATTACCTGAATACCCAACAGCCGCAAAGAGCCTATGAACATCTGGTGAAAGCTAAGGAATATCAGAACGAAAACAACTATTTCATGTATCAGGTACTTTATTTCGACACCTACGCCAGATATTACAAATATATCGGTGAATATCAAAAAGCCTCAGATTATATCGACACCACATTAGTCATGCTGAAAGACAACTATGCCAGCGACTATGCCGAACAGTTATTGGTGAAAGCTAAAATATGGGTAAAGGCCGGCGATAGCGAAAAGGCCGTTCCACTATATCAGAAGGCACTTGCCATTAAAGATTCCGCCTCCATGTCGCTTGCAAACAATCAAATGGAACAAATAAAGAGCAGTTATCAACTGGATAAAATCAATATGGAACAACAACGGCACAACAACCGGATTCGCCTCATCTTTCTGGCTGTGATTATCGTTGTTTTATTTGTATTATTCATTTTCATGTTCCGTCTGGCTATGGTACGAAAGGCATTGAAACGTTCGGAAAACGAAATCCGCAAAGCCGCCGCAACCGTTCGGGAAACGAATGAAATAAAGAACCGCTTTCTTTCGAACATGAGTTATAACATCCGCACTCCGCTCAATAACGTAGTAGGATTCTCGCAACTCATAGCGTGCGAACCGAATATTGACGAAGGAACAAGGAAGGAATATTCGAACATAATCCACCAAAGCTCTGAAAAGTTAATGAGACTTGTCAACGATGTGCTCGACTTATCACGCCTGGAAGCTCAAATGATGAAATTCCAAATACAAGTTTACGATGCTGTCGAACTATGCAACGAAGCATGTTATATGGCACGTATGAAGAATGAAACGACAGGCATCCAAGTCCGATTCTACACAGAAACGAAGTCACAGCCCGTCCGCACAGATACCGCCCGCCTGACACAGATGATACTTAGCACACTGGTTTACCCGTATGAATACCAGCAAGACCAAAAACAGGAACGCGTCATCCGTTTCATACTCAGCCGGAAAGATGAAATGCTTCATTTCCAAATCATTAATTCGCCGTTGGCGGATACTACCTTTGTCTCACAGGAAACTGTCATCCGGCACGAAATCAATCAATTATTGCTGACACATTTCGGAGGAACCTATCAAATCAATACCCAAACCCCGGAGGGTCCGGAAATTGTTTTCACCTACCCGATCGCTTCCGATTCGGAATAAAGCGCTATCTTTGCAAAATGTAAACTTAAACGCTTAATATGTATACCAACAAACAGATTTGGAGTGTCAGTTACCCGATACTACTCAGCTTGCTGGCACAAAATGTCATCAATGTCACCGATACGGCGTTCCTGGGTCACGTAAGTGAAGTTGCCTTGGGAGCTTCTGCTATGGGCGGACTATTCTATATATGTGTATTCACCATCGCATTCGGATTCAGTACCGGTTCGCAAATCGTCATTGCGAGACGTAACGGTGAGGGACGCTACACAGATGTAGGTCCGGTGATGATTCAGGGAGTTATGTTCCTATTTGTAATGGCATTACTACTCTTCGGTTTCACCAAGGCTTTCGGCGGCAACATCATGCGGTTGCTGGTTTCCTCGGAATCAATCTACAAAGAGACAATGGAGTTTCTGGACTGGCGTATCTACGGATTCTTCTTCTCATTCGTCAATGTTATGTTCCGGGCACTGTATATCGGAATCACACGTACTAAAGTGCTGACCATTAACGCAGTCGTCATGGCATTGACTAATGTCGTGCTGGACTACGCACTGATCTTCGGGAAATTCGGTCTGCCCGAAATGGGTATCAAGGGAGCCGCCATTGCTTCCGTACTGGCCGAAGCCTCCTCTATCCTATTCTTCCTCATCTACACATATGTCACTATCGACTTAAAGAAATACGGACTGAACCGTCTGCGTTCGTTCGACCCTGCACTGTTGATGCGGATTCTCAGCATTTCCTGCTTCACCATGCTCCAATACTTCCTGTCAATGGCTACATGGTTCGTATTCTTTGTTGCCGTAGAACGGCTGGGACAACGGGAACTGGCGATTGCCAACATAGTCCGGAGTATCTACGTCGTATTGCTGATTCCGGTCAATTCACTGGCAACCACCACAAACAGTCTTGTCAGTAATGCTATCGGTGCGGGAGGTATCAAGCACGTAATGCCGCTTATTAATAAAATTGCGAGATTCTCGTTCTTTATTATGCTGGGGCTGGTAGCAGTCACAGCACTATTCTCGCAACTACTGTTGTCCGTCTATACCAGTGAGGCAGCACTGATTGCAGAATCCGTCCCTTCAGTCTATGTGATTTGTATCGCCATGCTCATCGCATCGGTAGCCAATGTTGTGTTCAACGGTATCTCGGGCACAGGAAACACACAAGCCGCCTTACTGCTCGAAACAATTACAATTATCATTTACGGCTCCCATATCATTTTTTTCGGGAA
>ERZ791615.630-NODE-630-length-14271-cov-2.8048_pt1 | contig 14271 bp, 7 predicted proteins | sample MGYA00510273_ERZ791615 | MGnify/ENA primary metagenome ERZ791615 (study PRJEB30046, sample SAMN00715185) | human gut metagenome | study: EMG produced TPA metagenomics assembly of the A metagenome-wide association study of gut microbiota in type 2...
CGGTATCGCCCCTCCGAAACTGTACCGCTACAACCGTTTCGTGTCTGCCACCATCTCCGCGGGACTTGCCGACGGGAAGACCATCGGGCAAGGACTGGACGAAATGGACAAGATTGCCAAGGAGACACTGGACGAGACCTTCCGTACCGCACTGACCGGAGACTCCAAGGAGTATCGCGAAAGCTCCTCCAGTCTGATGTTCGCCTTCATCCTTGCCATCGTGCTGATTTACCTGATTCTGGCCGCCCAGTTCGAGAGCTTCAAAGACCCGCTGATTATCATGCTGACGGTGCCTCTCGCCATTGCCGGCGCACTGGTGTTCATGTATTTCGGGGGGATTACGATGAATATATTCAGCCAGATTGGTATTATCATGCTGATTGGTCTAGTGGCAAAGAACGGTATCCTGATTGTGGAATTTGCCAATCAGAAACAGGAGGCCGGAGAGGATAAAATGAGTGCTATCAAAGATGCCGCCCTGCAACGTCTCCGCCCGATTCTTATGACAAGCGCTTCTACAGTTCTGGGACTTATCCCGTTGGCATTCGCCACCGGAGAAGGCTGTAATCAGCGTATTGCCATGGGTACGGCAGTAGTAGGTGGTATGGTCGTTTCTACCCTACTTACCATGTATATCGTACCGGCTATTTACAGTTATATCTCGACCAACCGAATCAAAAAACTAACCGAATGAAACAGAAAGGAATTTGCATGAAACGTATCATATATATAGTTACCGCATGTGCCTTCTTGTCAGTTTCTACTGCGAAGGCGCAACAAGTCCTCACACTGAAAGAGTGTTTGGAGGAAGGACTGCAAAACAATTACTCGTTGCGCATCGTCCATAACGAGGAACAAATCAGCAAGAACAATGCAACGTTAGGGAATGCAGGATACTTCCCTACATTGGATTTCTCTGCCGGATATACCGGAAACCTGGATAATATTGAAAGTAAGGCCCGTGCCACCGGAGAGATTACAAAAAACAATGGGGTCTATGACCAGACCGTCAACGTCGGGCTTAACCTCAACTGGACTATTTTCGACGGATTCAATATCAGTACAACGTACAAACAGTTGAAGGAATTGGAACGTCAGGGAGAAACTAACACCCGTATCGCCATTGAGGATTTCATTGCGGACCTGACCTCGGAATATTACAACTTTATCCAACAGAAGATCCGTCTGAAAAACTTTCATTATGCAATGTCGCTCTCCAAAGAACGCCTGCGTATAGCAGAAGCGAGTCATCTTGTCGGAAAGTTCTCAGGATTGGATTATCAACAGGCGAAAGTAGACTTCAATGCAGACAGTGCTCAATATATCAAACAACAGGAATTGCTGCACTCATCGCGTATCCAGTTAAATGAGCTAATGGCTAACAAGAATGTTAATCAGGCTATTATAATCAAAGACTCCACGATCGACGTACATGGGGATTTGAAATTTGAGGAGTTATGGAATGGCACACTGGCAACGAACGCTTCTTTACTGAAAGCAGATCAGAATACGGTACTTGCGCAATTGGATTATAAAAAGGAAAATTCACGTAACTATCCGTACCTTAAACTGAATACGGGATATGGATATACCTTTAATAAGTACGATATTAATGCAACCAGCCGGAGGGGAAACTTGGGCTTCAATGCCGGAGTAACTGTCGGATTTAATATATTCGACGGCAACCGCCGCCGTGAAAAGCGGAATGCAACCCTTGCCTTCAAGAACCGCCGTCTGGAACGTCAGGAATTGGAGCTTGCCCTTCGCTCCGACCTTAGTAATTTATGGCAGGCTTATCGCAACAACCTTCAATTACTGAATCTGGAACGTCAGAACCTCGTAACTGCCAAAGATAATCACGATATTGCCATGGATCGTTATATACAGGGAGACCTTTCCGGTTTTGAGGTACGTGAAGCACAAAAGAGTTTGCTGGATGCAGAAGAACGCATCCTCTCCGCAGAATATAACACCAAACTTTGCGAGATCTCTTTGCTGCAAATCAGCGGAAAGATTACAAAATACCTGGAAGAATAGAAAAACTACGTGAATAATAAACGATGAACGGTGAACACAACTGGCAGCATATTGCACAGTTTGTTCACCGTTTATCGCGTTTATAGTATATCGTTTTACAGATTATCCCATGATGTATTTAGCAGGTTTACCGATACGATTCACCAAGTTTACAATCAACCAGGACACCAGAAAAGCGACTATCGCAGCTATCGGTATCTGTAAAGGAATAGGTATATTGAGTGTTCTTACCAATACCACTGACGGACCGGTAAAGAAGTAATGTATCATATAGACACCGAAACCACATACGGTCAGGTTAGCCAATGCCTTCCGTACTCTTTCCGAACGGACATTGACTTTCTTAGCCAACATAAATACAGGAATTGTCATCATCACCACATTGAGAGAACAATAGGTAAAAAAGAGTTCCAACATTTCGTCCGTACAATCCGGCAAAGCTGTCATGTAACGGAAACCAAAGAACGTCACGACATACCCCACCACAAACATCGGAATACCGATTGCCAATGTTTTCTTCAGGCTCCAATCGAGATCTTTCAGATAATGTCCTAACAATAAGTATCCGTTGAAACCGGCAAATGCATATAACATTCCAAAAGAATTCCAAGAGCAAGAGCCCCATAAGTAAGAGGAAACAAACTGATAATAATAAGGTAGCAACAATGTCACTCCCCAAGCCAGCAGGAACATTAACTTAGCCCGTTGCGAAGCTTTTTCCACCCATGCCGAAAAAACAGGCAGGTAAAGATAGAGTCCGATAAGCAGATAGATATACCACATGTGCACTGCCAAAAGGGAGAAGTTAAAAGGAATTGTCAGAATGTATTGTATAGCTACTGAAAGGGATTGCTGCATCACTTCTTCACCGGAATAAGGAAAGAAATCAAGGATAATCTTTGGGTCTAACCCCAATAAGCCGGTAATCCAAGGGAAAAGATTATAGATAATAGACCAAATTAAGAACGGATAAAAAACACGGGGAATACGTTTTTTATAAAAAGTAGAAGCGTCACCCCGGACAGGCAAGAGCAATGCGCCTGTAATCATTACAAACAGAGGCACACACGGACGAAGTACAGCACCGTAAATGGCTCCCCACAATTTTATTTCCCCAATATTGGGAGCTGTGCCCGGATAGAAGTTGAATGGGTCGGTACAATGGCAGCAAACAACTGTAAACATGGCAATAAGGCGTACTACATCCAACCAGACGATATGTTGGTTCTTCGGATTGTTTAATTCGATTGTCGGTGGTTTCATAATAGTTAGTGATTAGAAAAAGAGAGTTAGTAAAAAAGGGATGCCTATACGAATTTGACAGGTATCCCTTAAATAAATCATTTATTGAATCAGAACTGCAAACAAATTATTTAGTGCAATTCCACGGTTTTAACTGTTTGAAGAAGTCATTGCCCTTATCATCTACCAGAATGAATGCCGGGAAATCTTCTACTTCAATCTTCCAGATAGCTTCCATGCCCAGTTCCGGATATTCCACACATTCGATGCTCTTGATATTATTTTGAGCAAGGATAGCTGCCGGACCACCGATAGAGCCCAGATAGAAACCACCATATTTCTGACAAGCATCCGTCACTTGCTGGCTACGGTTACCTTTCGCCAGCATAACCATGCTGCCACCGGGAAACGAATCCATACGTCCTGCAGTAGTCGGGCCCATTGAACCACAAGCCATGCCTTCCGGAGTTTTTGCCGGACCTGCATAGTAGATAGGATGATCCTTAATGTATTGAGGCAGGTCCTCGCCACGGTCCAAACGTTCTTTCAGCTTGGCGTGAGCAATATCACGACCTACGATAATCGTACCATTCAATGACAAACGGGTAGATACCGGATATTTAGTCAACTCTTTCAGTATTTCGGACATCGGACGGTTCAGGTCAATCTTCACAACATCGCCTTCGCCTGCCTTACGTAATTCTGCCGGGATAAGTTCGCCCGGATTTGAATCCAGTTTCTCAATCCAGATACCTTCTTTATTGATTTTACATTTGATGTTACGGTCGGCAGAGCAAGATACTCCCAAACCTACCGGGCAAGAAGCACCATGGCGGGGCAAACGAATGATACGTACGTCATGAGCCAGATATTTACCACCGAATTGAGCGCCAAGGCCAATCTTGTGAGCTTCTGCCAATACTTCTTTCTCCAGTTCGACATCACGGAATGCACGACCATATTCGTTTCCTGTTGTCGGCAGGTTATCATAGAAATGAGTAGAAGCCAGCTTCACTGTCAGCAAATTCTTTTCGGCAGAAGTACCGCCGATAACGAAAGCGATATGGTAAGGAGGGCAAGCAGCAGTTCCCAATGTTTTCATCTTTTCAACCAGGAACGGAACCAATGTACCCGGATTCAGAATTGCCTTTGTTTCCTGATACAAATATGTTTTGTTGGCAGAACCACCTCCTTTTGTTACACAAAGAAATTCATACTCCATACCTTCAGTAGCCTCAATGTCAATCTGTGCAGGAAGGTTACATTTTGTATTTACCTCATCATACATATTCAGAGGTGCATTCTGAGAGTAACGCAGATTTTCTTCAGTATATGTTTTGTAAACACCCAGCGAAAGAGCCTCTTCGTCAGAATACCCTGTCCATACCTGCTGTCCTTTTTCACCGTGAATAATAGCAGTACCGGTATCCTGGCAGAATGGAAGTATACCTTTCGATGCCACTTCTGCATTACGCAGGAAAGTCAGTGCCACGTACTTGTCATTCTCGCTGGCTTCCGGATCGTTCAAGATTTTTGCTACCTGTTCGTTGTGCGAACGACGAAGCATAAATGATACATCACGGAAAGCAGCATTGGCCATTGCAGTCAGACCTTCTTTCTCAATTTTCAGGATAGGGTTTCCTTCAAACTCACTTACCGACACATAGTCTTTCGTAAGCAGATAATACTCAGTTGTATCTTTTCCCTTTTCAAACATGGGTTGATACTTAAACGGAGGTGTTGCCATAAGTTTCTTATTTTATTACGTAATGTTAGTTAGTGAGGCAAAGGTAATAATTAAGAATGAAGAATGAGAAAGGAAAGAAGAAGAATTAAGAATGAATAACGGAGAATGACGAGGTACAAATGAAGACGGTGAACGAATTGTACTTTATTGTACAATGTCCACCGCTCATCGATTCATAGTTTGGTTCACTTATTGTATATGTTCGATTCGTTTAATCAGTTCATTTCCTAAAGCAGTTTTGTCCTCGATGTGTTTCAAAACTGCAGTCACGAATGTATTGCTTTCAAAGTCACCACGTACTTGTTCGAAATCCTGTTTCATATCATCGCGAGAACCATCAACACCGAATCCGGTCATTGAAGAAAGCGAGAACTCTTTCTTTGCGTCTTCATAAACCATTTTATCCAACCCTACCACAGCTTTCTGCCATGCTTTCACGATAGTAACCACGTCCTGAGCAGTTACCGTTTCCGGATTCAAGCCATAAAATTCCTGAATCTTATTATATGCCCAGGTCCATTCATACGTGTAATAGTTTTCATGCATTTCCGCAAAACTGGCATTAATAGATTTCAGGCGGTTAATAGAGCCGTTTTCGATACCGTCCAACAATCGGTCTATTTCACTCTTGGGAGCAATCAGTCCGGAGATGTCCACCCATTCGCCGACACCGATTTCCGTATCCGGTTTCAGGTGCTGGCGGATTTCGTCATTACTTTGGAAATTAATGCCTTCCAACCGTTTTATGATAGAGTTCCCCAAGAATTTGTTGATGGCAATTTCATAGAAACGAATCCCGTTATTCAAAGAAGAATTCTTGATCTTTGCACTCTGGTAAGAGTAGATTTCAGAGGTTTCGCCGGATACCCGTTTCAATTCCTTCAAAATAGAACGTCCCTTGAACATCTTTTGAATGGTATATGGACTCAAAAGGTTATAATTGATATAATCAAGCCGGTTCGGATCTTTCCGTTTGTCACGTTTCGGCCATTTCTGGGCGTCACGGATTGTCCCGACACTTCTCAGATTCACTCCGGGAACCAGATAAGTGGTATTCCGTTGTTCTATCAAATAGGAGAAAGGAAGATTGGAAGTGTCGGCATGGTTTACATGACGTCCCATTACCAAAGAAAAAGCTCCGACACGTGCCGGCCATAAGATATATGAATCAGAAGTCGTTTTTGCCCCTCTTTCCATGGTCCCCTGATGAATCGGTCCCAACTTATACATATGATTACTCTGATTAGATCCCGAACCTGCATTCATGAATGAGAACATTCCGGCAATCAACAAAGTCGATTTATGGTGAGTCACCGTGAAAGGGCCTGCGAAGATAGCGCACGCTTCTCCATTTTCTCCCTGGCAGTTGCTGAAGAATAACGAGTCGGAAGCAGAATAATTGTGTCCCAGTTTACAAGCTTGTCCGACAAAGCAACGGCTTAGCATCGTTCCGTCGTCCAGTTCCGAACCGGAAGAGATAATAAAGTCGTCGCAGATCACCCCGTGACCGATATGCACAGGTGCCGTCACATTACTATTGATACTGCCATTGGTCAGCCGACAGGTTCCACAGATGTGGCAATAATCACCAATCCTGACATTTCTGATTGAACCTGTATTAAGAATCATCACATGATCACCAATACTGCCGACAGTAGAAGCGTGCTTATTGGAATAGTAATCCGTAATCGCTTTCATGCGATTGATTAGTTCAGGACGATGACGGTACAACGCCAATATGTAGGCCTGATGCGCTGACAACTTGTCGTTAATGAGTACTTCACGCCCTCCTGTTTCATTAAGAACTGTCGCCTCTACCCCATTACCGAAAGTAGTAAGCCTGTCCACCAGAATGATATCCACATTCTCAATGAAGGTATCATTACCGATCTCATAATTAGCAATGTAGTTCTGAATGTTTTCAATGCAGCAGTTATCCCCTACTGTCACATTGTGCAAAGTTACATGACGCAATCCGGAATGTTTCCTGATGCCTCCCGGCAATGTAAATTCAGCATCAAATACACCCAGTTTCACTTCTCCCGAAAAACGGGTGTGATGAACGTACTCACAATTAAACCCCTCTGCAACTGATACATTTCCCCAATCATCAGCCAGACACGACTGGCTCTTTAACTGAAGCACTTCATCTTCAGTTAGTCTACGATAATCTTTCATATTAATAAATATAAGTAATGTGCCGCTTCCCCCAATCAGCAAAGCAGCACATTGATTAATTATTCCTCCTCTTCGTAGATCTGATAAAGAAAATCGTTATAGGGGTATTTCTGAACGTGTAATTCTTTCACTCGTTGATAAACTACGCTTTTCAGTTCGTCCATATTGATTCTTTCGCGGGCGGAAATAAAGAGACAGTTGTCTTCCATTTTTGCCATCCACGTCTTCATCAGTTCTTCGAGTGTTAAGTTTTCTTTCGGTCTTACGGGGGGTAAGGTCATCCGGCGCTTTCTCCACATAGGTGTAAGCGTCTATTTTATTGAATACAAGTATCATGGGTTTGCCACCGCCGCCAATTTCGGCAAGTGTCTTGTTTACCACTTCGATCTGTTCTTCAAATCCGGGGTGAGAAATATCGACTACATGCACAAGCAAATCCGCTTCACGCACCTCGTCGAGCGTCGACTTGAACGAATCGACCAAATCAGTCGGCAATTTACGGATAAATCCTACCGTATCGGATAACAAGAACGGCAGGTTATCGATAATCACTTTACGCACAGTGGTATCCAGAGTAGCAAATAGTTTGTTCTCGGCAAACACTTCGCTCTTCGAGAGAAGGTTCATCATGGTTGATTTTCCGACATTAGTGTAACCTACTAATGCAACGCGTATCATGCGTCCACGATTTTTGCGCTGGGTAGCTTTCTGCTTGTCAATCTCTGCCAAACGTTCTTTCAGTAACGACATACGGTTCAAGATGATACGGCGGTCCATTTCGAGTTGCGTTTCTCCCGGTCCGCGAAGCCCCACGGAACCTTTACCGCCACCGGCTCCGGAACCGCCTCCCTGGCGTTCCAAGTGAGTCCAGAGTCGTTGCAGGCGTGGCAACATATATTTATACTGGGCAAGTTCCACCTGCGTCTTTGCATTAGCAGTCTGAGCACGCATCGCGAATATATCGAGAATCAGTGATGTACGGTCAAGTATTTTAATTTTCAGCTCAGCTTCAATATTACGTATCTGTTTCGCAGAAAGTTCATCATCAAAGATAACCATTCCCACTTCACGTTCTTCTTCCTCCTCGTTCCGGATATATTGTTTAATCTCCTCCAATTTTCCTTTACCGACATAGGTCACCGAGTTAGCTGTCGGCAACTTCTGCGTAAATCGTTTCACTACTTCCGCCCCAGCCGTCTCGGCAAGGAACGCCAATTCATCCAGATACTCGTTCGTTTTACGCTCATCCTGCGTCTGAGTGATGAGTCCCACAAGCACTGCTATTTCTACTTTGGCTTCGGATATTACAAATTCTTTCATTCTTTACTTTTTTCTTTCCTATATAACACGGGGACAAAGATAATGATTTCAATGAGATAATAAAAGAGAGTATGCTTACGTTTTTTTAAAACGCGAACATACTCTCTATTTATTCTTGTCAAGAAGAAATGATCTATTTCTTCATGTTAATCGTCTTTCAAATATTGATTAGATTCGAATCACTCATCCTCAAGTATCAATTTAAAGTCATCCGGCACTGTAAGCACAGATTCTTTTTGTCCAATCAGACCATCCCCGTAATAATAGACATTGAGAGTCATCTTATGGCTTGTCGGATCATATTTAGAATCCACATCATCTACCCCTAAATAGTCCAATGAGCTAAATCCTAGGATATCTGATCCTTCTTCTGTCAAGTACCCGGTATTATAACTATCGAAAGCGACTCCATTGTTTTTCGGATTAATCGTGAAGAACAAATATTCATCCGGTTCACCAACTTCTTCTCCTGACTCTGCCAAAGCTTGCGAGAACGGATCAACAATGCGATAACGATTCTCGCCATCTACACGTTGTACTTTTACATTATATTCTTTACCAGCATTATATTCATCAAATACCCAGTCTTTGAAAGCAAATGTTCCCGAAACATCCACCCATTTCAAACATTGAACAGTGAAACTAGCATGTCCGTTTCCTTTATATGGATTAACGGCAGCAGCTTCCAATGAGATTTGAAACGAATACTCCTCTTTTAGCTGTGCATTTTCAAAAGTTATAACCAGATCAGCCGTTGCCTGTCCGGCTGCAAAACTAACACTCTGAGGGATGTTGAAAATATTTTCCGTATTAGTCTGTACCTCAATTGCAACAGTTGCAGCCGCCTCTGTCTTATCCCGGCTAATTGTCAACGTCAGTTCTTTAGGATCAGTATCTTCCAACTCTTCATATCCAATATTATCTCCCACAAAAGAAGCACCAATACAATTGGGATCAACTGCCGGAGAAGGAGTACGTCCATCATCATCGGAGCAAGCAGCCATGCTTAGCAATGCTATTCCTCCAATTAATAAAGCTATATATTTTGTTACTTTTTTCATTGTAGTATTCATTTTAATCAGTTGCACCATCTTTTAGATTCGGATTCTGCCCTGCTACGGGAAGGTTACCTCCGGTATTATTCACGATACCGGCATTGTTATTGCTTTCTTTCTGCGGGATACGCAACAGCAACCAAGGGTCATCAGCAGCAATATTGAAACAGAAAGCATCCGGCCAGTTTCCCTTGTCACTTCCCTGGAAGCGAACAACAGGTTTACCCAAACGCATAATATCTGCCATAGAGAAGCCTTCACCCCATAATTCAATACGACGTTGCAACCAAACATCATCAACAGTTACAGAACTTTTGTTCCAACTCGCATCACGCTCATCCATCAATACCTTAAGCTCTTTAGCAGCATTACCTTCGTCATTCTGTTGTGCCAAAGCTTCCGCTTTGATAAGAATCATCTCCTCGGCACGCATGATACACCAGTCATTGTCATTATTGGAGCTTCCTATACCACTTTTCATTCCGAACTTCACATTGGTATATTTGATAAATTTCATTTTTACATCTTCTATTTCCAATGTCGAAATATCATTTCCAATTGCAGAGCCCCAGCTAAGTCCAGATAATGCGTCTGATTTCAGGTTTTCATCGACCCACCATTGTTTGCGGACATCTGATGTTGAGATTTTCTTATAAAGCAAGGAGTTTATAGTCTTATACATGGCTACTCCCGCCGTGTAAGCATAACTGGAGAATGACCCTAATTGTCCTGCCGGAGTTGCATACGCATTCTTATTCACCATAGGTACAGAAACGTTAATTCCCCACATCCAGTTATGATCGGATATATCATAAAAAGCAGGTTTGGACACTTCTTCCTTAGTATAAGGAGTATAGCCTTCCATTGCCTTATCAGCATCATTGTATGCTTCTTGCCACATTCCCATATACAAGTGAGCACGTGCACGTAACCCATAAGCAACCTGTTGGTCGATACGAGTCTTATCTCCCTGACGGTTATATCCTTCCAACAAATCAATAGCACTATTCAAGTCACTTATAATTTGTTCGTAGACCTTACCTACCGTAGCACGAGGATTATTGACAAAATTAGTCGTTTCTTCCGTTATCAACGGCACACATGGAAGGTCTTTACTGGTAGCATAGCGGAACTGATAATAAGGTGCCAGACATAAATAATCAAACGCACGAACCGCCTTAGCTTGTCCTAAATAATACTTTTCAGTCTCACTCGCCGTCGCCGGATCAATAGAAAGAATAATATCATTAGCCGCTTTTATCTGATTATAAAAGATAGCATAACGTGCAAAGGGATTGGCATACGTAGCATAACGGTCACTATATTCACTGCTGACAGAAAACCAGTTATAACCATTATTGGCACAGATCATATCCGGGCCATTCAAATCCTGAGAAAGACAAACTGTCGGATAACCACCGTCATCATCTCTGGTATCAGAAGGAAATGCAGCACACACTGTCCCCATGCTGCTATACATACCTGCAATTTTAGCCTCCACACGGGAAGGGATGACAGATGTAGCATCATCTATCTGTTCACCTGTAATTCGGTAGCCCTCACTCTCAATATCATTGATGTCAGAGCAGGAAGCAAACGATAATGCTCCCAATATAAAAAGTGCAAACTTATTTATTCGTTTCATAGTTCTTTCTTTTTTAATTAAAACGTAAGAGAAATTCCTCCTGTGATAGTACGCATCGCAGAATATGAACTGGTAGTATTGGCACCACTTTCAGCAGTCGAGCTTCCCAGACCTAATCCCAAACGCGGGTCAAGACCTTTGCGTGCCGATAAAAGAGCTACATTGTCAGCCGTCAAATAAACTCTACAATGAGATAGTCCCAGTTTGCTGGTCAAACGTTTCGGTATTGTATATCCCAATGTAATATTGTTAAGGCTGAGATAATCCGAGCTAACAAGGAAACGGCTGGAATCCTGTTGGTAGCTTGCATCACTTGCACTTAAACGAGGTACGTCAGTATAACGATTGTCCGGTGTCCACGCTTTACGGATGTCCGTAGACCAGTTTGTACCTTGCATACCACTATTTCCATTGTGCATATATGCCTGATAAGCCCCGTCGTAATATTTGCCGCCCAACTGATAAGAAAGCTGCAATGAGAAATCAAAACCGTAGAATCGCACTGAAGTCCCCAAACCACCATATACTTTTGGCAACGTAGTACCCTGATCCGCTTGTTGGGCTTCTTCATAGTTAGAAGTCTTTGTATAATCACCATTATCCGGATCCACATAATACAATGCCTTTCCCGTATCCGGATCTACTCCGGCGTATGTTTTCAAATAAGACTGGTAAAGAGATCCTCCTACCCGGTAAATATAATAAGAACCTTTTTGACCGCCATTTTTCTCCAAATCCGGATCCAATGCAGTAATTTTATTGGTATAGTGCGTCAGGTTGAAGTTCATAGCCCATTCATAATCCTTTCCGCGAAGGATAATGCCGTTCAAATCCAATTCAACACCCTTATTCATAATATCGCCCACGTTGGTCGGCTCATAGCCTGTACTGATACCGGATGATACAGGGATCGGTTTGTTATACAACAAATCGACAGTTTTTCTGCTGAAATATTCAATAGTACCATTCAAACGGTTGTTGAATAATTCAAAGTCAGTACCGATATTGAAAGCATAAGACGTTTCCCAAGTCAGATCTTTCGTTCCTTTATATTTGAGAATCAGTGAATATTGCCCGTTAGCGTAGTTCACATCATACTGGTCTTGATAAGCATACCAGTTGTCACGCTGTACACCGTTTACAGTAATCAGCAGTCTGTCATTACCCTGCACACCCCAACTAGCTTTCAGTTTCAACATATTCACCCATTTCACGTTTTCCATGAACTTTTCGTGGTTAATCAGCCAAGCTCCACCTACACTTCCGAAGTTACCCCAACGGTGATCTTTATGGAAACGTGAAGAAGCGTCACGACGATAAGAAGCACTGAGGAAGTATTTTCCGTCATAGTTATATTGCAAACGGCTCAAAATACCTTCGGTCATATAATTGTCCGTATATGATTTCGCATTCTTCTTGTCTATACCTCCGGCATTATTCAACTCACCAATATATGGGTTGTACAGATTGGTGTTTTCTCCGTAGAGTACTTGATTCTTATAACGGTATTGTTCATAACCGACCAATAAATCTGCATTATGCTTATCGGCAAACGTACGTGCATAGGTTGCCAGATACTGGTTATTCACTCCCATCATTCTGGTATGCTGTACAAAAACAGAACCATCATCTGCCGATGCAGATCCGAAAGCACTGCTCAACTGGTTCAAACGGCTGTTCTGTACATTCGCAGAAATATTAGCAGTCAGCGTCAAACCTTCAATCGGAGTGATGTTAGCATACCATTTTCCACTTAACAAATCGGTATATTCATGCTGACGGTTCAGTTCGATGTCTCTAGCCGCATTTCCAGTTACCGAAGGACGAGAAAAGCCGCTGTTGTTACCCGAGTCATAGATTTTATACCCTGTGTTGGGATTGATAGCAATACTTCCGTCAGCATTACGTACATATAAAGGATAGATCGGTGCAATTGTATTGGATACATAAAATAAGTTAGCAGAACTTCCCCAAGAATCACCATCCTGATAGTCAGGAGCTTGTGAATCCGAATAAGTGTATGCAATGTTGGTTCCTACTTTTAACCATTCTTTAGCTTGATAATCAACTTTTGCACGACCGGTATAACGTTTGTAAGCAGAATTTTGAATAATACCGGAATCATTCAGGTAACCGACACTTGCATAGTAATTCAATTTGTCAGAACGGCCTGAGATATTAACATTGTATTCCTGACGGAAATTTGAACTGAATACTTCGTCATACCAATCGTCAGGAGTATAATAATATTTACCATCAGAATACCCTAACTTAGCATTCGGATTAAGCTTGAAATTGTTACCAATCAATTTTTCACCATCAGGCACGGTATAAACAAGGTATCCCAATCCACCATTTTTTGCGTCCAACAAAGTTTTATCTGCATAATTATAAGCTTCGGCCTTAGAGGAACCGGTATAGATCTTGGAATTGTACAAAGTCTTGTACTGCGTTTCGTAATATTCTGCCGTTCCAATTACATCATATTGAGGAACCATGCGCGAATTGGACCCCCATTTGGCATCAAATGTGACCTTTGCTTTTTCTGTTTTAGCAGATTTAGTTGTAATCAAGATAACTCCATTCGCTCCGCGTGCTCCATAAATAGAGTTAGCAGCCGCATCCTTCAATACAGAAAGGGATTCTATATCTTGAGGGTTAATGGAAGACATATCACCATCATAAGGTACTCCGTCTACTACATACAACGGAGCATTGCTTGAACTCATAGAACCGATACCACGGATACGAACTGTCGCAGACGCTCCCGGAGCTCCGTTAGCATTTACTGTCTGAATACCGGCCACCTGTCCGGAGAGGGCATTGGTGATATTCGACACAATTCTCTCTTCCAATTTATCAGCTTTAATAGTTGAAGCAGAACCGGTAAATGCTGATTTCTTAGCAGTACCATAAGCAACAACTATAATCTCATCTAATTGTTTAGCATCCGGCTTCAATGTGATTTTTAAATGGGGTTTAATTGCCACTTCTTGCGCCTGCATTCCAATATACGAAATCTGCAAAGTCTTTGCAGAACTTGGTCG
>ERZ791615.647-NODE-647-length-13976-cov-2.0375_pt1 | contig 13976 bp, 9 predicted proteins | sample MGYA00510273_ERZ791615 | MGnify/ENA primary metagenome ERZ791615 (study PRJEB30046, sample SAMN00715185) | human gut metagenome | study: EMG produced TPA metagenomics assembly of the A metagenome-wide association study of gut microbiota in type 2...
TACGGTTGTGAAAAAGTGTATCTGATTCACCGCAGACAGGAACTGCGTGGCACGAAGGTACTGCAGGAACAGGTGGCAAATGAGCCGAAGATCACCTTCCTGCCGGATACCGTGGTGAAAGAAATCTGTGGGGAGCAGATGGTCGATCATCTGGTAATCGCAAACACCGGAACAGGAGAAGAAAAAGAACTGCCGGTCAGCGGTATCTTTATCGCAGTCGGTATGAATCCGCAGACCGATGCGGTGGCTTCTGTGCTGGATTTAGATCATGGCTATGTGCGTGCCGGAGAAGACGGGGTGACGGAGCAGCCGGGGCTTTTTGTGGCAGGAGATGTCCGCACCAAGAAGCTGCGTCAGATTGTGACCGCGGTGGCGGATGGTGCCAACAGTGTGACAAGTATTGTGGAGTATCTCAAAACTTTATAAATTGCTGGTTAACTGCGGGGGGCTGGGAGCCTTTGGGTTTGGCAAGTGGGACGGATTTGCGGGGGAGTTGTTTTAGATATAAGGTTTCTCTATGCGACGGAAGAAGGGGGACATTCTCTTTCTACAGAAAAATTTACAAGTCAGCGCCGATGTTGATTTCAGGTTGGTTTGGCAAAGGTTTTACTTTTATGCTATTAACGTTACATGATGGAACTACGGCGCAGTTGCAAATTTGTTCTTCCGAAAGAAATGTCCCCCTTCTTCCTGTTGGCTGGAGATAATATAATTGAGAAACATATTTCCGCAAATCCTGTCTGTGGAACAAATATAAGGGCACCAGAACTTGCAGTTAAAGGCGCTCCCGGAAGGAAATGCGTGCAATGAGCGTTTACGGCAATGAGAAAAGGCGCACCAATACCTGCCAATAGGTAGGTATAGAAGTGCGCCCTTAGTTCCTAAGGGATACTTACTTGACCTTTATTTCGTGTTCTACATAAGTCCAATCATTATCAACAGCATTATTCTTTACTTGCCAACCAGCATATTTTCTAACTCGATATGTCTTCAAAACATTTTTCTCATCAAAGTACTGAAGAGCAATTGTATCAAATGACATAGCTTCTGTGTCCTCATAGGAAATTTTATACAGATAAACACAGTTCTCTCTTTTTATGCTTGTTGGTTCAATGACAAATGAATACGATCCATTAGTGTCACCATAATAACGTTCTTCTTCATGCGTTATCTCAGAATTATTCTTAGATGTAGTCTGAAGATAATTAATCTGGATCATCTTGGCAACAACTTTGTTTTCTTTCATCAGAACCAAAGTAACATCTCTCATAATACGAGCTCTCTTAGATGTATTCTCTATTTCAAAGATTGTTGGTATGAGAAAAGTCAACCCTCCCTCTGGATTGTCATATATTCCCCAGCCTTCTCTCCCCATATTTACATTTTGGATAAATATCATTGCCACACTACTACAAATTCCGACAAGTGCACCTATAACCAACAAAATCACTTCATTCCAGTCGATACCTATTGTATTCATTATTATATCCTCTTTGCAGTTCCTTGTATTTTAATTCTATTTACCTCACCATTGCCACAAATCTTACAGATACATGGAGCATCTAATACACTATCAAAATCTGCGGAAAGGCAAACTGGGCATAGATCATAATCTTTCATAGCTGTGGCTTGTCTCTTATTATCTAGTGATGCTCTTATCTGATATTTTGCCGGATTATTACCTAAAATAAAGTCTGGTAGAAGAAAAATAGTAGTTTTAACTTTCAAAAAATCTGATTCTTGATACGCTATATCTATATAATCATATCCATCATACATAAATATGACATACCTACGCTCGCGCTCTTTTTCCCAGTTTTCGTCCTTAACCGAGAGAATCCAATATTGCATTATTTCTTCAAGGAAATCATGTTTCTCAGAATCATCCATTTTGAATAATGAAATTATTTTGCACAAGAAAAGAATCTCTTCTTTTGCAATTTCTTTATCATATAAAACATCAAATGCAATAACTTGCGAAAAGGCCGGATACGTTTGTTCTTCTTCATTGTGCCCTAAATGAATTGGAGCTAACAGTTCTACGAGTCTATCATTTTTGTAACCATATACACATTCTCCATACTTTTTTTTCATAGTATCATCATCATAGTTTTTACAAAAAGATGATACATAGTAGTGTCTAGTCCTAGTAAACTCAATATTCTTAGCCCAATCTGTTTGCATCCAAGTTATATCTTGGAATAATTCAGGAATTACTTTTTCTTCTCTACTGTCGTTTAGAAGTGTTGTCTCTCGTATCCATATTTCATGATTAGAAATGCTTTTTAAAGCAACCTCGGAAGAAATATATTTGGCAACAAAATCTGAATTATAGTCATACCGGGACTTAAGTATAAAATTGCTGATTGTAGTCATAAGAACTCCCTTAAGCGGGCGTTCCATTGGGTGTTCGCCAATATCTGATACTAATTTTGCCTCCAATTCAAATAACTTTAATAATTCTGATCGAGAGAAAGCCCATATACCATTTCTTTTTTTGCATTCAAAGTAACTAATATCATTCATCATGGTAACGAATGCATGGGTAAGATAGAATAAATTTTCATCATCTATATTTACCAGTGCTTCCCCAATAACCTGCATGATTTTATCAGCAAAATCCATATCCTTATCAACAGTAAAATTCAGATAACATATATAATATAGTTTTAACGAAGGTAGCAACTTTTCAAAATAATTGATTTCTAACTTATCTCCTAATCCCATATATGCAACATTCTTCTGCAATCGTCCAAGCAAACCTACATGTTCATAAAGGTAAGCTTTGAGTACATTACAGTTCATAGCAGTTGCGTGAATAAAAAGAAAATTAATCATTGTAACTTCATATTCTGAATACCTGTATAATCCTAATAGCGACTTCTGATTCAAATCATAATTATCAGCTAACGCAACAAGTACCTCTTTGTTTTTATATGACGGATCTTTGATGAATTTTTTTAGTGATATATAAATATTCTCAAGCTCACATTCTTTAGCATTCGCTGGCCAATTCTCTGGTTTTTCAATTCCGTCAAAAATTTCCTCGCCAATCATCGTTTTCCTCCACAGTTAAACTCAAACTAAAGGACGCTGGAACCCCCTCGATTTACAAAGCCACAAACTCTTCATTATCCTTCATCTCAAGTCTATATAATTTATTCTTTCGGTACAGGGATAAAAACTTCCTTCAGTGGAATCATATCTCTGTACTTATCATCCAATTGTTTATAATATTTCAAGAACAGCCCAACAAACTCAGGTCCATTGATACCGCGAATTCTCGGATTATCCTCCAAGAATTTCTTTGCATTCTTCGTATAATCAGAAAGCGTTACAAATAATCCATAATCACCTTCATGCATAAGTCCCTTTAATGCCTGGATACGATCCTCCTGAATCGCAGAATTAACACTCTTCACTTGGACCACTATTCTTGGCGGCAGCTCATCTTTATAAGCAATAATATCTATGCCATGATCTCCGCCTTGCTTTGATAGCTTAGTCCTATATCCCATTGCCTGTAGTAAATTCGCCACAACTTCCTCAAAAGGATATCCCTTCATCTGCTTGCTAAGCTCTTTAAGTACATAATCTGTTGTGGATTCTTTGATTTCTTCAGCTGTTACTGCAACCGTCTCGTCTTCTGTTTCATCCGAAATGTTTTTCTTAAAATTTTTGTCCAGTGCCGACAGAAACTCATCAGCATAATTTTTTACAGCAAAGAAAGATAATGCAGATCCAATCTCATATAATGCTCCTTGAGAAAATGATGTTCTCTGAATATGCTTCAGCCATTTTACATCACGTTGCTGAACATAATCATTCTCAGTTCCATCATATTTATACTCGCTCTCAACGACACCAATATTTATTATACGATCAAGCTTGGATGGAAACACAATATAGTCTCCAATCTGCACTTCATTAACAAATCGATAAAGCATTCCTGCACAAGTAGGTATTGAACCTGGTTTTGCATCAGGATACGCCTCAGCATATGCCGCCTTGAACGCATCTCGTGAATTATTCAGCCTAGATAAGTCTCCCATTTCCGGCCATCCTATTGCGATCTTATTCCCATGTAAAAACATATTGTCATCCATTGTATGGATGCCCCAAACTCTCTTCTCTTCCATAAATCCTCCTGTTTCAATCTTTACGCCACCTGCTTATATCTCATAAACACATACTCAAATATCAGCTTGCGATATTCAAATATTCTTTGGTCTGAATAACTCTCCGGCAGTTCTTCCCACAGAATCTTTCCAATCAGTGTGTCTACCTCAGCCTTGGTCTCCTGCTTGTCTGTCCAATGATCAAGTTCTGATATCTTTGCCTTAATCTTATCTAACAAGTCTACAGCAACCTTCTTGATCTTCTTGATGTCCTCCTTGGACAGATTTTCATCAAAAAGCATATCATACATAGAAAGTTCCTCATCACTACTGAAGCCTTCACGAACATACCGCTGTTCCTCTTCATTCATGGAATTTGCCAGATCCATCAGTTCCATAAATGTCTTTTCAATATTGACCCTATCCTGCTCCGAATTATATTCCTCAATAATCTGCTGATATCGTATGTAATAATCCACTCTGCGAGGATTCTCCCTTATCATGGCATCCAGCCTGACTTGAATCAATTCATCCAAATCCATGAATGCCAGATTTTTCTTTTTAACTTTGGCAAACTCTCTCCGCAATAAATCAAAGTCAATTTTACTGATATCAAAACGTTTTGCAAATCCACGATCATCCGCTGCTCTTTCAATCATGATATAATCACCCAGAATTCCGTTAATCTGCACCATTAAATCTGTATTATCAACATGCTTCTTCTTTTTCTTTAATTCATCAACAATGGCAATTATGGCATCTTTTCTTTCACGGTCTGCCTTGGAAATGTCATCACGATCCAGATATTTCATCATGCGGTTAAGTTCATTGCCGTATGTCATAAACTGCTTCTTTGATTCCCTAGAGTCGGATACTGCATTAGCCGCTGTCAGTAGTAAGGAAATCTTTGCAAAATCCTTTGCATATACCAGATCATCCAAATCGAAATCTTTGGAATCTAGAAATTCATCAGCCGCTGCAATTGTCTCAAGCACTCTTTCTATCAGTTCACCCTTGTCAATCGTCGGGTCAGTACTTCCACCACCTACATTAGCGGTATAATCAGCAAGTGCCTTTCGCAATGCTTTTACAATACCTATATAGTCAATAATAAGACCATTACTCTTGCCTTCTGCCACGCGGTTTGCCCGGGCAATTGTCTGCATAAGAGTATGTGCCTTGAGTGGCTTGTCCAGATACAGACATGACAAACACTTCACATCAAAACCGGTAAGCCACATTGCGCAGACAAATACTACTCTTAGCGGATTGTCTTTGTCCTTGAATTCCTTATCTAGCTCACGTTTTTCCATCTTTTCACGATGATATTCGATATCCAGATTCCACTTTTTGAAGGTTTGAATTTCATTCTGTTCCTGCGAGATAACAACTGCCATCTCCGTTTCTTTCATCCAGTTCAGTTTTCTCTCAAGTTCCTGGACTTCCTGCTGTGATGCTGTCTGTATCTGCTTTTCTAAAGCTTTGATATCGTCCTGCCAATATTTCTGTACAAAGTTATACATACGCACGCAAGTAACTTTATTCAAGCAGACAAACATAGCCTTACCACTAGTCCACAAATCAGAGTAATGTGAAACAAAATCTCTGGCCACAGACTTAAGTCTCGGTTCAGCAGTAAGCAAATGAATTTCCTTTTCAAATTCATGCTCCAACTTCTCTTCCTGCTCCGGATCAAGATCTGCAGCTTCAATGGCATCAAGAATTTTGTCCGTAATATCCGGATTATTGATATCCAGAATCTTTTCTCCTCGATTTTCATAATATAGAGGGACAGTTGCCTTATCTTCTACCGCACGCTTAAAGTCATAAATAGAAATATATCCACCAAAGGTTCGCTCCGTAATATTGTCATTCGAAAGAAGCGGTGTGCCAGTAAATCCAATTCTTGAAGCAGTTGGCAGCAATTCCACCATATTGTCAGCAAAAACTCCATACTGACTCCTATGAGCTTCATCAGACATGATAATAATGTCGTGATCCGGAATGATTGGCTCGTCCACCTTCTTATTAAATTTCTGTATCAGAGTAAAAATAAAGCTCGGATTTCCCTTTAACTTATTGATTAGATCCTCACCACTTGTTGCTATAAACTTGGATGCCTTCGTTTTGCCTAATAACCCACAGTTTTCAAAAGTATCGGAAATCTGGGAATTCAGTTCTTCACGGTCTGTAAGTACAACAATGGTCGGAGATCCGGCAAACTTCCTACGAATCTTCTGCGACAAAAAAACCATAGAATAACTTTTACCAGAGCCCTGGGTATGCCAAAACACGCCAAGCTTTCCATTATTCAGCTTACGCGCCTCATAAGCCTTGACTGCTTCATTAACTCCAAGATACTGGTGGTTTCGGGCAAGGATTTTGACGGTTTTACCACCGGAATGATCATATAAGATAAAGTTTTCTAACAGATCCAGAAAATTCTCTTTCTTACAAATACCACGAAGCATGGTTTCCAGAGCTACACTTCCCTGCTCCTGCTCGGAAAGTCTTTTCCACTCATGGAAGAATTCATACTTACTGCCCAGTGTACCAACCTTGGCTTCTACACCATTGGACAACATTAGAAATGCATTGTAATAAAACAGTTGCGGAATGGTATCCAGGTAATCGGTGTAATTGTCTGTATATGCATTCTGAACATCCACAGAATTCTTCTTTAGTTCTACAAAGAGAAGCGGAATGCCATTTACAAAACCTACAATATCTGTTCTGCGGCGATAAAGATCACCATGAATTTTCATTTCTTTCACAGCCAGGAAATGATTTCTCTCCATATCATCCGGATGCTGGAAATCAATAATCATTGCACGCTTTTCTTCCGTCTGACCGTTTGGCTTCTTCTCAGTAACCGGAATTCCATCACGAATATATGCATACTTTTCTTCATTGATCTGCATCAGAGATGCGGATGAAAGATGCTTCTCAAAGGTATTCTGAGCTTCTATAACCTGAGCATCTGTAATCCACGGATTGAGCGTACGAAGAGCTTTCTGAAAATAACGAACTAAAAGAATGTCCTTGTAGGAACTTCTTCCAAATGTTCCATTCTTTCCAAGGATTTCCTGATTATAAGCAAGTTCTACCTGCCAGCCCAGTTCATCAGCAAGCAGGTGTCCTGCACTCTCTTGCACTAATACGTTTTCTGAGTAATCATAGCTCATAGAAGTCAACTCCTTTCTTTGAGATTTTATCCTGTAGGCAAAACTCTTCATTGATTTTAATTACAAGGATTACGAACATTTTTAATAAAACAATATAGTCATTTTGCTGATGTCTTTTGTCTAAAGGATTCGTATCATGTATATATCGATTCCGTAGGTCAAGACCATTGGAAAATTCAGACTTATTTAATACATAATTAAAATACTCCCATTCAGACTCCGATAACAATGAACTTTCCACCCTGATTTCACCTTCGCTAATGAGTTTTCTTAATATGTCACTATCTTTATATTGCAAACAAATAACGCCCTTATCATTTAATTCTTTCAGAATCCATATTCGCTCATAATTCAATGCTAGCATTCCATCACTTACATAGACAACTCCACGTTCTAATAACCAATTAAGTTCGTCAAAGTTGTATTCTTCTATCTCTTCTGGCTTTACATTTTCCAATCGTAGTAATTCAAAAAAAGTATTATACTTGCTTCCAGTTTTCTCAGTATATGAAAGCATACATTGATCAGAAAACATGTCATGCATTTCTCGCACAATTTCATTGCTATTCGCATATGCATACTTATTTTTAATTAAACTCGGAATTTCTTTATATCTGACAGAGCCCGATATCATTTCATATAATTCTCTATCAATCTCTCCTTCTTCGCAAAAAAGCTTAAACTGCTTAGTCTCCCCATCCATAACCGTAGCCACACGCTCATACTTACTAAGAATACTGTCGCTCTTCTCCGGCATATTACATATAAATCCATTTGCACCAAATTCATTTTTTATGTAAACTTCAAAAAACCATTTAATAATATCTTCTAAATAGATATCACAACTATTAAGGACACCAACGTAACCATGCATTTGTATATTGGAAAGTGCATTTAACAGTTCAAAAGACTGCCCTTTTTGATACATTCCATTTCCTTGAGTAGAAAACAGATTCTCAATAATCCCTTGTTTCAAACTTCCTGCAGTAAGTGAACATCTCATATAACCATCTGTATACGCAAATAGATAAATAAAATTATTTAATAGAGTAGGATAGTCCAGATTATCTTTTATCCAATTAGAATTGTATTTTGCTGTAATGACACCAGCCGAAAAAACCACTTCACAATCTGGGTTTTCAGGGGAAAACGATACATTTATGCCTGTTTCATGTTTAATCACCGGCATTGTATTTTCATCCCAATAACGCTCATACCTCTTCTTAGCAAGATGCTTAAGTTTTACGTCAACTTCAAATTCTTTCGGATTTTTTGACTTACCATTCATGATTAAGTCTAAAATATTTGCATTTACTATATCCCCATTAATATAAGCCTTTACAGTATTATACTTATCCTCACGTGTTAAGCCTTTAGGCCAATAATACTTAGTCTTTCCATTATCTTTCCTCAAATAGAAATCAACAATAAATCGAGCTCCGAACTCTGGGGTTTTGAGCATTTCTGTAATCTGGACATCAAACTTCTCAACTAGATTTTTATTTTCCAAGAGCTTGTTCGGTGACATATGAAGCCCTTCTGCAATTTCTTTAAAATGCTCCATAGAGATTTTCTCATACACTTTGTATATGTAAAAATATTTCCAGAATTCATCCCAAAACATAACTTCGCATGCATCATATATAGAAACAATCTTGTTTTCCGAAATACTTAAAAAAAATGATTTCACTTCTTTTTCAACATTTCGGGAAAGTTCTTTATTTTTCAGATAGCAATCATCACTCCAACCATTTACATGATCGTATTTATCAAAAAATTGTTTAATGCTGCTTAATTCCAAAACTCTATTTACATCGGATAAATCCAGTTGATTTTTTACATAAGAATCCAAGACATGTGGGATTTTTTCTTCTTCACCTGCAAAACAGTATTTTATTGAAAAGTATTCTCTCGCTCTTGGTTTTTTCAACAATTTACACCTCTATTTCTCCATTCATTAGTTTTGGTAGTAGTCTATCTCTAGCCTCAACTAATTGCTGAAGTTGCATATCAACCACTTCGATTTTCTTATCTAATGCTGCAGCTATTTTTTCATATGCTGACATTATTTTCGCATCTGGTATCACAAACACTTGATTTAATAATTCATTTTTAGAAATTGATGCAAATATCGCTCCATTTCCTAAAATATCATCCTTAAAAAATCTTTCTTTCAGCGCATAAAAGAGATAGCTCTGAAATCCTGATTTACTATTGATAGCTGCAATACCTCTCCCAATCACAATCTTATTCTTAGTAATGTTAAGTCGCCCAACAGGAGCTCTAACACTGAACAGAATACTGTTTGCCTCCGCAACTTTTGTAAAAGATGTCGAGTAAGTATCATCTTGCACAAATCTTGCTCCATATGATCCTACTCCTTGATGAAACGGTAAGCCTTTATGCTCTTTATTATAAAATTCCGATTTCGGACTCTGTCCCATAATAACATCAGCAATTTCGTCAAGCTTCTTTTTTTTCCACTCTACAGGCACTCCATCCACAATTTTGCAATTCTCATATCCAGGAAATCTCAAATCAACAAACCATTCCTTGTATAGACGCTGTGCTGCTTCTTCAAGGAGTTTAATTTGTTTCTGATTGTTTTCTATGAGATTATCAAATGTTTCTAGATAAGCCCCAATTCTTTGTTGTACAATCAATGGTGGTTTATCTATAAGTACTTCCTTTAATTTTTGCCCCGGCATATGCATAATAGTGGCACCTGTATAATATTGCTTCAATGCTCCCTGTTTACCTGCCAATAGAAACCAGTAATATACAAATCTGAAATCCATAATATCGTGAACACGGACTCTATGCAGTGCTTTTTGAATTTTCATATTCGGAATTTGTTCTTTCCAAATAGCGCATCTACCGGGTTCTCCACCTTCACAAATAATCAAATCTCCATATTTGATTCCATATTTCTCATCCTCATCATCTTCGAAACGCATTTCCTGAAGATTATCTAAATCAAAGAATCCCCATCTTACATTTACATTAGCAAGATAAGGTTTATAGCTACCTTTGTTCTTCTTTTGATCCAGCATTTTTCCCAAACACGATTCAGTTACTTCCCCTAGTTTCACTTTTTCCCAACTCATAACCCCATCTCCTTCATATTGTTTGAGATGGTATTCATCAAATCATTGGATTCAGCCTGCAATGATAATAATTCCCGATGGATTTCAAGCATTCTATCTTCAAAATCAACACCATCATCTTCAACCGGAGCTACCCCTACGTAAGCACCGGGAGTAAGAGACCACCCTTTTTCTTCGATTTCTGTCAAACTTGCCACTTTGCAAAGTCCCAGGATATCTTTATATTCTCCTTCGCCAAACTTCTCATATAGCCAGACGGCTTCCTTAGCCACAGTAATCTCATCATTCTTTGCAACTATCATTTCATCGTATTCGGTTCGGATTCGTTTTTTATCCTTTCTATCAGCATGTTCTACTTCCAGCTTTGCCCGTTTCTGCAAGTCCTTTAATTCGTTCTTTAAAAGCTGCAAAGCATTCTCAAAAGGAATCTCCTGTCCTAGAACTTTTCTGTATTCCTGCAATAAAGCTGTATACTTGTCCATTTCTCCACGATATAGACATACTATGGCATTCAGATTCTTTAACTGCCACTCGTTCCACTCATTCAAAGTGCGGTCTACTACGGTATAATAATTTAACGCATGCCAAAACAGAACCTTATCCTTCAGTTCCTCAGCCTTTCCTTTATCAAAGAACCATAGAGAACATGGCAGACTCTTCGTATAAAAGAAGTTATTGCCTACAGAAACCATCACATCCACATGTCCTGTCTTCACCAGTTTTTCACGAATATCCTTATCGCTCCCCTGACTGTCAGTTGCAGAGGAAGCCATAACAAATCCTGCACGGCCTGTTTCATTCAAGTATGCATAGAAATAAGAAATCCAAAGATAGTTTGCATTTCCGATTTCCTTATTTTTGTTTTCCTTTGGCATACCAAAAGGCAGCCTTCCGGCATTGGCAGCTGTTTCTGCCTTTACCTTATCTACCGTAAACGGTGGATTTGCCATAACATAGTTACACTTGCCTTCCAGATGATGAGCATCATGGTAGAAGCTGTTTGCTTCATCACCGGATTTAATTACACCGGTAAGCCCATGAACCGCCATATTCATAAGGCAGAGCTGTGCATTGTATTCTACCTTTTCCTGACCATAAAAAGTCATGCTCTTGTTGGCCTGCAGTCCAGTTTCATTTACGAAATCACCGGTTTGTACAAACATACCGCCAGATCCACAGGCAGGATCCAACAAAACTCCGCTTTTCGGTTCCAATATGTTTACAATCATTTTTACCAATGACTTCGGGGTAAAGAACACACCATCGTCAGAGGCAATATTTTTTGCAAATTTATTCAGAAAGTACTCGTAGATACGTCCGATTACATCTCCACCCACTTCATCCAATGCATTGTTATTAAAGATTCTGAGCAACTCACCCAGAAGCTCATCCGAGAAATCAGTGTAGCTTTTAGGAAGAACTCCTGTCAGCTGGTCACTCTGCTGTTCCACCAACTCCATGGCGTTATTTACCACTTCACCCAGGCTCCCCATGGTCTGTCCTGATACATTCAATAGTCCCAAAGAAGCAACATTTTCCGGAAGATTTACCAGATAATCAAACTGCGCCATTTCAGGAAGGAACAATGCACTCTTAGCAGTAAAGTCACTTGCCTCCACCGGCATCTTACGGCCATTTCTTACAGGTCTGTCCTTTAGAATTTTTTCCTCGACCATTTTATATCGGCTGTATGCATATCTAAGGAACAGCAGCCCCAGTACGGGCATACAGTACTGATTTGATGTAAGCTTTGATCCAGCTCTCAGGAGATCCGCAGACTCCCACAAATCTGCTTCCAGCTTCTTAATACTTGCGTTATCCATTTATCCATATCCTCCGAAATTAATTACATTTATTCTGTTTAAGCTTTCTGGCCTTACGCGGGTCTATCGGCTTTTCTGTTCCGACCGGTATAAACCACATTCTGCCTTTCTGAATGGCACCTTCAATTCTTCCTTCCTTGCAATATATCGCTACCCATCTCTGGGATACATTCCACTTTTCTGCGCATTCTGCTGAAGTCAAATATTCCATGTGTTTTCCTCCAAAAATGTGTAAAAAATCCTCTTTCATTATATTCTATTGAGCGAATACTTTCAATTAAATTCTTCTTAGAAACGAACACTTTTTCACCAACTATATTTCATACATTGTTTCGCACTAAAAAAGCACCAGTTTCCTGATGCTTCAAAACTTTCACATGTAATTAATCATGCTATGTACTATATAATTTCTCGCTTATCAAATGCTTGATATTGTCTGGAATCATTTTATTCTTATCTTCTACCAATAATGTATCATACTTTGCAACGCTTGCATCTTTTGAGAAAATGAAATCAACGATTTCCCCATCATTACTCTTTTCTACGGATGTATCCTCCACTCGTAGTGACATAGGAAGAAAAAAGTCATTAATCTTCTTACCATTTACATCTGTATTTTCTGTAAGTCCCAACGTAAATTCCAGATTAGTTACGCTTAGTTTGTAAATAATTGTAACCGTCTGCATCTCCTTAAGGATACACACCATATCATTTGTCAACTCCGGTAATCTCTTTAAGCAGGGCAACTTCTTTCTTGCATTTGCATAAGGATGCCTTGCATCAAAATAGAACTGGCGACTTGTAAGTTTTGCCTTTTTTGCATTTTTGTAGAAGTCCTTTGCAGAAAGTTTTGTCTCGACTCCTGTTAAGTGAAGAAAATGATCTATCGGAAAAGAGACTTCAAAAAACTCTTCTCCATATACATATAGAAATGTTTTACCGGCCAAACTCTGACTATATATTGCAGCTGAATCTATAATGTCCTGTCTAATTGCATTTTTCTTATCTGCTTTTGTCGCCATTTACCCCTCATATGTAAAGAGGAGTGTGATACTTAACCACACTCCTCTAAAAATTTCTTTTGAAAAAGAGTTTTCTGCTGGTTGTCAGCCTCGGTACCCAATTAAGATACCCATAACGACGTGGAAATCATTAAGTCCCCCACGTGGACTACAGCTTTATCCAAGCTGCCAGGCTCGATGCCCAGTTAAGACCCCTTATGAGATGGAAAATTATCCTGCTCCATCTGCAGCCCAACTTTTAACGATGCTCTTACATCGAGAACATTTCTGTTCCTACTTTTAGTATACTTAATTCAGTGAAAAAATCAACCCCTACTGGGTATTTCTAATTATTTCCAAATGTCCCCTTTTCAAAATCTATAAAATAAACTCCTTGTTTTAGGGACCTCTTTCTTGATTTTTGATAGATTTTGATTGGATTAGAAAACAAAAAAGTCTTACCTGGTTGCGCATGAAAGTCAGAGGCGTGGTGAGCTAGCTCTGTTATTACTAATATATAACTTCTGTTACTGCTGTCAAGAGACTTTTTTTATCGAGGGCAGTCAATTAACAAAATTTTGCCTTTCTAGGAACCCGTATAAAATAGGGGTACAACAGGGGGGTACAAATCACTTTCCACTTTCCACAAATCCTTGATTTTAAGGCATTTCAGGCAAAAGTACAGTTTCTGCCGTGGTATCTATGCCAATAAAATTCATGTAAAAGATACCATTATGGTGCC
>ERZ791615.661-NODE-661-length-13793-cov-7.66553_pt1 | contig 13793 bp, 20 predicted proteins | sample MGYA00510273_ERZ791615 | MGnify/ENA primary metagenome ERZ791615 (study PRJEB30046, sample SAMN00715185) | human gut metagenome | study: EMG produced TPA metagenomics assembly of the A metagenome-wide association study of gut microbiota in type 2...
TTGACACAAATATACGCAATTCTTCGGATATAAACTAATTTTCAACATCTACTTATTACTAATTATTTACGCAAAAAGTTAATCTCAGAAGACTCTATCACTTCAGATAATTTTAAAAATATATCTGAAATGATAGAGTCTGTTACGGATCTGAAAAACGGATTGGAAAGATTGGTTGTTGCTTATTCGGAAGAATTGATTGATAAATGGCATACATCATTTAAAGAATGGTATAATAAGCAACCTGTAAAAAAAAAATACCCATTAAAATATATTACTAATACGAGTTTTTATATTGAGATTAAAGGTGTTCAAATTGGTTGTTGGAGTGGAAAAGATAATCACAACAATAATTATACTAATTACCCATATTGGGGTTTTTATGAACGGAAAAAAGATGTAACTCGTGACAAAGATATGGTTGAAAAAATTATGGAGAATGCTAATGTAGCAATACTTCATAATAGTAGTGATGGTTCATTCCTGTCATGGGGAAGTACTACTAATGGTGCTGAAAATCTGGAAAAATATGTGCAGGCAGCAATAGAACTTGTCTATATGGTTTAAAAGTTATTATTATGTTGTTATGCTGATGTGGGTGTTGTGTTTATCCGAATAAAAATTGATATTATTATTAAAAAAGTATGGCAAACAAAGAAAACAAAATCTTAGAGGAGCTTAGACGCCGCGGCACAATCTTTGAAGATCCTTGTCCGAAGTCTGAGGGTTTTATAGGTAAACTGATAGACTTGTTCTCGAAGAAAAAGTCTTGAATTGTGAAAAACTTGGTGAGGCGGAGGCTGGAAACATCCGCTACTGCCAGATAAACTAAATAATATGAAGTTAGCGATTACTTATGCTGAGCTGCAGGATTATGTAGCCAGTCATTTTCATAAGACTGTGAATCTTGGGTATGTAGACGGGGCAACTGTGTCTGTCTCCGTGCCCATTAAGGTGCTGGGCTTTACAAAGTCTATAAGCATAAATCTTATTGTGAAGAAGATTGAGGGCACCGACTTGTTCTTGTCGTATGACGGCAAGATGGGTATCGACCTGCTTGTTTCGCCTGCTATCTCTTATGCCAAGAAACTTGTGCCGGAGAAAGCTGGTTGGGTGGAACAGATGCCTGGCAATATCGTTAAGCTGCGCCTTGGCGACATTGACAAATTGCAGAAAGTGTTTGACAAGCTAGAACTGAACAATATCTTTTTTGAGCAGGGTAATATTGGAATAGAAATGTCATTAGTCTATTGATTCGTTATAGGTGACTGACGTCTATTTCGCAAAAAAAAATAGAGCGTTCTTACTTTTTTCTTGATGTTCTGTCACCATTTGACATCTCTATATAGTTACTTCGCAGCCGAAATCAAATGTATAACTATATAATGTAATGTAACAATGGAAAAGAACATCAGAAAAAGAGTATGTAGAGGGGCATTGGTATTGAGTGCCGTGTTGGTGGTAATATCGGGTTATGGGTTCTTCTTTAGCTCAAGTGGCTATTGCCACAAGAGGAAGGAGGCTGCCAAGTTGGAATACCGCGAGAAGCAGCTGCTTTGGCGGAAATCGGAGAAGATGACCGAACAAGAGATGCTGAAGGACATGACCTTGATGGCCAATGGCGATACGGTATTAGTGTGTTGGGTCGTAAACATGCCGATAGCAGTATACCGTGACTTTATTCATGGAGCGGCTCAACCGAAAAGGTTCACTTGGGCCTATACGAGGTATTGGTATATGAAATCGCTCAGTGGCGGCAGAGAGTGGATGCGAGAATACACCAAAGATAGAAGCTACAGGGCTTCAATCTTTTTGGACAATGGCCTCTACCTCGTGCAGGAAGATACATTGAAGGATTATCGCAAAGAAAAGCCCCTTCAGATTGAAGTGGAACAGAACGCATTGTACCCAGCTTTAGGAAAGCCATCGGATGAGGCTTTCGAGAAGTGGATGAGGGAATATAAATCGGTATTTACGTTCCCAAAGATAAACAATTCCAAACGCTGGGTTAAGATACCATTTTTAGAATAACGTATACTCTAAATATTATTACTATGGACAAATTAGAAATATACAAGAACATCAAGACGATTGCTGATGAACTCTGCAAGGAGAACAAGACGTATCTTCGTGCAGATTTGGCTTTTGAACTGAAGAAGTATGGTATTGCTTCCGATTCTTCGGAGGTGAGTAAGCTGGTATTTGATGCCTACAGATATTTCCATGATAACAGCAATATCGCCATTGCTTTTGTTTCAAATAATTCTCGTACAACCCTTGTGGCTGAATACAAGTTGAATGATAGTTTGGAACAAGGCAACAAGGAGGAGGCTTTGAAGATTGCCGAGACAGAACTGGCGTTGTCTTCATCTGCTTTGGAGCAGTTGAAGGAGCAAGTGGAACAGAACCTAAACTTAGTTCTTGCTAAGGGAACGTCGAAGATGGCTGATATTGTCATGGGCACGAATGGCGTGAAAGATGTAAGAAGTAAGGCGTCTACCATGTTTGATAAATATACCAAGATGGTGGAGGCTTATCACTATGCTGAGGATAGCGTTCGTGGAAACATCGAAGATTTTACCTCCTTGCGTAGTGATATCGGGACGATTTATCGTGACTATGCCCTGAAACTGATTGATATCTATGGCGACTCCATCAAGATGGTTTCTCCAGACTTGTTCGACTTCAAAAGAATAGAGTGGCTGGATGTGGACGAGATGCTTAAGTATGTGGAGTTGGAATATAACAAGCTCACGGAAAAATGTGCAGCTTTGATTGGTGAGATTTCTGATAGTTTCCGTACTTCTTTGCAGGGTTCTTTGCAGGCTTATAAGTCTTTGTCGAACGGCAACAAGTCCTTGGGATTGGCGATGGCAGGACTGACCATGCTCGAACACTATATGGATGCTGGCGAACGCACCAATCGATTGAAATCAGATTTGTCTGTCTTCCAGATGAGCGTGAAGCATGACGCCACTCGCATCAAGGCTGATATGGGACGATTGTTGGTGATCTGCAAGACGCTCAATGATGTGGTAATCCCGAAGGCAAATGTATTCTTGCGTTATGGAGAAAAGCTGTTGGCTTCTGACTTGAAGGCGACCCTTGATGTCTTGTATGCGGATGAGGCTATTCGTCCATTGGAGGAGCAACGAAGAGGTCTGCTCCAGCAGATGAAGGCGCTGGATATGGAGATGAACGATCATCTCCAGAACATTGATGTCTATACCTCGCTGATTAATGACATCACCGCTACCTTGGAGTCTAAGCAGAGAAGCTATATGGAAGCGAAAGCGAAGAAGCCTTCCAAGCCTTTCTTCCTCGTCAACTGGATCACCTTTGGTATGGCCAACAAGAACTACTATCGCGACTTTACTGAATGGAATGCAGTATGCTTCCCTCTTGTGAGAGAATACGAGAGCTATCAGGTAGATTTGAAGTTGGATAAGGAGGAATTGGAATCGCATCGTGAGGAACAAAGCCGCATCAAAAATGAGTATGCCAAACTCTCCTGCGAGCTGGATAAGGTTTCTAAGGAAATCAGAAGCAAGATAGTTTGCTCTGACGACTTGAAACTGAAGATGCTGAAACATCTCCGTGATATGGTTGCCATGCTGAAACTTGGACGTGAAATCATGGAGAGCAAGATAGACGAAAAGTTGGTGCATACTGTCGATATTCCCGATTATAGGGAGGCCGCCAAGCTTCCTGCTGATGTGGAGCAAAACCTTTCTCTGTTTACAGGAATGTTGGCAGACAATCTTCATGCCGACAAGGATATGGCTAAGAATCTGCTTGACGGAGTGGAAGCATACACGAAAGACCATAAGAAGATAGAGGGTAAGACCGCACAACAGAACAAACCTGCAGAGTATAGCGAGGAAGACTTGGCGCAGTTAACTGGTGCTATGGAACAATCCTTACAGAAAGGTATTGCTCTGTTTGATAGTTTCGCTAAGCTCAAAGCGCAGCAGCTCAGTGGTAGCTTGGCTTCGGCTGCATACGATAAGGAGTTGAAGAAACATGCAGATGAGTTTAAGCGTGAAATGGCTAAGATAGACAACAAGAGTGCTTATCTTCGTGAGGTGTTCAAGTGCATCAATCTGGCTGGTAGCGAGGTGGAGCGTAAGCAAGCTATGGAGCTGATGAGCGACTTGAGCGGTTTCTCTCTTTCGGAACAGGAGTTCGTAGAATTTATAAATGGTAAGAAACAAATAGAATTATAAGGCGTATGGAAAGTTCAAGAAGACAACAGGCCCAGGCTGATTTGGGCATGGATTTCGCTAAGGAAGATCAAAAGCGAGAGGCGGCTCTTGCCAAAGAACAGGCGAGGGCTGATAAAAAAGCTGCAAAGCGTGAGAAGATGATGAACATGCCGTCATATCGTCTGATGGTAGGTACGGCGAAGTATATGGACAAGTGGTTCTTGGATCCTATCCTTGGCTTCATCCTTCCTGTCGGTATCGGTGATGCTTTGTCGAGCGTGTTTGCGTTCCCATTTATCTATTACAGTCTGTGTGTGGTTAAGTCTATTCCGCTGACATTGGCTGTCATCTATAATATCTTAATGGATGTGCTGATAGGAGCCATACCTTTCTATATCGGTGATGTGCTGGATGTATTCAAGCGTTCGTATGTTGATAACTTGAAGCTGATTACGGGCTATATCGAGGATGATAAGGAGATTATCAATAAGGTGAACAAGAAGGCCTTCTGGACGGCTGTGTTCATTGTCGTGCTTTGCTGGTTGATTTATGTGGTGATTTCGTGGGCCATCAGTTTGGGAACCATGGTTTGGGATTGGATAGTTTCATTATTCTAAAATGAGTTGCTTATGTTGAGAGGTGTCAAAACATTTGTCTGCAAAGACTGCGGACATAGATTTAAGGCGTTGGATATGGAGTGGAACGCTACTGCCGCTTCTTATCCTGTGAAATGTCCTAAGTGCGGTAGTATGAATACTAAATAATCGGTAATGGAAGATGTAAATGTTTTAAAGGAGAGGTTTTTGAAAGTTCAAAAACTATTTAACTCCAAGAAAAAGAACAAGATTAAGTTGGCTCTTGAGATACTTGATGGAATGTATAAAGAATATTCAGCAATAAACTGGATTGAGAATGTCGTTTCTACTAAAGCAGAAGACGAGAAGCAGCAAATGTTGCACTATGCTTATAAAGAAGCTTATGCTTTTCAGCTAATAGACCATTATAATCTATTATTGACTGTGGTAGGCAATGAAGCTTTAAAATCGGATGAACCTTCAAAATACAAAGCAGACTTAGATGAAGCGTATTCGCATGTAGAGTTTATCTTGGAAGAAATGGAGGCGTTGGAAAAAGCTGCTCCAAATGAGACACTGAAGAAAAGATTACAGTTGGATCGTAGTCAGTGTAATGAATTCTATTCTATAGCTATTAAAATGATAAAATATCAAGACAACTTTTTAAATATGCCTCGGCTCACCCCAGATGAATAGCAACATTTTCTTTCAACCCTTCGTTGGCAAGGATTATTCCAACGGGGGGATATTTGGCAAGCGAATCATGATATTGGGTGAGAGCCATTATTGTGATGAGAGTTGTACGGATTGTGGCGACTGCCAGCTACATCGGGAGTGTATGGGCTTTACGCAGCAGGTGCTTGGTGATTATCTCAATGAGAACAAGGAACGGCAAAACTGGATGCGGACTTTCTTGAAGTTTGAGCGTTCGTTGGTAGGTGAGGAGACAAATCAAGCGATGAGGCTGAAGATTTGGAACTCGGTGGTTTTCTTCAACTATCTGCAAGCAGCGATGGGTGGTCCTCGCGAGGCTGGCACAGCCGAACAATATCACCAGGCTGGCAAGGCTTTCTTTGAGGTTATCGAAAAGTATCAGCCTGAGTATGTCATCGTATGGGGTAAGAGGCTTTGGAATAATTTGCCTGGCGGTCACTGGCGCCAAGAGCAAGTTTCTGATGTTCACTGGGTGGATTGCAATGACATGGAAGTGGAAGGCACTTGGGTGCCTAATGGATTCTACATGATGCCTGGTGGCAAGCATGTAAAGGCTCTTGTGGTGAATCATCCTTCCGTAGGCTACTCCTGGGACTATTGGTACAAGGTGATACAAAGATTTTTGAGATAATTTTCTCGCTTGTACCACGATTTGACACACCTGACCAGTACCTTTGCAGCTGTAAACATAAAACAAGGAATTATGGCACAGATTACAATCAATATCCAGACGTTGGACTGGACAATGGGGGAAACCGTAGGCTTGCACTTGATGTTGAAGAAAGACAGCAAGGCAAGTATCGCTTGGGGCGATGGAAAGGTACAGGTCGTGACAGGCAAACAGGAACCTGCTTCCGAAAAGTTGGCTTGGGTGGAGGCTGGTCATTCCTATCCTGAGAAGGGCATGTACTACACCATCACTATCTGTTCGGAAGAGGAGGATGCCATTATCGGATTTGATGGCTGTGGCATGTACGAGGTGAAAACCTTTGATGTGATTCTCACGGAATGTCCTAACTTGCGTATCTTGGGCTATTCTGGGTATGGCGAGGAGAAACTCGACGTGAGCAAGAATCCTTTGCTGGAGTTCATCGACTTCCACGAGATAAGAAACGAGAAGTTGGATTTCTCTGCCAATCCTCTCTTGGAGGAGTTGCATATTGATGGAGCAAAGGACTTGGTATCTTTGAATTTGAGCAAGAACGACAAGTTGCGTCGCTTGGACATCTTCATGTGCCACAATCTTCAGCATCTCGCCTTGAGCAATCAGTCACAGCTGAATGAGGTGGATTTCGCTCTCACTCATCTCCGTCCCAAAGACTTGGAGTATTTGGAGAAGACGTTGAAGCGAAACGCTCCTTACAAGGTACGGGGCGGAAGTTTCGGCGATGATAAGATAATAGAAGTGTGTAATGGTAAAATAGTAGGGGAAGATGAAGGAAAATTGGATTCAACTTATCGATAGAAGGGAGAAAGATCCGTTTGAAACGGAGGCTTTCGCAGCCCTGATGGAATATGTGGGCGAAGCATCGGATGAGGACAAACGCAGAGTTGTACAAGAAGTAGAGCGTCGCATCAAGATGATTGCTCGTTATGATGCGGACAAGAGTTTCCGCTTCCGTAAGTTTAGCGAACAGGAACGGGAGGTGCTTCATTCCCTTTGGAGTACTCGGGTACGTATTCTTAATGAGATGATGCTTCATCCTACAGATGCTGAAATCGCACGACTGGGACATCAGAACGACAAACTCCGTGAGTTGTCGAAGGATGCCTTTGCGCAAGGTCGCAACCTATGGAAGTCTTTGTTGCACTCACCGAGCTTGATGGCAAACGAGGATTATTATGATGTGGAGGAGCACGTTGATTTCAGTTGGAATGATGAGGATTCCGTCCTCAAGATGGATAATGATGACTATTATGGCTCAGACTTCGAGTATATGCTCCATTTTCATTGCAATTTTAGGGATAGTGGACGGTATTCGTATGAACCTCTAGTGGCTGATGATGGGACCAACTGGAATTTGGATTATCTCGACAATCAGGCTTTCGACAAATTTTGTATCTGCCATCTCATACACTCGTTACATAGTCATGAATATTATTCGTTGCCAGACATTCTCCGTATGGATGACTTCTATGTACATGTCTGGCTGCAGTATGAGCGAGAGGTGTATCAATGGAAAAAAGGAAATGTGTTTTTTATACATGAAGAAAATGGAAAAGGAATGGATGAAACTGATAGATGATGTAGAGAATGACCGTAGCTATAGTTCGGAGCCTCACTTCAAATTTCTAGACTTTATAAGAGAAAAGTCTACGATAGAGGATAAGCGTGCCATCGTGCAAGAGGTGGAGCGTCGTGTCAAGAAGGTGGTGAATCGTGAGGATAATAATCCAGAGTGGTTCTTCCGTAACTTCAGTGATACGGAGCGGGATTTGCTGGACGATTTGCTCGGGCTTCGTAAGGTGACGCTCGACGAGATGATGCTTCATCCTACTGCTGCCGAGGTGGAACGATTGAGCAAGTTGAACGACAAACTCTACAAGCTCACCTTAGAGTGTTTTGAGCAGTACCGTAACCTTTGGCTTACGCTCTACCGATCGCCATACAAGGTGGACAACCGTTTCTGCTACGACTTGGACAGTACGCTTCGATTCGAGTATGCTGACAAAGACTCGGTCTTGCATTTGGAGAATGATGACTATTACGGTTCCGACTTCGACTATATGATTCATCTGACAGATGAGTTGCTCAGTACAGGACATTGCAAGATGGATACCATCGTGAATGGTGCGTCTGCCAACTTTTTCGGCAACGAAGAGGATACGTTGAGAGTGACTGATACGCTTGACGATGGCACGTCGTGGGCGGAAGGCTATCTGCACAACAAGGCGTACGACCATTTGTGTATCTGTTATGCGATGCATGCCTTGCATACTCATGAGCCTTGGTGCCTGCCAGACATTCTTCGTATGGATGCCTTCACTATTAATGTGAAATTGAATTATGAGCGCAGCGTGTCAGAGCAGCGAGCTATTGTAAACGAGAATGACCCTCATTGGCCTGAGGGTGTGCCTTGTTTGGAAAGGTGAAAAATAAATTGTGATGCAATAAAAATAAAATTAGAGCGTCATATATAAAAATAGAAGATTATGAAGTTAGCAGAAGCATTGAGCATCAGAGCCGACTTGCAGAAGAAAGTGGCTCAACTGAAAGAACGTATCAAGGAAAGCGCCAAAGTGCAGGAGGGCGATGAACCTTGCGATAACGTGGAGGACCTGTACAAGGAACTGGATGACGTACTCGTCCAGTTGGAAGACTTGGTTTATCGCATCAACATCACCAACGTTCAGATAGTTCAGGACGGAGACTCCTTGACTCGATTGATAGCCAAGAGAGACGTCTTGTCGATGCGTGTCAAGGCATTGAAAGAGGTGGTGAACTATGTAGCTGCCAACGATACTCGCTTTGGCAGAAACGAACTGAAATATGTTAGAACCATAGATATAAAGGCTCTTCGTAAGGAGACTGATACCTATGCCAAGCAGTATCGGGAGCTCGACCTGAAAATTCAGAGTTTGAACTGGACTGTAGATTTGATGGATTTGCAAGACTTGCCCCGATAATGGAGCGAGGATTGAAATTTTCATTGAGTAGATTAAAACTTTCGGAGAAAAGATAGAGGCAGCAAGAGGCTGACATCAGGCAATAGGTCTGTGTAAGCATTATTAAAAATTCATGTGTTTCATGCAAAGAGACGAGTTTGTTCACAGTTCATTTTAAGCATCGGGCACAAGTGTATCGCGCATTGGTATATGACAAAAGTCAGAAACGCCAGCATTTAGCATTACCATTTTGTTGGCTATCTTTTCTCCTTTTCTTTTTAGGCATTTCTTGTAAATATTCATTAGATATTTAGAGATTATGGACAATCGTGTAAAATTCTATAGTTGGCTGATAGGCCTCTTGGATCGTAAGCATCTTACCTTTGAGGAGATTGCTGACGAATGGAAAGAAGCCCGTGCTAATCAGGATAATGATGTGCTGGATAAGCGTACTTTTCATCGTTATCGTGATAATATCCAGTCGCAGTTTGGCATAAGCGTGGAATGTAACAAGAGCGACGGCTATCGGTATTATCTGAAGCGTGATCCCGTGGATGACGATGATGTAACGGAGTGGATGCTTAGCTCCCTGCGGTTGGCTTCGCTAGGTGATATGCTGAAGTATCATAACAAGGTGATGCTTGATACACCGCCATACAACACAGAATATCTGGATGATATTCTTGCAGCGATAGATAAGCACTATCTGCTGAAGTTTAAGTATGTTTCGGGGTTCGGGGCAGAGAGCGATATCTTGCTGCAACCGGCTTTCGTGAGATATTATAAACAGCGGTGGTATGTGATTGGAGTGAAGAGTGAAGAACGAAGAGTGAAGAAACAACGTTCAGCGTCCGAAGGGAAAGCCAATTCAAGTGCAGAAGAAGATGTGAGGAAACTCGTTCGATGTCTTCCTTTCGATCGCATCAGTTTTCTGAAGCTTATTTGCGAGAAGCATCCGTTGCCGCCAAAGATGAAGAAGTTCCTGACTCCAGAGAATTATTATGAAGATTGCTTTGGCATTTATCGGATGGAAGATGTGTCCGTGGAGAAAATCCGCATCCGTGCCTTCTATCCTGAATACAACTACATCGAGGAGGTTCCGCTGCACGAAAGTCAGCAGAAAGTAAGGGAGTCGAAGGATGGTATGTTTCGGGAATATACATTGGCCGTTCGCCCAAGTCGTGATTTCCTTCAGGAACTGTTGTGGCATGGCAGAAATATCATCGTGCTGAAACCTGAGAGCTTGAGGCAGGAGATGATTGGTATCTTGAAGGATATGACGAAGAGTTATGAGACGGGCGAATGCCTGAATGGGGAGGAATAGAAGAATTCTCAGATTGGGAATACACAGTGTGCTCAATCTGAGGATTTATCTTATCTGATGATCTCCTGATTTCGTCACTTTTTTAAGATGTGTTTGTAAGTGCTTGATAATCAAGGAACGCTCTTATCGTTTTGGGTGACGCGCAAAAAGGCGGGTAAAAAAGCAAGCTTATTCCACTATAAAGTCGACATTCGTTACATAGCGCAACCCCCAGATGCCTTTTCTTTCGCTGATAAGGCATCTTGTCCCATATTCTTTGTTTTCATAGTCTAAGTTGTACCAAAAGAAAGTGTCTTCTCCGTCAATCTTTATTTTTACATAGTTCTGCCAACCGCCAGTTGTTTTTGACAATAGTTTCCATTTCGTTTTGTCAACAACCTTCCCTGTTATTACTTTCGTGTCGTCAATAGGAATAAACCTATTTGGCAATGCTATAATTGATGATGTTATGATTAGCCAAAAAGTGGTTTCTAAAGCCAACAAATCGTTGCCGTCATTTCCTTTCTTCTTTTTTTTCGTATTGTTCTTTCTGCTTCTTGTATAATATCTTGTATGAATATCTTGTATGCTCCCCAATACACCTATTACCATTAGCATCGAAAATCCATAATACATCCAAGGAACACAATATGGAAAAAGTGTGTTCATGAGAATTGGCTGATTTATTATCATGAGAGCTGAGGTAAATATAAAGATGCTCACAAAATGTTTGTTTACCAACCATTCTTTTATTGATTTGGTATCTCCTTTGTTTTTCATATCTAATGTCTGTTACTGTAACCTCTGCTTACTGCAGCAAACTGTGGGCAGAATAAAAAATAAACAGTTTTCTAATAATCTTCTAATCTGCTTGTAAAATAATTCTTACCTCATCCGTTTCAAAGAAATCGCTGCGTTTTATAATTTTTAAATCTCCCGTTCCAACGTATTCCCCACGATCTATTTCTGTGTGTTTGTAATTTGGTGGCATACCGAACTTCTTTATTTCATTTAGTGCTGTAACATCTTCTTCCTGTAAGAAGTCGTAAAAATGTACGAGGCATTTTATCCTGTACTCCTCATATTCTGACAGTACAAAATTTCTTCTCCCTTCACATTCTACAACGCGGTTGTCGCCTAAGATATATTTCGTGCTGTCTATTTTTATGTACATTGGAGGATTAATGCCATGTTTTGCAGTAGCCACGGCTTTCTGTTTGTTGTTAAGGGTGTTGACAATGAAAGAATAGTCAGACGGTGAGATGTTGTGCACATAACATTGCATTTTCATTGAATCCACCTTGTTCAGATAATAGTCATAGTCTATTTCGCAGGTACTGTATTCCCAAATGCCAGGCCCAAAAACAACGTTTATAGTTTTCTTTGGTTTGGCTGGTTGGCAGCTGCATGCTGCAAAAACTGCAATAAAAGCTAAAAAAGCAATAAATTTTCTCATATTATTTTACTATTTTCTGTATGATAATGAAACCATGTCTACCATGTCTGTGTTTCGCCTATTTTCTTGTCAACATCTATTAGGATGGTATAGGGAGTGTAAAACCAAGTGTTGTCAAGTTCTAAAGACAAGTCAAAATTCCATATATTAATGATGTCAATACCATGAATGAGTGGCATCAAGCTTATGGTCGATATTTATTCTAACTTTATTTGAACTATAAAAAGCATTGTTGTTAAAGGTCCTTTCTACGCATTTCTCAACAAATTTTCTTCTAAGTATAACAATCCTGTTAGACATTATCGTCGGAATTTTTCTTCTTGATGTTAGGATATAGACGAATGTCGATTTATACGGCAATCGTTTTATAAGTGTCATGCCTGGAATAGACAAACAATTGTTTTGGTACAGAACAAAGTCGTCTTCAAAGAAAGAGAACAGACTGGCATCTTCCCATATCTTTGAAAAGTAATTGTACACCTTTCTTTTGTCTGATATCTTGTTTACAGGAAAAGGAGATATCCATGTCAGCAAATCTTCTTTTGTATTGTTATAAACAATGTATTTCCTTACATAGACAATTCCTTTCCTGTCTTTATAGCAATAGGATGATTGTGTCACCTTTTGTGGATATGACACTACATGAAAAAGTAATGCCATGAATATTAGAATAAACCTTCTCATTTTTTACTCATGTTACGGATTGTTTCTTTTTTGGAATCTTTAATCATCTTCTTTAAGATATTTCCCATTTGTCGTGATATTTGTTTTTCTTATTTTGCAGTCGTCTTCTTACATTTTTCATTGTCGACTTGTTCCATCGTTTTTGTCCTGCCCTGTAATCGTAAGAAGGATAAAAGTATAAACAACTTTATCATAATCTTCTAATTTTCTTGCAAGATGATTTTTATTTCTAGTGATTTCAAAATGCCTGGTGAATTCAAAAATTTAATAAAATCAATCTCCTTATATTTGTAATTTGGTGGCATGCCGAACTTCTTTACTTCATTTAGTGCTGTAACATCTTCTTCCTGTATGAAGTCGTAAAAATGTACGAGGCATTTTATCCTGTACTCCTCATATTCTGACAGTACAAAATTTCTTCTCCCTTCACATTCTACAACGCGGTTGTCGCCTAAGATATATTTCGTGCTGTCTATTTTTATGTACATTGGAGGATTAATGCCATGTTTTGCAGTAGCCACGGCTTTCTGTTTGTTGTTAAGGGTGTTGACAATGAAAGAATAGTCAGACGGTGAGATGTTGTGCACATAACATTGCATTTTCATTGAATCCACCTTGTTCAGATAATAGTCATAGTCTATTACGCAGGTACTGTATTCACAAATGCCAGGCATAAAAACAACGTTTATAGTTTTCTTTGGTTTGGCAGATTGGCAGCTGCATACTGTAAAAACTGCAATAATGGCTAAAAAAGTTATAATGTTTCTCATATTATTAATATTACTCTTTATTTTCACGTTAACTGTTTAAATAATCGAATAGCCACCCCCCCCCTTTTTGTACCCTACATACAAACAAAATAAAATGGTGATAAAATGGAAAAGTTCTTCTTCAATGCTACAATTGCGTCCGTTATATAAACTTAAATAGTATTCGGAAAGAAACCCAAAAACACTTATTAAGCAAGCTGCGAAAAATAGCAAATTGGGGAGAAACGCCCATCTTTGTGGTGAAATGCAGCTTTCCTCTGTTTCCGTTTCATGGAAAAAGTTTTTTATTTGTTTATACATAAAAAAGCATAATTTATAAATAACATAGAAAAAGCACAGTAAACCTGTAAGATGAGAGCAAATCAATAAATACATATTCCGGCTCTACCGATATTGTCCGTGGATGAGAGGCATGGCTGCTAGCTAAAATATCCTGCAACAACGGAATAGATAAAGAAACTTTTGTACCTTTGCATCATG
>ERZ791615.665-NODE-665-length-13711-cov-6.07147_pt1 | contig 13711 bp, 14 predicted proteins | sample MGYA00510273_ERZ791615 | MGnify/ENA primary metagenome ERZ791615 (study PRJEB30046, sample SAMN00715185) | human gut metagenome | study: EMG produced TPA metagenomics assembly of the A metagenome-wide association study of gut microbiota in type 2...
GCGGCGGCAGCGGCCACCTCGTCGAGGGTGAACGCCTCTGCCTTGTCGGGGTCTCTGAAGAACACATCGGGGTCATGGGCTATGCCGCTGAGACGGGTAATGTTTTTACACTGCATGTCGGCCTTCATGCCAAGGAGCTTCTCATAATAGGCGTTGCCTGCATAGAACGCTGCCTTATACTGCTCAAAAACGTGGTCCCCCACCCCGTCGGTCTTGCTCTGGGGCTGCTCGTAACGGTAGATTATGCGGAGGCCGTTGCCGCTGATGGTGGTGTAACACATCACGGTGTGAGGGTCGCCAGCTATCTTGTTTCTCAACGCTGACAGTTCCTCTTCCTTGAGAGGGCCCGAGGGAGAGATGTGATCGAAGTCGACCATGCTAAGACCTGTGAGCCCCTTTATGTTCTCCTTGCCCTTGCCGCCGTCGAAGAAGCAAGCGACAGCGAAGAGAGGGGTCTCCATCTTGATGTGCTTGCTTCCTGTCTGGCGATAGGCTTTAGTTAAAGACTCAAGGCGTCGGTCACACCTCATAAAATTGGCAATGGCGTCGAGCGATAGGCTTACGGGCCGTTTGCAGGTGAAATTTTCGAAAGATGATACGTCGTTCATATATCCTACAGGTTGTTAATTTTTATAGATCTTATTGTGGTCACAGGCCGCAATGTTTTGATTTGTCTGAGAGTCTTAAGGCATTTTAGGCTTTTTTGTTAGGCTTTGTCCTTTAGATACTTTCACATTTGCAAAGATAATGCAAACCGAGAGCAGAGATGCAAGCTTGCTTGCAAGCTATGCCGAGGTGCAGCTTATCTTATGCAAAGATATAAAATGAAAAATAAAAAGCGTTTCCCGCATGTGGGAAACGGCATGCCTGATTTTTACATAAATTTAAACTATTAAAGTTTGTTTAATATAATGGACTCGTATATGCGATTAGTTATGAACTACACGACCGATGAAAGGGAGGAAAAGAGCCAAAAAGATAAAGCAGATACCATATTTATAGGATACATATTTCTTTGCGCTACGCGCATTTTGTAAAACATTAATGTCCATTAATGACCCATTAATTATCATTAATACGCGCTTCGCGCGGAAAAATTGATGTTCAATTAATGGAAATAACTCCGCGAAGCGCCTGAGCACCTATGGAGCGCAAGAATGTTTGAAAACATGCGCGAAGCGCAAAAGATAATTTAATTGAACTTTCGTAAAGTTTAGTTTCTTGTAAAACGGCTCGATGGTTCTGAAGAGGAAAAGGGTAAGCCGTATTTATTTATCAATTTAATCTTTTACAAAAAATGATCCAAAATCATTTCGTAGCAGACAACAGCCGTTTTGGCGTTGTGCTGTCAAGAGTTTTGGCTGAGCACGGCATCAGCACTCGCCGCTTTACGGCTCTGTGTGGTGTCAAGACCCAGCGTGTGTGCGATTTAAAAAAGGCAATGGCGACTATCGCCTGAGCGTGTATGTGAGGGTGGTTTCCACGCTGCGCTTCTTCATCTTCGACGAGGAGGAGTTTAAGCGCGTGAAGCAGCAGCTCATGGAGGCTGCCTTCGACGACGATTATATAATGCAACAAAGAGAATGAACAATCTGAAAATTACAACTGAACGTCACGCTCCGGGACGGGTTTCTCGGGGCGTGAAACTGAAAAGGGTGCTTTGGAACATCACCGCCATGGTGCTGTTCCGCCCTTTCATCACTCCACTGTTCCGAAAATGGCGCATAGCCTTGCTACGGGCCTTCGGGGCTCAGGTGGAATGGGATGCTAACGTATATGCCTCGGTGAAGATATGGGCGCCATGGATGCTCCGCATGGGACACAGGGCGTGCCTCGGACCCGAGGTTATATGCTACAATCAAGACTGGGTGGTGCTGGAGGAGGATGCCATCGTTTCGCAGTATTCGTATCTCTGCACCGCCGGTCATGACCTTTCTCAAGCCAACACTGCCGATGCCGGGCTTATAACGGCGCCCATCATCTTGAACAAAGGTGCATGGGTGGGCTCACGGGCTTTCATCGGCATGGGCGTGGAAATCGGTGAAGCGTCTGTGGTTGGTGCCACGGCATCGGTATATAAAAATGTTGAACCTTGGACTGTCGTGGGCGGCAATCCATGTAAAATAATAAATATGAGAAAAATAGAGAAATTTAAATCGGGGGGGGTAATACTTAACGTATTATCTCACGAAAGTCACGCAAATGTTGCTGTGCTCCACAATGAATGGAGGATTGCATCGTGAATATTCTATTTTTGATGGGTGTTTACCCGAACTATGGTGGTGTAGAGAAGGTATCAACAATACTGGCTAATGCTTTTATAGAAAAAGGCTACGGCGTAGGTATTGTCTCTTTTGAACATCCTCATCCAGAATTAGCTGAGAGGGAGTTATCTAAACATGTGTCATTGTATAGTCTAGATTATCCGGTTTATAGCAAAGCAAATGTTCATAAGCTTCACCAAATCATTACAGACAACAAATATGACATTATCATAAATCAATGGTGTGTACCTTTTTATGTTGCCAGACTTTGCTATAAAGCAATGAAAGGAACTCATTGTAAAATGGTTTCCGTTCATCATAACAAGCCAGACACTAACGCAAGGATACAAGACCTTGAGATTAAGATAGAAAATGGAGAGCATGCCATTCTTAATAGAATAATATTGGCTGCTGTAAAATTGGTATCTCGTGCAAGTCTTAGATACACATACGGAAAAAGTTATGAATATATAGTACTTTCTCCTAGTTTTATTGATGTAGCCAAGAGGTTTATGTTCATAAATCATTCATCTAAGATATCTTCACTTTCCAATCCCTTAACAATAGAAGAAGCTAAGGATGATGTACTACATCATAAACAGAAAATTGTTGTATGTGTAGGTCGTATTGAATATAATCAAAAACGAACTTTCCGTGTTGCTCGTATATGGAAACATATAGAAAAGAACCATCCAGACTGGAAACTTGTCTTTGTTGGAGACGGACCGAATCGTAAAGATTTAGAGAATCTCTGCTCGGAACTTGAATTGAAGAATGTGAAGATATCAGGGTTTGTTAATCCGGTTCCATATTATAAGTCAGCGTCTATTTTAATTATGGTTTCTCAATATGAAGGCTTGCCTTTGGTAATCGTAGAAAGCCAGTCTTATGGTGTTGTTCCTGTTGTACTTGGAAGTTATGAAGCTGTATATGATATAATCACAACTGGTGAGAATGGTATCATTTCAGAAATGCCGTATAACGAAAATGGAATGGTCAAGGATTTGGATTGTCTTATGGCCGATGAAGCCAAATTGAAAGTTATGGCAGAAAAGAGTATCGTAAATACAAAACGGTATTCTCTTCCTGCAATAGTGGAAGAATGGGAGAATTTGTTTAAGGCTGTAAATTGATATGTATGGAATTATCTGAATATAAAGAGCCCAAACCTAATTTTATTAAACGTATAGCTTGGACATTCGTTAATAAAACCATCTTCAGAATATTGATAAGCTCGCAACTACGATATCTAAGAAATATTATTCTAAGATTATTTGGTGCAAAAATACCATTATCTTCCTTGGTTTATCCCTCATGTGACATCTGGGGACCTTGGAACTTAGTGGTAGGAAAAAATAGCTGTATCGGTCCTAATACAAGGATATATAATCGAGGGAAAATAATTATTGGTGACAATGCTGTGGTGTCACAGGGGGCTTATCTTTGTACTGCATCACACGATATCGCAGACCCTAAACATTCTGTAGTCATTAAACCTATAATGATTGAAAATCGTGCATGGGTTGCTGCTGACGCATTTGTCTGTATGGGAATCACTATAGGTGAGGGAGCTGTTGTTGGCGCAAGAGCTGCCGTTTTCAAGAACGTTGAACCTTGGACTGTCGTGGGCGGCAATCCGGCGAAGGTAATCAAGAAAAGGGAAATAAAGCAATAGTTTCTTTCTATGAAGAACAATTTATTTGATACAGCAGAGAATGCCCTGCTGGAGATACTGAAGAGAGAGATAACGGGGCTGGACAGGACGGAGAAGACGGAATTGTCCGTAGCCGGACTGAAAACTGTGATGCGTCTCGCCAAGGAACATACGGTGCAGGGCGTGGTAGCGAACGCGGCGGTGTCGGGCCGGCTGACCATTGCTGACGGTCCTGAGAACGGTAAGGGAAACGGCAAAGGGATGGCGGTGATGAAGCTCATGCAGCTGACGATGATACATAAGCAGAACCTGAACCTGTTTAAAAGGACGGTTGGCCGGTTCGCTCATCTGATGAAGGAGCACAACATAGCGTATGTGGTGTTTAAGGGCTTGGCGATGGCGAGGCTTTACCCCACCCCATGGATGAGGACTATGGGCGATGTGGACTTCTATGTTCCCAAGAGCAGCTTTGACAGGGCGGTGGAGGTGATTGAGCGTGAGCTGAACGTGCTGATTGAGAAGGATGATGTGGACAAGCATTTCGCGTTCGATTATGAGGGCATTCGCTTTGAGATGCATTACCAGATCGAGACGTTCGGCAACAAGCGCCATCAGCTCTTTTTCAACGGGCTGATTGACGAGTGTGTCGCGAAAGGGGCCGCTGCTTTCGCTGTGAACGATGCTGACAACCAATGTGTTAACATAAACGTACTACAGCCTGAGGAAGACCTTGTCGTGGTCTTCAAGCATTGGTTTAACCATCTGCTGGTGGAGGGCATTGGGCTCAGACAGACCCTTGACCTGGCTGTGCTCTTGCAAGCTTATGACGGCAAGATTGATGCTGCAAAGCTGATGAAGGATGTCGACATGATGGGCTACAAGAACGCTTTTAAGGCGATGCTGGCCATGATGCGCAAGCATTTTGGTGTGGCAACGGCAGACTCGTTATGCACGATTGACGCACGCGATGAACGCTATGGCGACAAGCTGCTAGAGGCGGTGATGGAGAGCGGCAACTTCGGAAGAAAGGCGTATAAAGCCAAAAGTTCGGGAAAGAAGAAAAGTATGGAGACGGCGCAGAGGGCTTTGGCACATTGCATAAAGTTTTTCTGGCTCGCGCCAATAGATATTCTTTGCTTGATACCTAAAAGAATTGGTATCTCGGTGAAACAGAAAATCAATGTTGTTTGAACAAAAAAAGAAACAAATCAAGATAAAATATTAAATATGAGTAACACAATTGCCGCTATTATCCTTACAAAGGATGAAGAAAAGCATATTGAGCGTTGCATACGTTCGCTAAAAGGAGTTTGCGAGGAAGTGTTTGTCATTGACTGTTTTAGCACAGACAATACAAAAAGCATTGCAGAGTCGTTAGGGGCTAAGGTGTATCAACATCCGTGGAAAAACTATGCCACGCAATTTAATTGGGGATTACACAATTGTCCGATAACTGCCGACTGGGTGTGGCGTATTGATGCTGACGAGTTTTTGGACAATGGTCTTGGACAAAACGTAAAGAAGGCTATAAGCGAGTGTGGAGACGACGTGAACGGTATTTATGTTCGTAAGCGTATCGACTTTATGGGACGACCACTGATGCACGGCGGATGGTATCCGAGCTATCACTTGAAGGTGTGGCGAAGAGGGCATGGAGAATGCGAGAACCGTTGGATGGATGAGCATATACGCATTTTTGACGGACGGGCAATCACCATTGAGCATGGAGACCAGGTGGATGCCAACCTGAACAATCTCACATGGTGGATGGATAAGCATAACGGCTATGCAACGCGCGAGATGGCAGACATGCTGATGATGGAATACGGACTGGATGCGTCGGCGCAGGAAGTGGTGCCGAAGTTTTTCGGAACGGAGGAGCAACGCTAGCGCTGGCTGAAGGTAAAATACATCAAGGCGCCTCTGTTTATGCGTCCTTTCATCAATTTCATTATCCGATATGTGTTGAAAGCAGGTTTTCTTGACGGCAAGGAGGGCTTTATCTGGCATTTCTTGCAGGGCTTCTCTTACCGTTTTCTGGTAGACGCAAAGATTTTTGAACTCAAGAAACGGTTTGGGTTCGACAAGGAAAAGATAAAGGCTTATCTGATAGAGACTTACATGAAATAACAATAAAGAAACGAAAAAGATGAAAGTAACAATTATAACATCATGTTACAACCGCGTGAAGACAATTCGCGGATGTATAGAGAGTGTGCTGGCACAAGACTATCCCGACATCGAATATATTGTGGTGGACGGGGCTTCGACGGACGGGTCGATGGACGTGATCAACGAGTATAAGGACCGGATAACGAAGATAATATCGGAGCCGGACCACGGCATGTATGAGGCTATAAACAAAGGACTTAGGGCGGCTACGGGCGATATCGTGGGACTGGTCCACTCGGACGACTTCCTGTTCTCTGACCATACGGTCAGCAACATCGTGAAGAGGTTCGAGGAGACGCATGCCGACTTTCTCTATGGCGACGGTCTGTTCGTGGATGCGGTGAACACGCAGAAGGTGGTGCGCAACTGGATCGGGGGCAGCTACCGCCTGTGGAAGGTTCGTCATGGATGGCTGCCGCTGCACCCCACTTGCTACATCAAGCGTAGTGCCATTGAGCGTAAGGGGCTGTATAACGAGAGCTATAAGATCGCGGCCGACAGCGACCTGCTCTTCCGCTATCTGCTCGGGGGAGAGCTGAGCGTGACGTACCTGAACGAGTATATCGTGAGGATGCGTATGGGCGGACTGAGCACGGACAGCAAGCGACGGAAGCAGATGTGGAAGGAGGATATCAGGATGTATCAGTCGCACGGAATGAATCCTACTTTGACAAAGATTGAGAAGATGTTGTGGAAGGTGCCGCAGTTTGTGGCTGCTAAATTTAAATGATTATGTGGTGGAAAATTGTTATTGCTGTCGTGGCGGTCGTGGTGATCGCCATCGTGGCTGTGGTGGCTAAAATGGCGATCACGGAGGCTAAGGAGGAGACACGGGATATTGAGAGAGGAAGGAATTTATAGTTGAACACGAGTTTTTTTTGAACACGAATAACACGAATTAAACGAATATTATATTGCACACGGATCTTTTACACGAGATTTTTTTGAACACGAATATTTTTGAACACGGATTTTTTACACGGGATTTTTGAACACGAATAACACGAATTTAACGAATATTTTATTTTGCACACGGATCTCACTGATCACACGGATCTTTTAGCCTACGGCTTATTGTTACTATGGGATTCTTAGATTTGTAATGAGGCACAAAAATGGACATCCGTGAGCCATGCGAAGCATAGGCAGATCCGTGAGATCAGTGAGATCCGTGTGCAAAAAATATTCGTGTTATTCGGATTATTCGTGTTCAAAATAAACTCGTGGTCAAAAGATCTCGTGGTCAAAAAATCCGTGAGATCAGTGAGATCCGTGTGCGTATATAAAAAAGATCCGCGTGCCAAATAGATTCGTGTTATTACTTCCCGTTGGTCAGTGGGCCTTCGGCGAATCTCGTGAGATTCGTGTTCAAAAAAAACTCGTGGTCAAAAGATCCGTGATATGCAACAGCTGAACGAAACGATTGTGGGAAAATAGGAATCAGAAAATAATGACCTTGTGAATGAGGTGAACAATGACTGAGAAGGAGGTGAATATTGCTATTTACCTCCTTTTTTGTATCAACATGTTTATAATGGAGTGAGTTTCTCAGATTTAATTTGTATCTTTGCCATGTCATATCAGAGTTTTGCTTGTTTATTTTTGCAACACTAAGATTTGTGTTTTCTCGTAAAAATCAGTTATCTTTGTAGGCGAAATGGCAATAGCCATACTTACGATAAAAAAAGATAAGATATGCCTGTACAAAGTGAAGCTGCCCTCGAAAACGGACTTATAGATACTCTTCAAAAGATGAACTACGAGTATGTTCATATTGAAGAGGAGAAGAACCTGTCTGCCAATTTCAAGAAACAGTTGGAGAAACACAACAAGAAGAAATTGGAAGAATTGGGTCGTACCGAATTTACAGAGTCTGAGTTTGAAAAGATACTTATCTATCTTGAAGGTGGCACTCGCTTTGAAAAGGCAAAGAAACTGCGTGACCTCTTTCCGCTTGAACTGGAAAGCGGTGAACGCCTGTGGGTGGAGTTCTTGAACCGCACTCACTGGTGTCAGAACGAGTTTCAAGTTTCCAATCAGATTACGGTTGAGGGCAGAAAGAAGTGTCGCTACGATGTGACGATACTTATCAATGGTCTGCCTTTGGTTCAAATAGAGCTAAAGCGCAGAGGTGTGGAACTGAAACAGGCATACAACCAGATACAACGCTATCACAAGACTTCTTTCCATGGACTGTTTGACTACATCCAACTGTTCGTCATATCCAATGGTGTAAACACTCGCTATTTTGCAAATAATCCGAATAGTGGCTATAAGTTCACATTCAACTGGACGGATGCAGCCAATGTGCCTTTCAACGACTTGGAGAAATTTGCCACAGTGTTCTTCGACAAGTGCACGTTGGGCAAGATTATCGGAAAGTATATCGTCTTGCATGAGGGCGACAAGTGTCTGATGGTGCTTCGCCCTTATCAGTTCTATGCCGTGGAGAAGATTCTCGACCGTGTGGAAAACTCCAACGATAATGGTTATATCTGGCACACAACTGGTGCAGGAAAGACCTTGACATCATTCAAGGCAGCCCAACTCGTATCCGAGTTGGACGATGTGGATAAGGTGATGTTTGTGGTTGACCGCCACGACCTTGACACACAGACGCAAGCCGAATACGAGGCCTTTGAGCCTGGTGCCGTTGACAGTACCGACAACACAGACGAACTGGTGAAGCGTCTGCACAGCAATTCAAAGATTATTATTACCACCATCCAGAAACTTAATGCAGCTGTCAGCAAGCAGTGGTATAGCAGTCGTATTGAGGAAATACGCCATTCGCGCATCGTTATGATTTTCGATGAATGTCATCGAAGCCATTTCGGCGAATGCCATAAGAACATCGTGAAGTTCTTCGACAATACGCAGATGTTCGGATTTACGGGCACGCCTATCTTTGTTGAGAATGCGGTGGACGGACATACCACAAAGGAAATCTTCGGCAACTGTCTTCACAAATACTTGATAAAGGATGCCATTGCTGATGAAAACGTGCTTGGTTTCCTTGTGGAATATTACCACGGCAATGAGGATGTGGATAATGCCGACCAAGACCGCATGACGGAAATTGCAAAATTTATCCTTAATAATTTCAATAAGTCAACATTCGATGGAGAGTTTGATGCATTGTTTGCCGTGCAGTCTGTACCGATGCTCATCCGCTACTATAAGATATTCAAGAGCCTCAATCCGAAGATTAGGATTGGAGCAGTCTTCACATATGCTGCCAATAGTAGTCAAGACGATGAACAGACCGGTATGAATACCGGCGGTTTTGCAAGCGAAAGTACTGGTGAGGCAGACGAACTGCAAGCCATCATGGATGACTATAATAATATGTATGGAACGAGTTTCACTACAGAGAACTTCCGTGCATATTACGATGACATCAACCTCCGCATGAAGAAAAAGAAGGCAGACATGAAGCCTCTTGACCTTTGCTTGGTTGTCGGTATGTTCCTTACTGGCTTTGACAGCAAGAAGCTCAACACTCTCTATATTGACAAAAACATGGAGTATCACGGTTTGCTGCAAGCGTTCAGCCGTACCAACCGTGTGCTTAACGAGAAGAAGCGTTTCGGTAAGGTGGTTTGCTTCCGTGACTTGAAAAGCAAGGTGGACGAGTCTATCAAACTTTTCAGCAATGGCAATCCAATAGAAATTGTGCGCCCACCATTTGATTATGTCAAAACCCACTATCAAGAACTGACAAAGGACTTCTTGGAGCATTATCCCAAACCGCACTATGTGGACTATTTGCAGAGAGAGAACGACAAGATGCAGTTTATCCTCGCTTTCCGTGACATTATCAAAAAGCACGCAGAGATACAAGTGTATGACGAGTTTGAGGAGGATGCTCCCGACCTCGGAATGACAGAACAACAGTTTATGGACTTCCGCAGCAAGTATCTTGATATATACGACACCTTTGCAGCGAAACCGACAGAACAGCCAAGCGGTTATAAAGTTCAAGATGACGAATCTGGTATGGTTGCCGAGCCTGACCCGAGTGAGAATGACACTACAGGGCTGGGAGACATCGATTTCTGCTTGGAACTTTTGCATAGCGACATCATCAATGTTGCCTATATATTGGAGTTGATTGCAGACCTCAACCCTTATAGCGAGGACTACGAAGATAGGCATAAGCACATCATCGACACAATGATAAAGGACGCCGAACTTCGCAGTAAGGCAAAACTCATTGACGGATTTATCCAGAAGAATGTGGACGATGACCGTGACAACTTTATGGCTCGCAAACAGAAAGCCGATGGCACTAGCGACCTTGAAGAACGATTGAACAACTACATCGTAACAGAGCGCAACAATGCTGTCAATACCTTGGCAAAGGAAGAGAAACTTGATACCGATGTACTCAATCATTACCTCTCAGAATACGACTATCTGCAAAAGGAGCAGCCCGAAATCATACAGGAGGCACTGAAAGAGAAACACCTCGGACTGATAAAGAAGCGCAAGGTGTTCGCACGCATCATGGACAAACTAAGAACAATAATAAAAGTATTTAATTGGGAATAAAAAAACAAAAGATATGTCAGAAGAGCTTCAGCAAAATTTAAGAAACCAACTCTGGGAAGTCGCAAACAAGCTTCGCGGCAATATGTCGGCAAGCGACTTCATGTATTTCACCCTTGGCTTTATCTTCTACAAGTATTTGTCTGAGAAGATAGAGAAGCACGCCAATGACGCATTGGTGGATGATGAAGTCACGTTTAAAGAACTATGGGCAATGGAGAAAGACGAAGACATTGAGGCATTGCAACAAGAAGTAAAGACCGAATGTCTGGAGAACATCGGCTACTTCATTGAACCAAACTTTCTGTTCTCGTCTGTCATTGAGAGCATTAAGAAAAAGGAGAATATTCTGCCGATGCTCGAACGCTCATTGAAGCGTATTGAGGACAGTACCCTCGGACAGGACAGCGAAGAAGACTTTGGAGGTCTATTCTCTGACATTGACCTTGCTTCACCCAAGTTGGGCAAGACTGCCGATGACAAGAATACTTTGGTCAGCAATGTACTTCTTGCCCTTGATGACATTGACTTTGGTGTGGAAGCATCGCAAGAGATAGATATTCTCGGTGATGCCTACGAGTATATGATCAGCCAATTTGCCGCTGGTGCTGGCAAGAAAGCTGGTGAATTCTACACTCCTCAGGAAGTAAGCCGTATCTTGGCAGAGATTGTAACCATCGGTCACGCTCGTCTGCGCAATGTCTATGACCCTACTTGTGGCTCTGGTTCGCTGTTACTCCGTGCAGCAAGCATCGGTCATGCAAACGAGATCTTTGGTCAGGAGAAGAATCCTACTACCTATAATCTGGCTCGTATGAACATGCTCCTTCATGGCATCAAGTTCAGCAATTTCCGCATTGAGAATGGTGACACCTTGGAAGCAGATGCATTTGGAGACACCCAGTTTGATGCGGTCGTTGCAAACCCTCCGTTCTCTGCCGAATGGAGCGCTGCCGATAAGTTCAACAACGATGACCGTTTCAGTAAGGCAGGACGCTTGGCACCACGCAAGACAGCCGACTATGCCTTTATTCTCCACATGATTTACCACCTCAATGAGGGTGGCACCATGGCTTGTGTCGCTCCTCATGGTGTGTTGTTCCGTGGCAATGCCGAGGGCGTAATCCGCCGTTTCCTCATTGAGAAGAAGAACTATGTGGATGCCATCATCGGTCTTCCTGCCAACATCTTCTATGGCACAAGCATCCCGACATGTATCTTGGTGTTCAAGAAATGCCGTAAGGAGGATGACAACATTCTGTTTATTGATGCCAGCAAGGAGTTTGAAAAGGTCAAGACCCAGAACAAGCTCCGTCCGCAACATATCAAGAAGATTGTTGATACCTATCGTGAGCGCAAGGAGATAGAAAAGTACAGCCATCTCGCCACACTGCAAGAAGTGGCTGAGAACGACTACAATCTCAACATTCCTCGTTATGTAGATACTTTCGAGGAAGAAGAACCTATCGACATTCATGCTGTCATGAAAGAGATAAAGGAGTTGGAAGCCAAACGAGCCGACCTTGACAAGGAGATTGAAGGGTATCTGAAAGAGTTGGGATTGGCTTAACCATATCAACCAAACGGTTGGTATGGTCATGCTTGAAAATAAAGACTTTATATGTGTCCAATGCCCAACTATCCAATATTTTAGGATAGTTCTAACTAAAGAGAAACAAAAGAGAACGAAAAGCAACCTGTTGGTTTTTTCAACAAGTTGATAGAGAGCAAAAGAAAATGGCAGAAAAGAACAATATACCGCAATTTGTGAATAGCGATTCGTTTATGGCAGATAAGAACTATGTGAAGTGGTTGTCTGACTTGAAGAAACGCTTCCGCATGTCACAGCTTAAAGCAGCTGTCAAAGTGAATACGGAAATGCTCAAATTCTATTGGAGTTTGGGCGAGGACATTTGTGAGAAGCAGAAGCAATACAAATGGGGTGCAAAGGTTATTGACAGACTTAGTCTTGATATGCGTTCGGAATTTCCTCAGAGTGAAGGTTTTTCCAGGACCAATTTGTATGACATCAAAAGATGGTTCGCATTCTATTCAAGCCAAATTGAATTTGTCCACCAGGCTGGTGGACAATTACAGAAAGTGGATAATGCAACAACCCCAATGCCAGACTTACTGCAATTTGTGCCTTGGAGACATCAAACAGTAATTGTTTCCAAATGCGCCACCATAAACGCTGCTTTGTTCTACCTCAACAAGGTTATTGAAGATAACATGAGCCGCACGGAATTGGAGCATGTGGTTAAGGCTCAATTATACGAGCATACAGGCAAGGCATTGAATAACTTTGATGTTACATTACCACGACCTCAAAACGAATTGGCAACAGAGATTATAAAAGACCCTTACAAGTTGGATTTCTTCTCATTGCCAAGCAAGTTCAGCGAAATGGACTTGGAGAATAAGTTGGCTACCAATATTACTCGTTTTCTCTTGGAATTAGGTAAAGGCTTTGCGTATGTCGGTAGGCAGATTGAACTTGATACGCCAAGTGGTAAGTCTTACTTCCCAGACATGGTGTTCTATCATACTCGGCTGAAATGTTATGTGGTGGTAGAACTGAAGATTGTGGACTTTATGCCAGAGTTTATTGGCAAACTGAATTTTTACGTCTCGGCTGCTGACGAGTTACTTAGAGGCGAAGGAGACAATCCAAGCATCGGTATTCTTCTTTGCAAAGACAAAGATTCGTCCGTTGTGGAATGGTCTTTGCGTGGAATCACCACTCCTTTGGGTGTGGCAAGTTATCAGCTGCAAGAGGTCTATGAACGAACATTGCTTGAGATAAAGCAGGAAGCCTCTGAGGATGAATAGTAATATAGTTTAAATTCTGCCACAACTTGTGGAAGAAATTGTCTACCAAGTTGGTAGACAAATAAAACAATGTAACTGGTATGTAAGTACCATGTAAACTGGTATGTAACAGAGCCATATTGGTGAACTTAAATTAAGGATTAAAAATGACAACAACAATAAATAACGAACATAAGAAACTTAATGTCCCAAATAAGCAAGAGCAGAACCAAACTTGTTTGGATTCTGCCGAGCGTCA
>ERZ791615.667-NODE-667-length-13661-cov-4.31324_pt1 | contig 13661 bp, 9 predicted proteins | sample MGYA00510273_ERZ791615 | MGnify/ENA primary metagenome ERZ791615 (study PRJEB30046, sample SAMN00715185) | human gut metagenome | study: EMG produced TPA metagenomics assembly of the A metagenome-wide association study of gut microbiota in type 2...
CTTTGAGGAGCTCATTAAGCCTCTTTGACGACCTCAAAGAGGCTTAATGACAAAACAAGGGTGTATTTAAGAACCGTTAACGATTCGTGCTTTGGTTTTAACTATAATTTTATACATTAAGAAAGAATAAAGCCCCATTTGCTATCTTTCTGTCATTCTGTATATTTATGCAGAACCAGGGCGAAAACGCTCCCGTTTCAACATTTTTGCATCCTTTACGAAGCATGTTTGCAAGCCAAAACAGCATTACTTGAAGATTGTAAACATGCCATTTACGAAGCGTAAACATGGCAATTACGATGCGTAAACATGCCACTTACGAAGCACGATGATGGTTTCTTTGCCAAGATAATTCACTACAAATATACAACTTTTATCTTTTATAACGAACAAAATCTTGTGTTTTTATGTTTTTATCTTTTATAACGAACAAAATCTGTATTTTTCATACTTTTATCTTTTATAGAAGATAAAAGTACCTATACATACGGAAAGAATAATAGTTTTTTTAACTAAAGATTATCTATATGGTAACATTATTTCCATTTACCTCGCTATTTTTGCAGCAGAAAATAACAACAAACTGTAATCATGAGCATTATGGAAAAGAACATTTACCTTATCGACAGCCGCAGCTCAAAGCAACAGGCAGTCATTGGCAACTTCGTGAAGACCTCTATCCTCAACGACATCGTGAAGAAAACATATAGCCTGTGGAACAACCTGAAAACGGTTTGCCTCAACAGCTACGCGAAAAAGGTTAGGCTCAACAGCGGCATGAAGGAGATTAGCCTCAACAGCTACGCAAAGAAGGAAAGCCTCAACAGCTACGCAAAGGAGGTAAGCCTCAACAGCGAAAAGGAGATTAGCCTCAACAGCTATGCAAAGGAGGTAAGCCTCAACAGCGAAAAGGAGATTAGCCTCAACAGCTATGCAAAGGAGGTAAGCCTCAACAGCGGCATGAAGAAGGTTTGTCGACCGATAGAGTGGCTTTGCTCTTACTATTCTAATGTGTTGGCCCGTAAGCTGACCATGCGCCAGACATGGCTTCTTGTCAATGCTCAGTTGGCCTTTGGCGCTGCCTTCTTTCCGGTGGAAGCCCCTTGGGGTGTTCGTATCGGTTGCCTGGTGTGGGTTGTATCGGCGCTGCTGAAGTGTAAGAGGGGCTTAAGTGAAGAGGGTTCTTAAGTGAAAAGTGAAGAGTGAAGAGTGAAGAATTCATGTGCCTTGATTATTGTGAAGCAAAGCTATTGAATTCTTCACTCTTCGTTCTTCACTCTTCACTTTAAGCCACTCTTCACTCTTCACTTAAAACATCGTAGCCACTCTTTTCACCCCACTGACAAGAGCATCGATCTCCTCTTTTGTGTTATATAGGGCGAAGGAGGCACGCACCACGCCCTGCACGCCGAGGCGGTCCATGACAGGCTGGGCACAATGGTGGCCTGTGCGCACGGCTATGCCGAGGCGGTCGAGCAAGGTGCCCATGTCGAGATGATGGATGTCGCCAACGAGGAACGACACGACAGCGTCCTTGTCGGGGGTGGTGCCGAAGAGACGGATGCCAGGGATGGTCTGCATCTGTTCCATGCAGTAGGCGGTGAGCTCGCGCTCATGAGCCGCAATGTTGTCCATGCCGAGGGCCGACACATAGTTGAGAGCGGTGGCAAGACCGTGGGTAGCCACATAGTCGGGGGTGCCTGCCTCAAACTTGAACGGCAGACGCTCGAAGACCGTGCGCTCGAAGCTCACGCTCTCAATCATCTCGCCACCACCCTGATAGGGCGGCAGACGGTCGAGCCACTCTTCCTTGCCGTAGAGCACACCCACACCTGTGGGGCCATAGATCTTATGTCCACTGAAAGCGAAGAAGTCGCAATCGAGGTCCTGCACATCGACCTTGAAATGGGGTGTCGACTGTGCTCCGTCCACCATCACAGGCACGCCGTGTTCATGAGCAATGCGCACAATGTCTTTCACGGGGTTCACCGTGCCGAGGGTGTTGCTCACATGCGCCACGCTAACGATCTTCGTGCGGTCAGAAAACAGCTTCTCATACTCGTCCATGAGCAGGTTGCCACTGTCGTCGATGGGTATGACCTTAAGAGCTATGCCGCGCTTTGCTGCCTGCAGCTGCCACGGCACGATGTTAGAATGGTGCTCCATGACGCTCACGATCACCTCGTCGCCCTCGCCCATAAACTCTTCACAGAACGAGCTGACCACGAGGTTTATGCTCTCGGTGGTGCCGCGCGTGAAGATAATCTCCTCGGTCTTGGGAGCGTTGATGAAACGGCGCACGGTCTCACGCGCCGCCTCATGCAGGTCGGTGGCCTGTTGCGAGAGATAATGCACGCCACGGTGCACGTTGGCGTTGACATTAAGATACTCGTCGCGCATGGCATCGAGCACACAGAGCGGCTTCTGTGTTGTCGCCGCGTTGTCGAGATAGACGAGCGGACGGTCGTAGACGGTGCGAGAGAGAATAGGAAAAACGTCTCTCACCTTTTGTATGTTGTACATCTTTTTTCTTTTTTATTTCAAAGCCTTTATAGGCCTCCTTTGATAGGCCTTTATAAGCCTACCTAAGCACTGTTGAGCCTTTTTATAAGCCTACCTAAGCCTTTCTAAACCGAAGGGAATTAAAGAGCGAGAGCGGCAAAGCTATTGAATTCTTCACTCTTCGTTCTTCACTCTTCACTTAATAAGCTCTTCACTTAATAAGCTCTTCACTTGCACATCTTGCATCCCTCACACTTTGTCAGTTCGCCTCGGAAGCGTTTTTCGACAAGATAGTGAAGGCGATCGCGAAGCGGTTCGAGCTTGATCTGGTCAATCACCTCGTTGATGAAGGCAAACTCGAGCAGCAGCTTGGCTTCCTTCTCGCTGATTCCACGCTGACGCATGTAGAAGAGAGCAGCGTCGTTGAGCTGACCTACGGTGGAACCGTGTGAGCATTTCACGTCATCGGCATAGATCTCGAGCATGGGCTGTGTGTACATGCGTGCCTCCTTTGTGGCACACAGGTTCTGGTTGCGCTCCTCGCTGACGGTCTTCTGCGCTCCGTGACGCACGAGCACGCGGCCGGCAAAGGCACCTGTCGACTTGTCATCGAGCACATATTTGTAAAGCTCATGACTTGTGCAGTGGGGCACCTGGTGGTCGATGAGCGTGTTGTTGTCGACATGCTGTGCCTTGTCGGCAATGACGCATCCGTTGCACCAACACTCTGCTCCCTCGCCCTTGAGCAACACGTCGAGACGGTTGCGTGTCGTGCCGTTGTGCAGCGTTATGACGTTGTGGTTAACACGGCTGTCGGCCTGTTGCTCAATGTAGACGTTCGACACACGCGTGTTCTTATAGTGAGTCTCCTCCATGCAGTAGAGGTCAAGCGATGCGTTGCGTCCCACATAAGCCTCAATGACCTGTGTTGCGAGAAACTCGCGGTCGTCGGCAGCGTGGTCACAGAACAGCAGTTTGGCTTCAGCGCCCTCCTCCATGACGATGAGCACGCGACGGTTCACCATGAGCGGCACGTCAGAGCGCAAGATGTTGATGACCTGTATGGTGCGGTCCACCTTCACGCCCCGCTTCACATAGACGAGCAGACCGTCCTGTGCCAGCATGGTGTTGAGGGCTGTTATGCCATCCTCGTCGGCATGTGCGAGCTGCGCATAATGGTCAGCCACAAACTGCGGGTTCGCCTGAGCATAGGCAGCGAGCGATTCGACCACCACGCCCTCGGGCAGGTTCTCCTTGGGCTGCAGGGCAGCGCGGAACTGGTCGTTAACGATAAAATAGAGCGATGTGCTGAGGTTTGGCACGTCGCAACGGAACGCCTTGTAGGGGTCTACAGGGATCTCCAGACGGTTAACGTTGACGCCATAGTCGGGTGCGAACAACTCGTCAACGCTTGTATATTTGTATCTCTCTACCTTTCTTGAAGGGAACCCTTGTCGCTCAAACTGTTCGAAGGCAGCGTCGCGCACGGCGTTTAGCGGTGCGGCACTGTGAGCGCATATCTGTTCTCTACATTCGCGGTAGAGGTCGATGTATTGTTTTTCGCTGTGCATTGTTTCGTTTTTTTATTATAAAATCAAAAACTCTACTCCACTTCCGCCTTTATCCAGTCGTATCCTCTCTGTTCAATCTCCTTAGCCAGTTCAGGTCCGGCAGTTTTCACGATGCGGCCTTTGTAGAGTACATGCACGACGTTAGGTTTGATCATGTCGAGCAGACGCTCATAGTGGGTAATGACGATGGCCGATGTCTCGGGCGTGTGCATCTTGTTCACGCCATCAGCCACGATGCGCATGGCATCGACATCCAGACCCGAGTCGGTCTCGTCGAGGATAGAGAGCTTTGGCTCGAGCATGGCCATCTGGAAGATCTCGTTGCGTTTCTTCTCGCCGCCGCTGAAACCCTCGTTCACCGAACGTCGTGTGAACTTGCTGTCAAGCTCCACCACCTTGCGCTTCTCGTTCATGAGCTTCATAAACTCGGCAGCCTTAAGCTCAGGCAGTCCCTGATACTTACGCTTCTCGTTCACGGCAGCCTTGAGGAAGTTGGTCATCGACACGCCCGGAATTTCTACCGGATACTGGAACGAGAGAAACAGTCCCTCGTGTGCGCGATCCTCTGGCTTCATGTCAAGCAGGTTCTTGCCGTTGAACAGAGCCACACCCTCGGTCACCTCATAGAGAGGATTGCCTGTGAGCACGGCGCTGAGTGTCGACTTGCCCGAACCGTTCGGACCCATGATGGCATGGATCTCGCCATCATTTATCGTGAGGTTGATGCCTCTAAGTATTTCCTTATCGTCAATCTTGGCGTGGAGGTTCTTTACTTCTAACATATTTAGACGTCTTTGTTTTTATCTTTATTTATTATTCTGTTTTCTTCTGTGGCCGCTGGCTACCATCGCTTCATCAATAAGCATCGAGCACACGCTTCAACCTTGCCTTCTGATGTTCCTTCTTCGTTTCCTTTTTAGGCTCATCGTCGGGACAATAGAGTCCGAGCGCTGTCGCTATAAACTTGTAGAGCGTGTTGCCGTCGTCAGACGTGAACCTGAACGGGAAGGTAAGCTTCAGCCCAATCTGTATGTTGTGGCGGTGCATGTTGGAGCGCATGCCGTAGGTCTCGGGCTGTCCGTTATATGTCGTGCTTACGCTTGTCTTGCCGTTGACGGCAAGCGGGAAGCCATACTGAAACTCAAGGGCGAGCGACGAGAACAGATAGCAGTCGAGACCAATGGCTGGTGCCACGCTAAAGCGCGGATAGCTTATAGAGTAGTGGCGCTCATGGCTATAGCTTGTTCCCATGCCCGAAGAGCTGGCCTCCATGTAGCCCGTCTCGTTCTGCGTCCCCACGTTGGTGTAGGTCACAAGGGCGGCGTAAGGCTGTATGGCGCAACCGTTGGACAACGGATAACAGCGTGCACCCAGCACGATGTTGCGCAACGTTGCCGACACGTCGCCGCTGAACCATTGGAGCACCTCGGCGTTATAGCCTCCCACCACCGAAAAGTGGTCGTTGGGAAGATAATACTCCAACATGACGTTGCCCAACGGGTTTGCGAACGACGCCGCTCTCTCGCCATGCGCTGCATTATGGTCTCTGTCCGCCGTCGTAGGACAAGAAAGGTTCATGCCCGTTATGACCGCCCAACGGCGCGGCATGTCGTCGTCGTCATCATTGGCGGCAACAGCATTGGCAACAGCGGCATTTGTAACAGCTGCATTGGCAGCAACGTTAGCGGCAGCATCGACATTGGCGGCAGTCAGTGTGCTGAACGGGAAAGCTGCAAGAGCTGCAAGAACAGCCGACATTATTGTTTTGCGAAACACTTGTTTTCGATTTTTGATTTTTGAATTTTGATTTTTGAATTATTGCGGCTCTGCCGCAATGTTGAATTTTGAATTTTGATTTTTGAATTTTTCGCTCGGCTCATAGAGACGCTTGCCTAAGCAAGAATTATTGCGGCTCTGCCGCAATGTTGAATTTTGAATTTTGAATTATTGCGCCGTTGGCGCAATTTTGAGTTATGGATTTTTGATTTATTCTTTTTTTTTCGATTATTAGAAACTCACAAATCAAAATTCAAGAATTCAACATTGCGGCAGAGCCGCAACAATTCAAAACTCAAAACTCAAAATTCAAAATTCAAGACCTTTATCCCACCGTTCCTTCCAGCGACACGCTGAGGAGCTTCTGTGCCTCGACGGCAAACTCCATGGGCAGCTTGTTGAGCACCTCCTTGGCATAACCGTTCACGATCAAGCCCACGGCCTGCTCTGTGGGTATGCCACGCTGGTTACAGTAGAAGAGCTGGTCTTCGCTGATCTTTGATGTTGTGGCCTCATGCTCCACCACGGCGCTGTCGTTGTGAATGTCCATGTAGGGGAAGGTATGGGCGCCACAGTCGGAGCCGAGGAGCAGCGAGTCGCACGACGAGTAGTTGCGTGCGTTGTCGGCGTTGCTGGTGGCACGCACCAGTCCGCGGTACGAGTTCTGGCTGTGTCCTGCCGAGATGCCCTTCGATATGATTGTCGACTTGGTGTTCTTTCCCATGTGTATCATCTTCGTGCCGGTGTCGGCCTCCTGATAGTTGTTTGTCACCGCCACCGAGTAGAACTCGGCCTGTGAGCCGTCGCCGCGCAAGATGCACGACGGATATTTCCATGTTATGGCCGATCCCGTCTCCACCTGTGTCCACGACAGTTTCGAGTTGACGCCTCGCAGGTCGCCACGCTTGGTCACGAGGTTCAGCACGCCACCCTTGCCGTGCTCGTCGCCGGGGTACCAGTTCTGCACGGTCGAGTATTTCACCTCCGCGTTGTTGTTCACCACAATCTCCACGATGGCGGCATGCAACTGGTTCTCGTCGCGCATGGGCGCTGTGCACCCCTCAAGGTAGCTCACATAAGCGTCGTCGTCGGCCACGATCAGTGTGCGTTCAAACTGTCCCGTGTTTCTTGCGTTTATGCGGAAATAGGAGCTAAGCTCCATGGGGCAGCGCACACCTTTGGGAATGAAGACAAACGATCCGTCTGAGAACACGGCGCTGTTGAGGGCGGCATAGAAATTGTCGCGATAGGGCACCACCGTTCCGAGATATTGCTTCACGAGGTCGGGATGGTTCTTTATGGCGTCGCCGATGGAGCAGAAAATTATGCCTTTCTCTGCAAGTTTCTCCTTGAAGGTGGTCTTCACCGACACCGAGTCCATAATGGCATCCACCGCCACGCCGCTGAGCGCCAGTCGTTCTTCGAGCGGAATGCCGAGCTTGTCGAATGTCTTCATGAGCTCAGGGTCTATCTCCTTCTTCTCATCCTTCTTCTTTGCCAACGGGTCGGCATAATAAGAGATTGCCTGGTAGTCGATCTCAGGCAGGTGCACATGTCCCCATGTGGGCTGCTTGAGCGTCTGCCAGTGGCGGAACGCCTTGAGGCGGAACTCGAGCATCCAGTCGGGCTCGCCCTTCTTCTGCGAGATCAGTCGCACAACATCCTCGTTGAGACCTTTCTCTATGATGTCGGTGTGCACGTCTGTGGTGAAGCCATATTCATATTTCTGCTCCGCCACCTGTCGCACAAAGGCATTTTTTGTATCTTTATTTTCCATTGTTGCTGTTATGTTTGCAGGGTGCTGCTTCTATCTTTCGGCAGGCTAACGCTTTATCGCGAAAGCCGCGGTGTCTTCGACAAAAAAATGTCATGTGTCCGAAAGAAAAACGACATGTCCCCTATTAAAATGCAAAATTACAAAATAAGCAATTATTATCGTAACGTTTTACGTTTTTTTTGGCTTTTACAGCTGTTCGTCAAAATAAAAAAAACACAAGTTCGTGCATGCGCATAATCGCATAACACAAACCTGTGTTTTTATCATGACTCATTATTTTTCTATTCCACACTTAGCTCATCAAAGCGCCATAGACAGACCTGCCAAGCGCCATAGACAAGCGGCCATCATGCGAGCGTCTTACAGCGTCTGCTTAACCTCAATCTCGGTGAAGGTCTCGAGCACGTCGCCCACCTGGATGTCGTTGAAGTTGACGAGCGAGATACCACACTCGAAGTTGGTGGCCACCTCCTTGACGTCATCCTTGTAACGCTTGAGGGCAGCGATGTCGGCGGTGTGAACCACGATACCGTCGCGCACCACGCGTGCGCGGTCGACGCGGTGAACCTTGCCTTCTGTAACCATACATCCGGCAACGGTGCCCACCTTCGAGATCTTGTAGACCTCGCGCACCTCAACCTGTCCTGTGATAACCTCCTTCTTGACCTTGTCGAGCATACCCTCCATGGCAGAAGTGACATCGTCGATGGCGTCGTAGATAACCGAGTAGGTGTTGATCTCCACGCCAGCCTGGTCAGCCTGCTTGCGTGCTGCAGCCGAAGGACGCACCTGGAAGCCCACGATGATGGCATCGGAAGCGTCGGCGAGCGTCACATCGCTCTCTGAGAACTGGCCCACGGCCTTGAAGATGACGTTGACCTTGATCTTCTCTGTAGAGAGCTTGATGAACGAGTCGCTCAGAGCCTCTACCGAACCGTCGGTGTCGCCCTTTACGATGATGTTCAGCTCCTTGAATGATCCAAGGGCAATGCGGTGTGAGATATCTGACAGGGTGAGACGCTTCTGTGTGCGCAGACTCTGCTCACGCTGTAGCTGTGTGCGCTTGTTTGCGATGTCGCGTGCCTCCTGCTCTGTCTCGAGCACATGGAACGAGTCGCCGGCTGTGGGCGCACCGTTCAGACCCAAGATTATTGCTGGCTCTGCCGGTCCTGCCTTCTCTATGCGGGCGTTACGCTCGTTAAACATGGCCTTGATGCGTCCCCAGCTTGTTCCGGCAATCACGTTGTCGCCCACGCGGAGCGTACCGTTGCTCACGAGCACCGTTGACACATAGCCACGTCCCTTGTCGAGAGACGACTCGATGATAGAACCTGTTGCCTTGCGGTTGGGGTTAGCCTTCAGGTCGAGCATCTCAGCCTCAAGGAGCACCTTCTCCAGCAGTTCGCTGATGCCGATACCCTTCTTGGCGCTGATCTCCTGACACTGGTACTTGCCGCCCCACTCCTCAACGAGCAGGTTCATGGCAGCCAGCTCCTCACGCACACGGTCGGGGTTGGCGCCTGGCTTGTCGATCTTGTTGATTGCGAACACCATCGGCACGTTGGCAGCCTGGGCATGTGCGATAGCCTCCTTTGTGGTGGGCATGACAGCGTCGTCGGCAGCAACGATGATGATGGCGATATCGGTAACCTGAGCACCACGGGCACGCATGGCGGTGAAGGCCTCGTGACCCGGTGTGTCGAGGAATGTTATGCGGCGTCCGTCCTCAAGCTTCACGTTGTAAGCACCGATGTGCTGGGTGATGCCTCCTGCCTCACCAGCGATGACGTTGGTCTTGCGTATGTAGTCGAGCAGCGATGTCTTACCGTGGTCAACGTGTCCCATGACGGTCACGATAGGAGCGCGCGGCACGAGATCGTTCTCGTCGTCAGCCTCTTCTGTGATGGCCTCCTGCACCTCTGCACTGACATATTCGGTCTTGAACCCGAACTCCTCTGCCACGAGGTTGATGGTCTCGGCGTCGAGGCGCTGGTTGATAGACACCATGATGCCCACGCTCATGAGCGTTCCGATGACCTGGTTGACGTTGATGTTCATCATCGTAGCCAGCTCGCTCACGGTCACGAACTCGGTGAGCTTCAGTGTTTTGCTCTCCTTCTTCTCCTCGCGGCGCTCCTCGTTCATCTTCTCCTGAGCAGCTTCACGCTTCTCCTTACGATACTTGGCGCCCTTCTTTGTCTGGTTCTGCTTGTTTGTGAGGCGTGCGAGCGTCTCCTTAACCTGACGTGCCACGTCCTCATCATTAACCTCAACGGGCTTCTGGTTGCGGTTGCGGTTCTTCTTTTTCTTTCCGTTGCCGGCGCCGCCGTTTCCGCCGGCACTGTTGCCGCCGCCGTTGTTGTTGCGTCCACCCTGCTGGTTAGACGCAGCGTTTATGTCGACGCGCACCTTGTTTATGCGCTCGCGCTTCTTCTTGCCGTCGCGCTGCTGCTGAGCCTTCTCCTCACGCTCCTTGCGCTTCTCCTCCTTCGACTTCTTCTTGGGACGGGTGCTCTGGTTGAGCGTTGCGAGGTCTATCTTTCCGAGCACGTTCACCTTAGGAGCGTTCAGCATCTTCTTCTCGCTCTTTGTGGTGAAGATGTCGTCGCTCTTCTGCTGCTGTGCCAGATGCTTCTGCTCCAGCGGTGTGCGCTGGTCGGCGGGCTTGTCGCCAGCAGCTACAGGAGCCTCCTGTGCTGCGTTGGCAGCGGCTTTAACCTCGGGCTGTGCCTTCTTCTGCTCAGCCTCCTGCACCTTAGGCGCTGCGGGCTTAGCCTCAGCGTGCTGTGCAGCAGGCTTCTGTGCGTTCTGCTGTGCAGGCTTAGCTTCTGCTGGCTTTGCGGCGTTATTCACTGCGGGCTTCTGTGCAGCCCCGTTGTTGGCTTTTGCAGAGTCGTGGCTCACGGCAGCAGTCACGTTCTTGCTGTTCTTTCCGGCAGTCTGAGCGGCAGGCTTTGAAGGCTGCTTCTTTCCCAAACTGTCGAGGTCTATTTTTCCCAGGGGCTTATACTGCTGCACTCCTGCGGGGAGCACACGCTCTGTACGGCCTTCCTTAGCCTGGTCCTTGGCCTGTTTCTTGTCCTTGGGCTTCTTCTGGAGCAGCTTCTCGGCTTGCGAGCGCACCTCCTTGTCCTGCTTGAAGGCTTCTACCAGAGCGTTATACTGCTGGTCGTTGAGCTTGAAGCTCAGCTCCTGTTTCACCTCTCCCAGTTCACTTCTCTTTTCAAGGAATTCAACTGCCGTTTGAAGTCCTATATTCAATTCGCTTAATGCTTTGTTTAACCTGATGCTCATTCTGTTTTTTTATCGTTCATCATGCGTGGCGGTGCCTCTTCCCCGTAAGCAGGAACCTGAGGTTGCTGCTTCGCTGTCGCTGCTACGCCATGGCGCATATAGTTTTCTTTTTTAATAAAATTATTGTCTGCACGACCTCTCGCGGCTTGTCTCTGCAAGCGCCTGTCGGCAATATGTTTTGGTCAACTTGCCGTGGCAGGTGCGTGTCGTCACACCGTCCTGCCGTGGCAAGGATAGAAATGAGAGCCGGAGAAAATTATTTCTCAAACTCTGCGCGGAGCACGTTGAGCACATGATCCACGGTCTCTTCTTCAAGGTCAGCCTTCTCAACGAGCATCTCACGCGGAGCGTTGAGCACCGCCTTGGCTGTATCGAGACCGATGCCCTTGATGGCGTCGATAACCCACTGGTCGATCTCGTCGACAAACTCGTCGAGGTAGATGTCCTCTTCCTCCTCGTCGCCGTTAACCTCGCGGAACACGTCGATGGTGTACTTGGTGAGCATAGACGCCAACTTGATGTTCAGACCTCCACGGCCGATGGCCAGGCTCACCTCCTGTGGCTGGAGGAACACCTCTGCCTTGTGGTTCTCCTCGTCGATGTTGATGCTTGACACCTTGGCCGGTGAGAGCGCACGCTGGATGAAGAGCTTGGTGTTGGCTGTCCAGTTGATGACATCGATGTTCTCGTTGCCGAGCTCACGCACGATGCCGTGAACGCGGCTACCCTTGACACCCACACATGCTCCCACAGGGTCAATGCGCTCGTCGTAGCTCTCGACGGCGATCTTGGCACGCTCTCCCGGCATGCGGGCGATGGCCTTGATGCTGATCAGACCGTCGTTGATCTCGGGCACCTCTGCCTCGAGCAGACGCTGAAGGAAAGCAGGGCTTGTGCGCGAAAGGATGATCTTGGGGTTGTTGTTCTCGTTGTCCACGCGCTCGATGACGGCACGCACGGTCTCACCCTTGCGGTACACGTCGCTGGGGATCTGCTCGCTCTTGGGCAGCGACAGCTCGTTGTTCTCGTCGTCTACCACGAGCACCTCGCGCTTCCACACCTGGTACACCTCGCCGGCGATAACCTGTCCCACACGATCCTTATATTTGTTGTAGAGCGAGTCGTGCTCCAGCTCCAGCACCTTCGAAGCGAGAGTCTGGCGCAGGTTCAGGATGGCGCGGCGACCGAACTTGGTGAAGTCGACAGCCTCAGACACATCCTCGCCCACCTCATAGTCGGGCTCAATCTTGCGTGCCTCGGTGAGCGAGATCTCCTTGTTCTCGTCCTGCACCTCGCCGTCTGCCACAACCACGCGGTTACGGTATATCTCAAAGTCGCCCTTGTCGGGGTTCACGATAACGTCGAAGTTCTCGTCGCTACCGAAAATCTTTGCAAGCACATTGCGGAAACTCTCCTCGAGCACACTCACGAGAGTTGTGCGGTCGATGTTCTTTGTTTCCTTAAACTCTTTGAACGAGTCGAACATGCTCACTGTATCGTCATTTTTTAATGCTGCCATTTGTGTTTACTTGAAACTGATTAAATATTTTGTATATTTCACTTTATCCATCTCGAACGTATGATCCACATCCATGAGCTGCGGACGCTTCTTGCCTTCCACCTTCACCTTTTCCTGTGTGGTGACAACGAAGCTGTTGCCGTCGACGCTCTTCAGCACGCCTTTATATTTCTTGCCGTCGGCATCGAGCACCTCCACGTCTTTGCCTACGAAGCACTCATACTGGCGCGGCACCTTGAAGGGCTGTCCCAGACCGGCAGAGCCTACCTCCAGTTCATAGTCTTCCTCATCGCGGCTCAAGTGCTCCTCGATGAAGCGGCTGAGCTCCACACAGTCTTCAATCCACACGCCGTCGGCATGGTCAATCTCCACTACAATCTTGTTGTCGGCGCTTATCTCTATGTCTACAAGAAAATATTCCTTGTCCTCGAGCCAACTCTCAACAATCTCTTTAACGGTGTTTTTGTTTATCATACATTTTGTTTGGGGCGTGTTGTCGTTTTCTTTTTTGTTTTGCTTGCCACGCCGTGTTGTGATTTACAGTTGTTTTTTCATCTCATCCCGCCAGCCTGTTTACAGGCGAGACCTCAGTAATTAAAAAAATGAGGAGCTCTCTCGGAGCCCCTCATTCCACTGAATGGTGCAAAGTTACGAAAAAATCCATACTTATACAAATATTTTATGTGTTTTCTTGCAATTTTAGTCTAATTGTTGAGCCATCGCAATGAGTTTTCACCTACATCGTTTGCGGAGCACAAAAAAAGTTGTAAATTTGTATGGCTTAAAACAGCAGCCTATAAAAAACAGTTTTTCAGAAAAAAATGCAACATACACAACATAAAGGTCTTGAACGTCGCGTAAGCAACGACATGGACCTTGCTGGCAGAGCCATGAACCTTGCGGGTAGAGCCATGAGCCTTGAAGGAAGAGCCATGGGCCTTGCGGGAAGAGCCATGCTTGGACCGCTCACCTTTTTCGTCATCATCACAGCCCTCGTCCTCACTATCGCTTCTTGTGGCGGCAGAGAGAAGGAAGGAGCCGTGGTGTCTGACGAGAAGAAGATTGAGCAGATAAAGAGCATCAGCATGTCGCAGCCAGAGCTCGCCCTCTCCATGCTCGACAGCGCCGAGGTGCTCCGCACCATGCCCATGTATGATGTCAACGCCCTGCGTGCCATCGTCTACAACAACTCGTCAAACGACAACACAAAGGCGCTCCACGA
>ERZ791615.670-NODE-670-length-13647-cov-4.72109_pt1 | contig 13647 bp, 14 predicted proteins | sample MGYA00510273_ERZ791615 | MGnify/ENA primary metagenome ERZ791615 (study PRJEB30046, sample SAMN00715185) | human gut metagenome | study: EMG produced TPA metagenomics assembly of the A metagenome-wide association study of gut microbiota in type 2...
CAACAGACCGATTGGCAGGGTTAAGTATGCGCTAAATTAATTCCGCCAACGGGTTTGAACATATCTAATCAATTTTGTCAACAAGGAGGGTTTATATGGACATTTTTGTTTCCTTTTTATTTGGTTAAAGGAAAAAAATATAGAAAAACTGCCTTTTTGTGTGGAAGTAACTTGTTGGCAACGATAATAGGAAGTATGCTATCAGGTGGTCGTATGCCTATGGTTAATTATATAATACCAACTCTTTTGTCTTGGTATTTAGTAATAAAAAATAAAAATGGGACAAGTAAATCAGAAATACCATTTAAAACCCAACTAAAGATAGTTTTAATCATAGTTGCCTTATGTTTGTCTTTTTCACAAATTGGTGTTTTGATGGGGCGTGACGAAGCAATTCTTGATGATACAAATTATATGTTTGCTATGTATTGTGGCGCAGAAATAAGAAATTTAGAGGATGTAATATTAAATCCACTAAGTAACCCTGACTATGGACTCCCATTATATAGAACATTTAATGGTTTATATGAGAATCTTGGTGACAGACTAGGTCTTCAATTACCTGTTATAAAAATGATGGGATTTAATCAGGTTAATGGTTATGCACTTGGAAATGTTTATTCTTGTTATAAATGTTATTATGATGATTTAGGTATTCTTGGCTTTATCATGATAAGTCCTGTTATATTGTTTATGTTATGGCTTTATAGAAAGTCTTTATCATCAAGTATGCTTAGTACAGGAAAGATAAGTATACATTATATATTTTTCTCGTATTTTATTATGGGACTAGCGCTTTCTTTCTTTTCGGAACTTATGTTCACAAGAATTTCTATTGAGGCAATTTTGCGAATGTATATATATATATACATATTGAAAAGGTTTTTACAAGGGAAAAAATAATAAAATTTTATATGAAAAAAAGAATTATAGCAATACATCTTCCTCAGTTTCATCCATTCAAAGAAAATGATGAATGGTGGGGAAAAGGGTTTACTGAGTGGTCGAATGTTTGTAGTGGCAAACCAAGATTTAAAGGACATTATCAGCCACAACTTCCGACAGAAACTGGATTTTATGATTTAAGATTACCTGAGTCTAGGCAGATGCAAGCTGACATGGCAAAGAATGCAGGTATTTATGGCTTCTGCTATTATCACTATTGGTTTAATGGGCACCAGTTGATGGAAAGACCTGTAAAGGAAATTTTAGAAAGCGGAAAGCCTGATTTCCCTTTCATGTTGTGCTGGGCTAACGAAAATTGGGCAAGAAATTGGGCTGGAGGTTTTACTGATGTCTTAATTCAGCAAAATTATTCTGAAGAGGATGATATTAATCATATGCGTTATCTTTGTGGCAAGGTTTTTTGTGATAAAAGATATATACGTGTAAATGGCAAACCTGTTTTTTGTGTATATCGCCCTCATTATTTTCCCGATATGAAACGTACTATAGAAACTTGGCGTAAGATTGCCGCAAAAGAATACAAAATGGATTTGTATCTTTGTTTTTTTGAGTCGCCTGTTTATGATGCAAAAGATTATATTGGTTGTGGTTTTGATGCTGTAGTAGATTTCCAACCTACATGTGTTGGTGAATTTGGAAAGAACAAAAATATTCTTCACAAATTGTATTCAAAGATGTTTCCTAACAAAAAGAACATTTTTAATATTATCTATTCATATAAAGAATACGTAAAATACAAAAGTAATCAATCAATGCCTTCTTATAAGCAGTATCCTTGTGTTTCCCCAGGTTGGGACAATTCGTGCAGAAGAAAGAATTCTTCGTTTATGATGTTTAAAGGGAATACCCCTACTTTGTTTGCAACTTGGCTGAAAAGTACTATGCTCAAATTTATACCATATAGCAAGGACGAGAATTTTGTTTTTATAAATGCATGGAATGAATGGGCAGAGGGTAATCACTTGGAACCAGATGTGAAATGGGGAAATCAATTTTTAAACGTTCTTAAACAAGTAGTAGAAAGTGAAAAGCAGTAAATGGAAGAATATACATGCCGACATATTGGCTTGGTGCGAATGGAAAAAAGTATCTGTAAGTCTGGTTGCTGTAGTTAATTTGTTTTTGAGATACCCGGAATTTCGAAAACTGATGGATTTCAGGCTCACACAAATGGGGGGGGGATATAAGTATTTGAGATTTTTGACGTATCCTTTGTCATTCTATATTAATTTATATATTTCAGAATGGAATAATAAAGGAGGAATCAAAGGTGGACTATTATTTGAACATGGTTTTAGTACAATAATATTTTGCAAAGAATTAGGTGAAAGGTGTTGCATAAACCAGCAAGTTACAATTGGAACAGGAAGGGGAGGCGCTCCTACTATTGGTAATAGGGTTAGAATTTATAGTGGGGCAAAAATTATAGGAGATATTACCATTGGTGATGATGTTATAATTGGAGCTAATTGTGTTGTAAACAAAAGCATTCCATCTCATTCTGTAGTAGTTGGTGTTCCGGCAAGGATTGTAAAAACACGTAAAAACGAAAATAGTCCATGGATTTCTATAAATTTAGATAAAGTGAAATGAAAGAAATTTATGTATTACATGAGTATGGTGCGGAATCTCATTATAACGGCTTGCTAGCTTTATGTTACGAGAATGGCATTAAGCTAAAGTTTCGTGAATTTAGAGTTTTGCACTTGATAGGATCAGGTATTGAACATAGGAATATCAAAAGAATATTTAAGCAAATTGTTAATATTCTTTTTCTTGTTAGTTTAATATGGTCTAAGGGAAAAATAGTAGTTCTTGGTATGCATCCATATGATAAAAGATTGACAATATTGTCTTTTTTGCTAAAAAGGCATAAAGTTTTTTACCATACATCTTTTACTATGTGGAATCCGTTAGACACTATAAAATATAAAAATGTAACAGAATCTCAGAAAAAACGTTTGGAGAGATTCTTAAATGATCAGGTTAGGCATATTTTTGCAGTAACAAAGAAGGCTAAAAATAGCATAATAGAAAATACGAATTATCCTGCTAATAAAATAACTGTTGTCTATCATTCTTATTTGGTTAATCTAGAGCCTTCAAAAGAAAAACCAGCGGTTGACTCCTATATTTATGTTGGTAGGATGGATTGGGATAAGGGGATTAAAGAAATATGTGAATATTTTGGCACTCATCCAGATAGAGAACTCACAATGATAGGAGCAGGAGATAATCTGTCTTATGTAAAAAAAATGGCAGATAAATATACTAATATAAGTTATATAGGCTATATAAAAGGTATTTCAAAATTGATGCCATATTACCAAAAGTCAGCTTATTTCATTCTTAATTCTAAAAGAACTAAAGAATGGGAGGAACTATTTGGTCAAGTTTTAATAGAATCTATGTCATGTGGATGTGTGCCAATTGCTGTAGAACACAGTGGTCCTAAAGAAATTATAAAACATAATGTTAATGGATTCTTATTTAAAGAGGGAGAATTGTCTCTAATGTTAGATATAGTTCATGATATAGATTGCATGGCTTATTCGCAGATTAGAAATGCAGCTTTACATAGAGGACATGAATTTAAAAGTTCAAATATAGCAAAATATTGGAAACCGATAATTGAAATATGAAAAGAAAAATAGCTATAGTCATCCCAGCTTACAAAATAGACTTTTTTGATTCTGTTTTGAAAAGTTTGGCAAATCAGACAAACAAGAATTTTACCATATATGTTGGTATAGATGCAAGTAAGTCTGATTTTGAATCAATTATAGACAGATATTCCAATAGTTTGGATATCGTATTTAAGCGTTTTGAAGAGAATTTGGGAGGAAAAGACTTAGTTGCCCAATGGACTCGTTGTATTGAGCTAACTCATGGTGAACCTTGGATTTGGCTTTTTTCTGATGATGATATGATGGAATCTACATGTGTGGAAAAATTCTATCAAGAAATAGCTAATGGTGCCGCCTATGATCTATACCATTTTGATATAGATGCTATCGATGAGAATGATAATGTGATTTTCAAATGTAGAAGATTTCCTGAAGTGCTATCATCCATTGATTTTTATAAAAAGAAAGAAAAAGATGATATAGATTGCTTCGTTGTGGAATATATTTTCAGCAGAGCTGTTTATGAAAAAACAGGGGGCTTTCAGAAGTTTGATTTGGCTTGGGGGGCAGACATCGCAACATGGACAAAATTTTCAAATGAAAAAGGTATCCGTAACATAAAAGGGGGAAAAGTTTATTGGCGTAAAAGTTATGCTAATATAACCCCTAATAGAAAACGCGAGATGGTGAAACGAAAGTTCCTCATTAATGTGGATTACTATAATTGGATTAATCATTTTTTCGGAAGAGATAGGATAGCCAAGTTCAATGAGTATGTATTCATAAGAAATTTTGTATTCTATTCAGTTATACTAACACGACAGCAGCTTAAAGAAATCTCTCAAAAGGCAGTGTCATTAGATATAATCCCTTCCTGGAAACCTAAATGTTTATTAATGATATTGCCTTTGGTTAGAATCGCCAAAATTTTGAAGTCAAAAATTTTTAAAAAAAATATCCAATGAGAAAAATATTATTTTTAACTCCATACGTTCCAAGTAGCAGAGCTGGTGGAGAAAATTTTACTCGTTTGCTTCTTGAGGAGCTATCTAAGAAAAACAAAATAGATTTGCTGTATTATCGCTATGCGGACGATCCTTCTTATGTAGTTCCTAATGAAAATGTAAAAGTTATAAAGGAAATCATTAATTCTACAGCTTTAAAATTAAAGAATTATTTGATGTATCCATTTATACATCCAATTTTTTCTATCAGATTTAACTGGAAAGTACTTACCTTTATTAAAAAGCTAGTGAAAGAAAATGATTATGATTTAATTTATCTAGATCATAGTCAAATGGCGTTATTCGGAAAGTTCTTCCCTGAAAAAAAGAAAATTTTGATGAGTCACGATGTCATGGCACAACGCTTTTCTCGAAAAGGTAATGCGCTTAATAAGATGTTTATCTTAAATGGAGAAGGTAAATTAATGAAGATGCCTAATACAATTGTCTTTTCTTTCAGTGAAAAAGATAGAAAAATTATCCGTGAGGTTTATGGCATAGATAGTAAAGTAACAAATTTTTATTTGGATGATATGGTTGCTGATGCTACTCCTCAAAAGATAGAAAAACGCCTTGTCTTCATGGGAAAATGGAAACGCGCAGATAATTTTGATGGTTTGAAGTGGTTTTTTGATAATGTTTATGATAAAATCAGCAAAGATTTCAAAATTAGTATAATAGGAAAATGGTTGCCAGAAAACTTTGTTACTTATGTGGAATCAATGTCTAATGTGGAATATTTGGGATTTGTTGATAATCCATATGAAATAATAACTAATAGTACAGCAACGGTAAGCCCTATTTTTTCAGGTGCGGGAGTTAAAGTTAAAGTTGTAGAATCATTGGCTTGCGGTACTCCTGTTATAGGAAATGAGATTGCTTTTGAGGGTATATCTGAAGAATTCTCTAATTTTATGATTTATGCTAATGATCCAAAGATGTATGCGGATAAAATAAATGGATTAGATATAGATTTAAATAAACGCTTTGATTTTAAGAAAAGTTTTTTGAACAATTATCAGAAACAGCTGATTTCTAAATACATTAATTCACTTTGAAAAATGAATAGCAATTATTTTTATAGTAATATAATGCAAACTTCCAGAAACAAAGCGTTTTTGGAAGATATGCAGACTCTTGCTGATTCAATTAAGCATCAGATTTATGTCTTGTCTGGACCTCTTATTGATGGAAAATATCAATATAATGATGAGTCCTTGATGATTGTTCTTTCTTCAAAAAAGAAAATAACTTTTGTTACAACCAAAAAGGTTGATGACAATTTTGAAGATTTGTGTGAAGATATTATAGAGGACATAGGCTCTGTTAGTGATAAATATGGTTATAAGGAGAAAATTGGTCGCCCACGAAAATGGAAGAATAAACTCACTACTATCTATTCAACTAATGATATAGTAGATATAAAAGAATGGTTTGGTAATGAGTTAGCCGTTAAAGATTCTGAAGATTATAGAACTTTGGATTTACTGGTATCTCTTTTCATAGGTAGTATTAATGATGTAAAGAATATAACAACAGAAGAGCCTGACAATCTGTTAGACAAGGTAAAACATAAAATACAGTTGTTTGATGGTCAACAGACTCGTTTTATTTACGAGGAACTAGAGGCAGAAGGGAAGCGAATTACTATTCAAGGATTGTCTGGAACTGGAAAGACAGAACTCTTAATGCACAAGCTGAAAGATCTGTATGTTAAGAATAAGGATGCTGTTTTTGGTTTTACTTGTTTCAATAAGATATTGGCCAGAAAATTGAGAGAACGAATTCCTGAGTTTTTTAATTTCATGAAGGTTGAACAGCAGATTGATTGGAATCGTTTACTTTGCGTCAGCGCTTGGGGAAGTTATGGCAACGAGTATTCTGGTATTTATAGATATATCTGTAGTTTCTATGAAATCAGTTTCTATAGCTTGCGTGAATGTGGAACCTTTGATTCTGCTTGCCAAAAGGCTGTAGAGCAAGTACGTGAAAAGATTAAAAGTTATGGCTATGCATTTACTTATATGTTCGTAGATGAGAGCCAGGATTTTAAGGAATCTTTTTTCAACCTATGTGAGTTGGTTACAGAAAAGAAATGTTTCATTGCTGGTGATATATTTCAATCAATTTTTGAGGAGAAGAAAAAAGATGTGATACCTCCTAATTTTTTGTTAAGCAAATGTTATCGTACAGACCCAAAGACTCTTATGTTTGCTCAAGCATTGGGAATGGGCTTGTTTGAAAAAGAAAAGCTATGGTGGCTAGATAAAGAACAATGGGAACAATGTGGTTATCAAGTAAAAATAGAAGGAAGTCAATATACGCTGACTCGTGAACCTCTTAGGAGGTTTGAGGATGTTGATCCTAATTTCGATAGCTTAAATATTATAGGTGTGAAAAGCTTTATACCTGGAATAGTGAAGCTTATTCGTAAAATATACAATGAGTTTCCAACAGTAAAACCTGATGATATAGCCATCATTTTTCTGGATAATGAAAAATATATTTATCAAGCAGCTGAAGATGTAGAACGTGCTTTAGGAAATGAATTAGGTATCAACTGCAATATTGCTTATGAGTCTAAAAAAACAGAAAAAGGTAAAATATTGATAAGCAACAGAAACAATATTAAGGGTTTAGAGTATCCTTTTGTAATATGTCTTACTAATAAAATACTGAAAAATATGAGCTATCGAAATACGATGTACACGATGTTGACCCGTTCTTTCATTCGTTCATATTTGATTTTGCCTAAGGGAGAAGGGTATGATAATGGTTTCACCAGAGAAATGTATGAAGGTGGTCAAGCTATTATGAAAGAAAAGAAGTTGGTTGTAACTGCACCTACCGAAAAAGAACAAGTACGTATTAAGGCATGGGTAAAAGCAGGTAAACAAGCTCTGTCTTTAGAGGATAGGATTAGTAATATATTTAAGGAACTAGATATTACTGATACTCATACGAAAGATACTATCCGAAAATCATTAAATGGGGTACCTATTAAGAATAATGATGCCATTCTGAAACAGCTGATACAAACTTTTCTTAATAGTATTGATGATGAAGGAGATTTTGCGTAAGATTGAGTTCTATGAGAATAAGAAATTCTCACAGACTCTGAAACAACATAAGGATTATACAAGGGTTTTGCTTGAAATCACTCGAAAATTGCTAAACAACAATGATAGTATTGAAGAGGTTTCTTTGTCAACTCAATCTTATTTGAAAGTCGTGATAAACAAGCAAAGTAGAATATTTGTGTATCTGTCAACAGATAAATTTTACTCTTTTGAATATCCTTGTCAAGTTGAAGTCAATAAGTATACAAAACAGGTGCTCTCTATCTATACCACTACAGGCATTAGATGCACTTGGGAGCTTATTTCAAATGCAATATCTATTCTTGATGATGTGAAATGTGATTCTATCATTGATGTTTATGAGTCAAGGGATGAAGAAGATGCTTTTATGAACATAGAGGCATATAAGCTCTTGGAATACTTTTGGGCCCATGAACCATGCTATCTTAGATATGATTATGATCCTCGCAGTAGCAACGGTGCTTTGCATCCTCTATATCATTTGGATGTTAATATGTCTTTGAAAGGTACTTATAAGATAGGACTCAAATCAAAACTTTCACCAGAAGAATTTGAGAATATAGTGAATAAAAGCACTGATTGCTATTATTTGCTAGAAAAACTTCCTTCTCACTTGCTTGCGTTGAAAGGTTATAAAAAAAGCAAAAAGAAAAATAAACGAAAAAAATAAAGATATGAAACAGCAATTAAATCCACCAGCAAATTGGAATGACTTTGAAGATTTATGCCATAAACTCTGGCGCTCAATTTGGGGGGATCCTAACACTCAGAAGCATGGTAGAAGAGGACAAGCACAACATGGGGTAGATATCTATGGAAAGCCTTCATATGCAAGTGGTTATCATGGTGTTCAATGCAAGGAGAAAGATAGACAGTTAGCTAAAGAACTTAAAATAGAGGAAATAGAGACAGAATCGAGTAAAGCTCAATTATTTACTCCTAAATTAGAAAGTTTCATTATTGCAACTACAGCAGCTCGTGATACCCAAATACAGGAAAAGTGTAGAAAGTTATCTTTTGAAAATAAGTTTGGCTTTCCGGTAAGCGTGTGGAGTTGGGATGATATATCTGATGAAATTCAATACAGACCAGAGATTTTCGAAGCAACGTACAAAAATGGGGTAGATGTTTGTAATAATATAGAGCTGCATTTAAGTCCTTTGGATAGTGGAGATAAACTTATGGCATTTATGACTAGACCATGTGTCAAAGAGTTTATGTCAGAATCTACTATGTTGTATCTCTCTTGTCTCATACTTGAGTTTTACGATAATGCGTTTATACATGGAAATGCCTCTGAGGTAAAAATTCAATTGTTAGAGGGACATATACTTTCTATTTCTGATAATGGCAAGAGCTTTGATCCTTTTAAGGAATTACAGAATAAAGGACGGGGCGGTCACTTTACAATCTTAGAGTTTAAAGAGCTATGTGGTGATGATTGCCAAGTGAGTTATTACTATAAGAATGGTTTAAATGTAACGATACTTGATTTTAAAAATGATTTTTTAAAGAAAGAAATCAGACCTTTGGAAATAGAATTTCCCTGTAGCTCTGATTGTATTAATACGAGAAGGGAAGCTAAAGTGTCTGCTATTCAAGATATTCAACGTATAAAAAAATCGGGTAGGAAAATAAAACTTTTATTGAAAAGCTATGGACCGATTAGTGGATCCATGGAATATTTAAATAGTCTTCTAACAACTGTAGGAAACAGAATAGAATCTGCATCTATTCCTAATGGTTCTGAATATCAATATGAAGAACTCCTTAAATCTTATAATATTCCATATACAGTTAGATAACGAATAATAAATTTAAAAATAATGAACGTAATTAAGACAAATATAGAGGGTGTGCTTATTATTGAGCCATGTCTCTTCCGTGATGCTCGTGGTTACTTCTTTGAGAGCTTTAGCGAGCGAGAGTTTAAAGAGAAGGTTGAACCTTTAGTTGGTTATCATGTAGAGTTCTGCCAGGACAACGAGAGCATGAGCTCGTATGGTGTGATGAGAGGTTTGCATTTCCAGAGACCTCCGTTTACTCAGAGTAAGTTGGTGAGATGCGTGAAGGGTAGAGTGCTGGATGTGGCTGTGGATATCCGAAAGGGGTCTCCTACATATGGTAAGCATGTAGCTGTGGAACTGACAGAGGATAATCATCGCCAGTTCTTTATTCCTAAGGGCTTTGCGCATGGCTTCGCCGTGTTATCAGAAACTGCGGTATTTCAGTATAAGTGTGATAACTTCTATCACCCTGAGGCTGATGGGGGTATCTCTATCTTGGATGAATCTCTCGGGATTGATTGGTGCATTCCTACAGAACATGCTAATCTTTCGGAAAAGGATACGAAACATCCTTTATTAATAGATTTTGATTCACCATTTACTTTTTAATTTTTCCTATGATAATAACTGCATCAATCGTGACATATAAGACTGATCACGATGAATTAAAGAAGTGCATAGACTCTATGCGCAAGAATGATATTGTACCTATTTATATAAGTGACAATTCGCCTAGTGATGAACTCAGAGATTTCTGCTCTCAGTTGGATGGGGTGGAGTATATCTTCAACAATGCCAACATGGGATATGGTCCTGGGCATAATGTGGCTATAAAGAAGGCGCAGGAGATTCATGCCGACTATCATCTGGTTATTAATTCTGATGTATATTTTGAAGAAGGTGTCATCTCGAAGATTACAGAGTATATGGAAGCAAACAAGGATGTGGCTCAGCTTCAGCCGATGCTTCGCTATCCTGATGGTCGCCTACAGTTGACCACTCGTTTGTTGCCAACGCCTTTCGACCTTATCTTCCGCAGATTTATGCCAAAGAAGATGGGAGAAAAGATGAACTATCGTTATACCTTGGAGTTTTGGGATCACAAGACTCCTGCAAACATACCATATCATCAGGGAAGTTTCATGTTCTTCCGCTTGTCTGCATTTGATAAGGTGGGATCGTTTGATGAGCGATACTTCATGTATCCTGAGGATATTGACATCACCCGAAGAATGCATAAGTATTATCGCACGATGTATTGGCCAATGGTGTCTGTGGTGCATGCTCATAGAGCTGCATCTTATAAGAGTAAGAAAATGCTGAAGATTCACATGGAGAATATGGTGAAGTACTTCAATAAATGGGGCTGGTTCTTTGATAAGGAACGTTCTGAATGGAACAAGAAACTCTTGAAGGAACTGGGATACCAAAAATAATGTTGAATGTTAAGTGTTAAATGTTGATTTTTTAAGATTAATAAATAATGGAAACTCCAAAGATTTCTATCATAACCGTGGGGATGAATCATTTGAATTATCTCAAGGATTTGTTGCAATCGGTATATAACAATATTACCCCCCCCATATCTCAAAATGTAGCTGACTGGGTGGAGATGATATATGTGGATATTGTTCAACGGATGGCTCTATAGAGTTCATTCGTCAGAATTATCCACAAGTAACTATCATTCAAAACCAAGAGGCACTGGGATTTGGAGAAAATAATAACAAGGGTGTGCTTGCTGCTCATGGGGAATACATAGCTGTTATTAATCCAGACATCATAATCAAGGGTGATGCTTTATGCCAAATGCTTACATTTGCGCAGAAGAATCCTGATGTTGGTATTATCGTGCCACAACTTTTAAATCCTGATGGTTCCTTGCAAAGGAGCGTCAGGAGATACATTGATGTGAAAAGTCTTGTTTCAAGAGGAATGACCAAAGGAAAGGATAGCGCAAACAACGAGAAGGTTAACCGTTATCTTTGTAAAGACTTGGATTGCTCTAAGACGCAGGAAGTGGATTGGGCTATTGGCGCTGCTCTGTTTATGAAGAGAGAACTTTATGCAGAATTAGGTGGCTTTGATACAGACTATTTCCTTTATATGGAAGATGAAGATATCTGTTTAAGGTCGTGGAAATTAAGACGACCAGTAGTATATCTGCCTACGGCTCAAATGATTCATAATCATCTGAGGGCTAGTTCTAAAATAGGCAAGAAAATGTTTATCCATATGAAGAGTATGATGACTTTCTTTAGAAAGCATGGCTTATCTCCTAAGCGTTTCTAAAAACTCTTGTTCATATATTACAAAAGACGGTGCTTCTTTATTTTGAATGATTCTTATAATCTATGGAGAATCTACAAAATAACAAGAAGCAATGAACTATATTATCACTGGCGGTACCGGCTTTATCGGTACCCATCTTACAAATTTGATTAAGGAGCGTTATCCAAACGCCCAAGTATATAACCTCGACATCGTTAAGCCTGGAACTCCTAACCCTGTGGTGAAGGATTACAAGCCTGCTTTGCGTGATGGTGAGAAGTTGCAGTCTACTTTTATTGAGTATGACATCCGAAAGCCTATCGAGAGCTTGCCATTTACTCCTACTGAGGACGATGTGATCTTCAACTTTGCTGCAGTTCATCGTACTCCTGGTCATGAGGATCATGAGTATTTCGAAACGAATATCCGCGGTGCTGAGAATGTGGTGGCTTTTGCAGAGAAGTGGAATATTAAGAAGATTGTGTTTACTTCTAGTATCGCACCATACGGTGCTGCTGAGGAGTTGAAGAAGGAGACAACATTGCCTACTCCTAATACTGCATACGGTATCTCTAAGCTGGTGGCTGAGAAGATTCATGAGAAGTGGCAGAATGGTGATGCGGCTCATCGTCAACTCACTATCGTTCGCCCTGGTGTGGTATTCGGAAAGGGTGAAAATGGTAACTTTACCAGATTGTATTGGGCTATCCGTGGTCATAAGTTTGCTTACCCTGGCAGAAAGGATACCATCAAGGCTTGTATCTATGTAAAGGAGTTGGTCCGCTTCATGCTGTATCGCTTGGAACATCATGAACATGGTGTTGAGTTGTATAACTGTTGTTTCGAGCCTGCTTATACTATTCAACATATTGTTGAGGCTATGAAGAAGGTAACCGGTTTAACTCAGTTTGTACCTGATATTCCTAACTGGGTTATCATGCCTATGGCAAGAGCTGCCATGCTTCTTGGCTCTCCAATGGGTATCTGTCCTGCGAGAGTGAAGAAACTCCAGATTTCTACTAATATCTGTGGTGAGAAGTTGAAGAACTGCGGCTATCAGTTTAAGTGGAGCTTCGAGGAAGCTCTTGCTGACTGGTTCGAGGATAATGACAGGAAGGGTTTAAAATAATAATCAATAAACATGAAAGGAATCGTATTAGCAGGTGGTAGCGGTACACGTTTGTATCCTATCACAAAAGGAATCAGCAAACAGCTGATTCCTATTTTTGATAAACCGATGATATATTATCCTATCTCGGTGTTGATGTTGGCTGGTATCCGTGAGATTCTGATTATCTCAACACCATTCGACTTGCCTGGTTTCAAGCGACTCTTAGGCGATGGTAGCCAACTGGGTGTGAAATTTGAGTATGCTGAGCAGCCTTCACCAGATGGCTTGGCACAGGCTTTCATAATCGGTGAGAAGTTCATTGGTAATGATTCTGCTTGCCTTGTTTTGGGAGATAACATCTTCTATGGTGCTGGTTTGAACCAGATGTTGCATCAGGCAGTAGTAGATGCAGAGCAGAATAACAAAGCTACTGTATTTGGTTATCGAGTAAGCGATCCTGAGCGATATGGCGTGGCAGAGTTTGATGAGCAAGGCAATTGCCTGAGCATTGAAGAGAAGCCTGAGCATCCAAAGAGCAATTATGCTGTAGTGGGCTTATACTTCTATCCTAACAAGGTGGTGAAAGTAGCCAAGCATATCAAGCCTTCTGCTCGTGGTGAGTTGGAAATCACAACGGTTAACCAGGAGTTCCTGAAGGATAAGGAGCTGAAGGTTCAGACCATGGCAAGAGGATTCGCCTGGCTCGATACTGGAACCCATGATTCCCTTTCAGAGGCATCTACCTTTATTGAGGTTTTAGAGAAGCGCCAGGGCTTGAAA
>ERZ791615.672-NODE-672-length-13595-cov-1.96728_pt1 | contig 13595 bp, 8 predicted proteins | sample MGYA00510273_ERZ791615 | MGnify/ENA primary metagenome ERZ791615 (study PRJEB30046, sample SAMN00715185) | human gut metagenome | study: EMG produced TPA metagenomics assembly of the A metagenome-wide association study of gut microbiota in type 2...
ATTTCAGGATAAATAGCAATCCAGCGTTGTGTGGCAATCTTAGCAAATTTTTCCTCGTTACTCAAAGACTCGTCCCATTTAGCAGTCACCTTGCTCTGGCCTTCAATGCTGGCAGCGGGAATAACGGGGTCTACATACGCTGCAGCAGTAGTCGTACTGCTTAAATAATCGCCCACAGCGGCTCCCCATTGTTCGAACGATGTCCGTATACCCTTTTCATACAAGCTCTGAGCGGTGCCCTTACCATTTACATCCCAACCACGCAAAGCAGCTTCGGCTTCCAACAAAATGGTTTCGGCAGCAGTTGCCAAAATAGCAGGAGAGGTTTCTGTCAAGTTGGGTCGACTTACAATCGCCTTATAGGCATCCGAAAACCCTTCTTCTTCCAGTCCTTTAATACCAAGACGAATACCAAAATATTCACTCTTGCTGTTCTGTGTAGCATACTTATCAAGACGCGCATCGCCCATACCAGACAAGATAGAAGGAATATTAGCGCCTAAAACACCATCTCCATAGTTGAATGCAATACCGTAAAGCGGATTGACATAACCGTTTCCTGCAATGCCGAAATTAGCATCATTGGTTTCAATCAATCCATTACTATCGTTCATGGCAGCTTCCGCCTCACTTTTTGCCCAAGCAGCATCATACTTCACAATACGCATGGCCAAACGCAAACGAATGGTGTTACACAACTGCGCCCATTTGTTCAAGTTACCTCCATAGGCATAATCAAACATCATAAACGAAGCCACATCCTTTTCTTTAGCAGTACGCAGCACGTCTGCAGCTTCTTTCAATTCTTCAAAGAATTTTTTATAAGCATCCTGTCCTGAATCATACTCACCACCAGTAGCCGATTCGCCATAGTGAGAATAGATAATACATCCGTATTGGTCGGCAAGACGCGACATAGCTATTACGCGGCAGATGGTATTGATAGCCTCGAAATGGGCATACGTCTCCATATCGTCTTTGCACTTGTTGGTGATTTTCAAGCTTTCCACCATTACGTTTCTATAAGCATAATCCCAACAGTTGTCATTCCATCCTGCATTCATGGCATAGGTCACATTACTTACATTGCCGGCAAATGCAGTAGCCGTACTGATATAGCCTGACCACAAATCGGCATTCAAATTTTGAATAAGCTGATATTCCCATACATTGACACCTGCATTTTTATTATAATAGATAGACTGCATCATGGGAATGAAGTGCATACCAATGTAGTTGTTATCTTGTTTTAGTTCTTCATCGCTCACTCCCTTCGGATTAGTGTTCATATCCTCGAACGCTCCCGTACATGCCGAGAATAAGGTAGCTGCCAGCAGCGCTACAGCTGTAAGTCTAAATATATTTTTCATAATCATATCTACTGTTTAAAAATTAACTTTCAAGTTGAACCCAATCGAACGGTTGGTAGGCATACCAAACACATCAACTCCTTGCAGACGGTTGCTGGTAGAAAGCATGCCATCAGGATCATATGGAGCATTGTTCTTGAAGAAGAACAGGTTGCGGCCTACAAGTGAAACCTGTGCGTTCTTAATGACACCAGTCTTTGCCAACCAAGCCTGAGGCAGACTATAGCCAATGGAAAGTTCGCGCAAACGTATGTTGGTAGCACTGTACATATAATGCTCGGTCACACCCGCACGGCCACCAACCTGATTATAGAAGCCTTCCACATCTGTAATTTGACGGCCTTCCAGCATCACGTAACCACGGTCACGAGCATCACCCGTTGCCTTGCTTACTCCCTGCTGATCGAGGTCGGCTTCCGTCAAAGACATCACTTCACCTCCAAAACGTCCATCAATCAAGAAGTAAAGAGAGAAGTCCTTCCACGTGATTGTATTGCTCCACCCCAAGTTAAAATCAGGAGTAGAATTACCCAGTTTCACCGGATTTGTCTTGTCCACCAATGGAAGTCTATCACTATCTTTTTGTCCTTCTTTTGCAGGTTCATACTGAATATTGCCTTTTTCGTCACGTACAAAAGTAGTACCGTAAATGTCACCAAACGAACCACCTACTTCTAAACGACTCCATACATTGTTACTTTCGCCACCGCTAAATGTAAAATAACCAAAGTCATCACCAGCCAGTGCCTTTGCTTCGTTCTTATTGGTTGCAAAGTTAACACCGGTTTTCCAGCGGAAATCCTTAGTCATGACAGGAGTTCCATTCAACATAACTTCGACACCGGTATTCTGAATATCACCGGCATTGATGTAATATCGGGCGTATTGTGAACCTGACGGAGCATCCAACGTAAAGAGTTGATTCTTTGTATTAGTCTTATAATAAGTGAAGTCGAACTCCAAGCGGCTATTGAAAAAGCGCCACTCAGTACCAAACTCAATGGAAGTAGTCATTTCCGGTTTCAGTTCTGCAAACGGAGCTGTACTGTTGAAATTGATGCTACCACTCTTTGTAATGGAGTTGAGAGGATTTGAAGTATAAGTATTCAAACCGTTACCCACCTTTGACCATGCACCGCGAATCTTACCTAAATCAATCCAAGAAGGTAATTTCAATGTTTCGTTCAGCAACCATGTCACACCTACTGACGGATAGAAAAAGCCTTTGTTTTTGTATTTGGTAAATGCCAATGTTGAAGTCCAGTCGTTACGTGCTGTCACGTCCACATAAATCTGATCTTTGAAGCCTACCTGACCGGTGAAGAACACACTCTGGCTTTGAGTATGGGTTTTCCAATCGGTCAATGAGCCCTTGTTCAAGGAGCAGTTCTGCATAGTGAATACGTTGGGCACAGAGAGTATACCCGGATAGGAATCGAAACCTGTACCGTTTCCTGTATAATCGTTGATGCTGGCACCTACCGAAGCATTGACACTGAAGTTAGTGAATTGCTGTTGATAAGTAAACAAAACATCCCCATAAGAAGAAAGGCTACTTGATTCACCGTAGATGTAACGACCGTTAGTTCCTGTTCCAGCCGGATTCATACCACACAACACCGGGCTGGTACCTGCATACATACGTGTATTGTTCTTGTCTACAACATAGTCGGCACTACCACGAGCCTGTATACTGAACAGGTCATTGAACTTATACTTCACACTCAGATTCAACAATGTACGATAACGGGTATCCTCATTCGGAACCTTATTAATCAACCAATAGGGATTCTGCTCCATATCAGTACCTTGAGATTTATACCAGTTCTGGTCCATTATGTTACGACCGGCATTAAGAATCTGATAATTATCTTTGTAGTAGTTAAAGTCCTTTCCACCTTCAACACCACCACGCGGGAAGTGATAAAGACCTACCAAAGGATTCATGTAATAACCTCCCGAAGTAGTACGGTTGTTCCCCCTTTGATACATCGCATTGATATTGGCATCAACAGTCAGTTTGTTATTGAGGAAGTTGGCAGTTTCGCGAAAATTGAAATTATGCTTCACCAAGCTATTACCTTCCACCACGCCCTTGCCGTAAGTATTAGCATAGGAAAAGTAAGTTTGCATAGCTTGCGAACCCATGCTCAACGAGAGCGAGTTGATAGTAGTGACACCTGTTTTGAAGAAATCGTCTGTATAGTCGGGACTACCTTTGATATCACTGCCCCAACTGGTTGACACACCCGTATAGTGATTCTGGAATTCGGGAATACCGTATGCAGCTATATCGAAAGTGGTGCTGGTATTGAAACTGATACTGGCGCGTCCTTCCTTGCCCTTCTTAGTGGTAATAATCACCACACCATTGGCAGCCGAACTACCGTAAAGTGCAGCAGCGGCAGGGCCTTTCAATATGTTCATGCTCTCAATATCATCGGGATTCAGATTGGAAATACCGTCGCCACGGTCGTAGTTACCACTGTCGTTGTCTCCGCCGATAGTAGTTGAGGTATTTTCGTTGGTAGATGAACCGAACGGTACACCGTCTATTACATACAACGGCTGGTTACTTCCGCTTACCGAACGGTTACCACGGATAATCACTTTGGAAGAACCTCCCAAACCGGAAGAACTCTTATTAATCTGCACACCTGCCGTCTTACCGGCCAATGCATTCATCATATTGGGGTCTTTCACACGTGCCAGTTCATCACCGTTTACCACCTGGGTAGAGTACGTCAGTGATTTTTCTTTCTTTGCGATACCCAATGCCGTTACCACCACTTCATCCAGCAGCTTGGCATCATTCTTTAATGTGACTCTTATCGTCCCCGGAGTGATGGGAACTTCTTGTGTTATCATACCTACGAAAGACACTTGCAGGATTTTCGCACCTGCGGGCGCATCTGTAATAGTGAATTTGCCGTCTAAGTCTGTTACGGCTCCGGTAGTGCTTCCTTTTACCAATACGGAAGCTCCGATAATCGGTTCATTGTCCTCAGCTGAAATAACGATACCGGTAATGGGGGAATTTTGGGCTGCTACCCAACCGATGGCTGCCAGCAGGCAAACCAAGGTCAGCATAATTCTTTTTTTCATAAGCTGTTTTTCGGAAAATAAATATTAGATTAAATATGTGTTAAGTTAATAAACAGATTCTCGGAAATCTGTTATCCCGATCGGCCAGTTTGATTGGCTGTTCCTCTCATTTCTTCTTTGTATGCTTCATAGGCTATTAGTATGTTACGGTTAATATTTAAGCTTATCCAAATGTCTTTATTCTGCAGATTTCTTTCAAGCTCTCGTATATAAAACCGGGGGCACAACCGCAACCCTATCGGAAAAGGATGATTTATTTGCTAATAAAAGTTAATGAAGAAAAGCTGCTGGCAGAACCGGTGCTTTATTGCATGGTTTTAAGCAGATTACGGCATCACCCTTCTCTCCCTCGCCTAAGAGTGAGGCTTTCATTATCTACAAGAGAACTCTCCCCCGGCACCGCGACAAATTAACCTCTCCACTGCGACAAACTAACTATTTTCTCGCATCTCATTATTCTTATCACAGTCATGTTAGTTTCTTACAACAGCTGTATTCTTTTCTTATAACAGCTGTGTTCTTTTCTTACAACAGCTGTTGTAAGAATAATAAGAAGCATAAAAACTGCCAGTCAGCAGTATACAGATGATTAGTTTCTCGCAGTGCAGGGGGTAGTTTCTTTCTGTTCAGAAGAAGGAGATAAAAAAACAGACCGTCCGGCCCGGAATGAAAAAGATTCACCCCAGGTCGGACGGTTATAAACAAAAAAACAAAGTTTTATTCTTCGTACATCTTATCAATCAGCTCCTTGTAGTTCTTTGCCACAACAGAACGTTTCAGCTTCAGCGTATTCGTCAGTTCCCCACGCTCCATGCTGAATGGTTCCGGCAGAAGCGTGAAACGCTTCACTTGCTCATAATGGGCAAATTGCTGCTGCAAGGTATCGATACGGGCACGGAACAACGCCTGTATCTTGGGATGTTGCAGTAACTCATCCATATTGCTGTATGCAATGCCTTTCTCCTTGGCATAATCCTTCACAAAGCCATAAACGGGAACTATCAAAGCGGAAACAAACTTACGCTCATCAGCAATGACAGCAATCTGGTCAATGTAACGGTCAATAGCCAGCTTCGTTTCCAATGCCTGCGGCGAAATATATTTTCCGTTGGAGGTCTTGAACAAGTCTTTGATACGCTCCGTCAGATACAGATGGCTATCCTTCAAATAACCGGCATCACCCGTGTGGAACCAACCGTCACGGTCAATGGCAGCAGCCGTTGCCTCCGGGTTCTTGTAGTAGCCGGTAGTGATAGTCTTACCACGAAGAAGTATCTCGTTGTTCTCGCCAATCTTCACCTCCACATCAGGCATCACCGTACCTACGGAACCAATCTCATAGCCTTCGTTGAGGAAGCAGGAAACGGTAGCCGTAGATTCCGTCAGACCATAGCCCACCACCATGTTTATACCTACAGAATGCACAAACTCGCAGATTTCATCGGGCACAGCAGCACCTGCCGTAGGAAAGAAATTACCGTTCTCAATACCTATCGTCTTCTTCAGCAGAGCATAAATGGTCTTTTCGTAGAACTTGTATTTCAGATGAAGCATCATCGGAGGAGTCTTTCCTTGGCGCAAATAATCAATGTTATGCGTCCTGCCCACCTTGATGGCATCCAACATCATCGCCTTACGCAGACCGGTTTCCTGGGAAATCTTCTCCTGCACACCGGCATAGACTTTCTCCCAAAAACGGGGTACACTGCACATCAGTGTAGGGCGTATCTCTTTAATAGTAGTTTGGATATCTTGTGGACGGAGATTGATGCAGACCTGCACTCCCCGATGTATACAAAGGTAGGTCCATGCCTTTTCGAATACATGGGTCAGCGGAAGGAAGTTCATGGAAACATCCTGGTCTGTCATGAAAGGCAATCGGATATCATGAATGCGGAAAGCCTCTCTATAATTGAAATGATGGAGCATGACACCTTTCGGCTCACCGGTAGTACCGGAAGTATAAAGGATATTGGCGAGGTCATCATCTGAGGCAGCTGCTGTACGTTCTTCTACAATGGCATTGTGCTGCAACTCTTCATCCATTGCCATAAATTCATCAAAATAGATGGAAGTCATGTCGCGCGGATCTTTCACCACAGCACGGTCGAAGATGATGAGCTGCTGCAGAGACTGGCAAAATCCGAACACGCTGAAAGCGGCATCGTACTGGAACTGCTCGCCTACAAACAGATAACGTATCTGTGCATCGTTGATGATATACTGTGCCTGGGCCGGTGAGCTGGTAGCATACAAAGGTATAGTCACCGCCCGGTTGGCGAATGCACCGAAATCAGTAAAGAGACATTCGGGTTTATTCTGCGAGAAGATACCGATATTCTCTTGTGGCTCTATTCCCAAAGCCACCATTGCATTGGCAGTCCGGCGTACAGTCTGTGAGAACTCTTTCCAAGAGATGGGTATCCATTGTGCAGTTTCATAGTCCCTGTATTTCAGGGCTATTTTGTCTCCATACTTCTCTGCCTGGCGATGCACCAGGACAGATAAATGATGATAAGTCATAACTTTTGATATTGGTAAATACGGTACAAAGGTAGTGGTTTCATTTGAAACTAATTTGATATTAGCGGGTAATTATTCAAACTTTACCTTTAAAGTATCCGACCATCCGTTAGCAAATTATCCACAAAAGATACTTTCTTTACCATTAAAACAATAGAAACATATTAAATATCTATATATTTGTGGTGATATACAAACTAAATCAAATTCAATGAACATGAAAAAAGTATTGCTTTTAATGGCTATGCTGACCATAGGTTTAGCAAGCATCAATGCTCAAGACAACCTCAGATGGGGAGCAACAGTCGGCATGAACTCCAGTAACTTCTCCATTACCGGTTTCGACAGTAAAATAGGCTTTCATGCTGGGGTAAAGGCTGAAGTAGGATTGCCTCAAATTTCAGAAGGAGTCTACCTCGATATGGGTGCATTACTTACGCTGAAAGGAGCCAAAATAGACGGAGGCTCTGCTGCTTCTATCAAGTTCAATCCCTACTACCTGGAAATTCCTGTACACATTGGCTATAAATATGCAGTGAATGAGAACTTTGCCATATTCGGCAATGCCGGTCCTTATTTAGCCATCGGTCTTTTTGGCAAAGCCAAGGCAGAAGGAGATATTCTTGACGAATATGAGTTTGATGATAACTCCACCAATGTATTCGGGGATGATGCCATGAAGCGTTTTGATTTCGGTCTCGGATTAAAAGCCGGAGTCGAATTCAGTCAGAAATATCAGATTTCCATCGGTTATGACTGGGGACTGGTAGAGAACATTAAAGATTCAGGCAACAAAAACCGCAACTTGATGATATCACTCAGTTGCTTCTTCTAAACAATATTGAAAAAACAGAAAGGACGTCGGTTTGGCGTCCTTTTCATTTTTTATCCGTAAGTTTGCGGCCAGATTATTTATTTACCGAATATGATTTACGATATACCGACTTTAACTTCCGAAGCAATCGGATTGCTCAAATCACTGATAGCCATTCCTTCCTTGAGCCGCGACGAGGAGAAGGCGGCAGATTATCTGCAGAACTATATCGAAATGCAAGGCATGGCAACAGGACGTAAAGGCAACAATGTATGGTGCCTCAGCCCGATGTTCGACTTAAAGAAACCGACCTTGCTGCTGAATTCCCATATCGACACCGTAAAACCCGTCAACGGGTGGCGGAAAGATCCTTTCAAACCAACGCTGGAAAGTAATGGAAAGCTCTACGGGCTGGGCAGCAACGATGCCGGAGCCAGTGTAGTCAGCCTGCTGCAAGTATTCCTGACATTGTGCCGCACCAATCAGGCCTACAATCTGATATATCTTGCCTCGTGTGAGGAGGAAGTATCAGGCAAGGGGGGAATAGAATGCGTATTGCCGGAACTCCCTCCCATACAGTTTGCCATTGTAGGCGAGCCGACAGAGATGCAACCTGCCATTGCAGAAAAAGGATTGATGGTGCTGGACGTAACTGCTACCGGAAAATCGGGACATGCTGCCCGAAACGAGGGAGATAATGCTATATATAAGGTATTGGATGATATTGCCTGGTTTCGTGATTACCGTTTCCCAAAAGAATCTTCCCTGCTGGGTCCCGTGAAGATGAGCGTAACCATGGTAAACGCCGGTACACAGCATAACGTCATTCCCGACCGTTGTACTTTTGTCGTAGACATTCGCAGCAACGAGTGTTATAGCAATCAGGAGCTATTCGATGAAATACAGAAACACATCACGTGTGAAGCCAAAGCCCGCTCCTTCCGGCTAAGCTCTTCACACGTAGCTCCGGAGCATCCGGTAGTGCAAAAGGCTATTGCCATGAAACGTACTCCTTTCGGCTCACCGACCTTGTCCGACCAGGCACTGATGCCATTCCCTTCTCTGAAGATGGGACCGGGGAAAAGTGCCCGTTCACACACTGCCGATGAATTTATCTTTGTCAAGGAGATAGAGGAGGCGATAGGGATGTATCTGGAGCTGCTGGAAGGAGTAAAAATTTAAATTATCATTATCTGTTCAGCCACGGCTCCGGATTCAGTTTTTCCTTCTCTTTCCTCAATTGGAAGTGTAGCACCGTACGACCATTGTCGGCCCCATCCGAGAAGATTTGTCCGAGAGTCTGTTTGGTGGCAACATCATCGCCCTGCTTCACCGAGGCCGATGACAAGTTGCAATAGACTGATATATAATTCCCGTGACGGACAAGGATATTGAACAGTCCGTTCAGTTTAAAGACAGCCGCCACTTTACCATTGAAGATGGCACGGGCTTGGGCACCCGGTTTCCCTTGTATATCAATGCCCTTATTGTCCAGCTTGACATTGCGCAAACCTTCCACAGAATACTGGCCGTAATGGCTGGTAATGATATACGCTCCGGTGATGGGCATCGGCAACTTACCGCGATTATTAGCAAAGTTCCCTGATAATTCACGGTCTGCCTTACTCATGGAGTAAGTTTCCAAAGGCTGTGCCTTCGGCTTTGCGGGCGTAGAGGCAGTTGCCGTTTTTTCGGTTTTCTCACCAGCCTTTTTACGTGCGGCTGCCTCACGGCGCGCTTCTTCTGCCGCACGCTTACGCGCTTTCTCTATTTCTTCCGCTATCAGACGGTCAATGCGTGCATTGAGCTGATTGGCTTCACGGCGTTTCTTATTCAGTTCGTTCTGCAATCCCCGCTGTTTCTTTTTCAGATTGGCTACCAACAACTTTTGTTCCTTCTCCTGCGCTTCCAGCTTGACTTTCTCCTCTTCACGTTCTTTCAACAATCCTTCCTTGGCAACCTTCACTTGCTGAAGCTCAGTCTTCTTACGGTTCACCTGCTCCTGCTTTTTCAACACTTCCTCGCCTTGCAGGCGCTGATAAGTAGCATATTCACGTACATAGCGCATGCGTCGATAGGTCTGTGCCAGGCTCTTGGCAGAGAAAATGAACATCAGCTTCTCTTCAATGGAGCGGTTCTTATACAAATATTGAACGGACGATTCGTATTTGTATAAGATGTCCCTTAGGTCACGTTGCAGGCGGGTCAACTGACGTTCTAATGAAGACAACTCGCGCTCTATGGATTCCACATCATTATTGATAGTCAGAATATAGCGTTTGCGCTCTTCTATCTGTCCGGTCAGTGCAGCAAGACCGTTCAACTGGCTTCCCACATCCTTCTTGGTGGTTATCAACAGCGTTTCCGACTCTGCTATCTGTTTCTGTAAGGCACCACGCTTGCTTTCCAGTTCCTTAATCAGCTTGTTGGACTGGGCAAGGAGCGGAGAAACCGGCAAAAGGAGGAGAAAGAAGAGAAGGAGAAGCTTCATAAGTTATGAGTTATAAGTTATGAGGGATTATCTGACAATTATCAACTAATCAAAGGTCCATCAGCATTTCCAGCAGTTCTTCCAGCTCCACCTCTTTATATTTCTGTGAGAGCTGGGTAGGAGTCAGTGCAAAAGGCTTATCCGAGAAGTTGGAAAGTTCAATCTTTCCCTTTTCCAGAGAGGGTATCCCGAGTTCCTTGCCGGTAAGCACCTTCTTGCCATTGGGTTTGGAAGCAGCATAAAGCAGTTTCTCCAAATGGGCAAAATCCGCCTTCTTGGGCAGCACATCCTTCAGTTCCTTACGTGTTGCACGGACATAACGTTTTCCCATACGGTCTACCAACAGAATCTCATCCGGGGTGACTTCCATACGTGCCACCTCCGTACGAAGTATCGGCATCAGAAAGGAAATCTGCATGCATTCTTCCTTCTTCAACTTCATCGTACCGTTCACAGTAAGGGTGGCATCTTTATGGGGTACCGTCAGCTGCACTTTGGAGGAAAGGCAGGCAGATTCTCCGGACAGAGAACTTGAGTGACGCGAAGTCTTGCAACCGGCAAGCCCCACAGCCAGCAACAACAGCAAGGACAATAGGCGGCACGTCCTTGCCATATCATTCAGCAGGTTTAGTTTCATCTGATATATATTTCTTTTTTTGTATTTTCTGTTTCAACGTATCAGAGCGATTGCCCTTATCCCAGGCTTGTTTCCAGTATTTCAAGGCACCTTCCGCATCGCCAGTCATGTAATAGATATCTCCGCAATGTTCCAAGACCACGTCACTGCTATCTTTATCATTCTTTATCGCCTCATCTATGTAGAGACGCGCCTCGGCATAATTACCTTTAACAAACAATATCCATGCATATGTATCGAGATAGGTGGAATTGTTCGGCTCGGCTTTCACTGTCTTGTAGCTCATCTCTTCCGCCTTGTCCAAGTCGCGGCGCTCCACGGAAAGATAATATGCGTAGTTATTCAAGGCACCGATGTTTGAAGGATTGTACACCAAAGCGGAATCATAAGCCGCATAAGCTTCCGCATGCAGATTCTTGGTGTGATAAGCATCACCGATAATGGCATAAAAATCTGATACGACCTCCTTCTTGCTGTCGTCCTTGACGTGCGACAAAGCCTTTTGACAGATGGCAAGGGCATCATCCGTCCGTTCCGCCTGGTTGTAGGCAATGGCCAGATAGAAATAGAACTCCAACATATCGGGATTGGACTCCACACCGGCTTCGCACAAATTCATTATTTCCTTGTAATCCTCCTGGCGCACAGCTTCCCCCAGCAATGTCATACGAGCCGCTGTGTTGGTAGGGTCTATCGCCAGAACCTGGCGCAGAACCGGTCCAGCCTCCTTGTTCATTCCTTTGGAAAGAAGATATTGGGCATACAGCAAAGGTAATTGTGCCTCATCGGGCTCCTGCTCCATGATACGGTTGAAGAGCGTAATGACACGTGTGCTGTCCTTGCCTGCCTGCTCGTTCTGCACGATGAACTGCCGCATCACATTCAGTTTGGTGTCCGAAGCCACTTTCTTGTTCAGCAACAGCGTGTCCAATTGCTGTTCATACAGCTCCTTCTGTCCGGTCTCTTCGTAGTAAGAAGCCAATGAGTACATGGCCATTGCATTGTCCGGCTCTTCGGCCAGCACCTTCTTGTAAATCTCATAAGCTTCCTGCTTTTTCCCGTTCTGCATATAGACATCCCCCAGCACAACTTGATAGCGCATATCGTTGGGATACTCTTCTACCAGACTTTCTATTTCATGAAAGGCGCTCTTGTCGTCCTTCTTTTGCAGATAGATGCGGAACTTCTCCATACTGAGCTGTTCATTCTTGCCCATCCGTTCCTCGAGCTTGTTCAGTATACCGATAACTTTGTCATACTCTTCCTGGCGGTTGTAAATCTCCAGCAAGTTGTATAGCGGGTCCAGCTTATCCGAGAAACGTACCGCCATATTTTCCAACAAGGCAGCGGCTTTCTCCGTTTCGTTTTGCTGCATATACAGATTGGCAAGTCCCTGGGCATACCAGTAATTATCGGGAGCATTCTCCACCGCCTTTTCCAACGCGGCTTGTCCCAACGGCACCTGCTTGAGGTACATATAATACTGGGCCATCTCATACAAAGCCGATGATGCGTTCGGGTTTATCGTCAGGCAATGTTGCAGGACATCGAAAGCCGCATCATAGTCTTTCTGGACTTTCAGACGGGCGGCTTCAAGAAAGAAGTAGTCGTAACGGCGCTGCTGTTCGGGGGTAAGCTCCTTTACGGGCGAAACGTCGGCTTTCTTCGACTTCTTCCGTTTCTTCAATTCCTTCCGTGCCTTTTCAGACCGACCGTACCCGCTCATTTTCTCCTTAGAAGCTTGAACGTTGGCAGCCTGCACTCCGTACGTAGTAAAGCAGAAGGTACCTATCAACAACGCAAGTATTATTTTTACTCTGATTCTCATCTATTTAATTATAAATTCTTAACCCGTAAAACGGAACAATATCCATTCATTTTTTACCCGTATGCCCGAAGCCACCGGCACCGCGCTCCGTCTCATCCAGCACTTCCACTTCCTGCCAAAGAGCTTGTTCGTGACGCGCTATCACCATTTGTGCAATCCTCTCCCCATCTTCGATGACGAAGGTTTCTGCAGAAAGGTTGACGAGAATAATACAAACTTCACCACGGTAATCGGCATCAATCGTTCCAGGGGAGTTCAGCACGGTAATCCCCTTCTTAATGGCCAATCCGCTACGCGGACGCACTTGCGCCTCAAATCCTTCAGGAAGAGCGATATAAAGGCCAGTAGGCACCAGACACCGCTGCATCGGAGCCAGCGAAATAGGTTCATTAAGGTTTGCACGGATATCCATTCCTGCAGACAGCTCAGTGGCATAAGCCGGAAGCGGATGCTTTGATTTATTGATGATTTGTACGTTCAACATGATGTTATTTACGATTTGACGATTTACTATTTACGATTGGGGCTACTTCTATTCTTACAATTCGAGTAATTCAAGTTTCGCAATTCATCTTCCTTTTACTATAAACTTGGGCGAAAATACGGCTTTTTATACAAAATAGTGATACATTTGCAGTTAAATAATAGTAACTTCAATCGTAAATAGTAAATCGTCAAATCTCAAATAACATCATGATGAATTGGAATACGCTCATATCTGCCAAACGCTTCGGACTGGAAGAGTTTCACCAGGAACGCCATGAAAACCGCTCGGAATTCCAACGTGACTATGACCGCCTTATCTTCTCTGCCCCCTTCCGCCGTCT